>Ga0209454_1000602_pt1 | contig 19347 bp, 10 predicted proteins | sample WorMetHERISLAND1_2_FD_187400 | JGI IMG/M metagenome (GOLD analysis project Ga0209454, IMG submission 187400) | Marine gutless worms symbiont microbial communities from Max Planck institute for Marine Microbiology, Germany - Olavius geniculatus... | ecosystem: Host-associated > Annelida >... | reverse complement strand
GGCTGAGGGCTGGGGGCCGGGAGCTAAGGGTTGAGGGCAAGGGCAGAGGGTTATTGGAATGCGGAACGGGGTTTGGGAAAAGAAGGTTAGAAGATGGGAGCGTGCGAGCTCAAAGCTGAAAGCTGAAAGCTCAAAGGGGAAAGGTTGAAGGGGAAAAAGAAGGTGGGAATGTGAGAAGGGGAAAAAGAAGGTGGGAATGTGAGAAGGGGAAAAAGAAGGTGAGAAGGTGAGATCGGTTGATAGGAACAGAAGGTGAGAAGTTAAGAAGGTGAGAGGGTGGGAGCAGCCAATAGCATCCTCATTTAACTTTCAGATCACTTCCTTTGAGCCTTGAGCTTTCAGCTTTGAGCTTTTCCGCTTTGAGCTTTCCCGCTTTGAGCTTTTCCGCTTTCCCGCTTTCAACTATGAGCTATGAGCTTTGTCAATCCGCAATCTGAAATCCGCATTCCGCAATCAAAAAATTTTTCATATCCTTTTAACCTAATCAACTAATCACCTAATCAACTGCCTTTACCAAATACATCCCGCTAGACAACCGTCAGGGTGCAGCCCTTAATGGAAATCGTGAAGAAAATGCCGATGCCGATTCATTTAAGATTCTCTTGACTTATCAGCCGTTTAATACGATATCTATGTAAAACTGCTGGTTCCTGGTTCAGGGTTCAAAGGTTGCAGCCTGTGGCAACTGCATTTTCGGTTAATCAAGATCCGGATGACCCGAGTTCAGATGGGATTCAATGATGATCAGGTTCAATAAAATCGGGGCAACGACAAAACTCCTTATTTTTAACATATTTATTTGGACCGTTTTAGCGCTTGCCGGATGCGGTGGTGTCGGTGACATACCCGTGGCCAGCGTGCTGACCAGCGGCCGGATCACTCTGTCGTGGAACAAGGTTCCCGGTGCAGCGTCTTACGAAATATATATGGCCACGTCACCGGGTGTGACGACCCTCAACAGCTATAAAATACCCGATGTCATCCCACCCATAACCATCACGGATTTAGAGCCCGGTACGACCTACTACTTTATGGTGGCTGCCTATAGTGATTCCGGGGAAAGCAGAAATTCAAAGGAAGTTGCGTATACCGTCGATGATGCCGAAGAGGGATTCATTGAATTCGCTGACCTCATCAGCCATACCAAAGCTGAAATTATATCCCAGCCGCCCGGCGAAGATCAGATCCCGGCGACGGCCGATCAGCCGGACGTCGCCGAAACGGCAACACCGGCGGCCGGGGCTGCAGCACCGAAAAAAGCCGCCTCGCAGACCATCATTTGTTTCGGCGACAGTCTCACCGCCGGTATCGGAGCCGGGACCGGGATGGATTATCCTGCCCAGTTGGCCAAAATGCTCGGCAAACCGGTCATCAACAAGGGCATCTCCGGCGATACAACGGCCACCGCCCTGAGAAGGCTCAAACGCGATGTGTTGTCCGCTGAACCGGACGTCGTTCTGATTACGCTGGGAGGCAACGATTTAAAAAACGGCATTGCCAGAAAAAATGCTTTTAATAACCTGAAGTCCATTGTCGAGACCATCCAGAACCAGGGTGCCGCGGTCATCATCGGCGGCTTGAAGTTTCCCGGTCAGGACCGGGGCTTCGGCCAGGGATATGAGGACCTGGCGCAGCAGACCGGAGCGACATTGATACCGAATATTTTCGAAGACATTGTCGGCAACCCCGATCTGATGAGCGACCCGATCCATCCCAACGCCGACGGCTACGGTATTATCGCCCGGCGATTTTACACAGCGCTCAGATCTCCTGAGAAAACAAGCCAAACCGACAGCAAACCGCCGGCGGACGGCCGAACGCAGGCTCCCACTGCGGAAAAAAAATCCGCCCCGGTTGCCGCCAAACCATTGAGCCAAGCCGCCCAAAGCAGCCTCCCGGATACTCGCGCGGTAACTTTAGCCTGGGATGACGTTCCCGGCGCAACCTCTTATAACATATATTATGGCGACAAACCCGGTGTGACCCGGCGCAACGGCACCAAAATAACGGACGCCCAGAATCCGCACAAGTTAGAGGGCCTGGTGAAAGGAAAAAAATACTATTTTGTCGTAACGGCTGTCAACCAGACGGGAGAAAGCGCGGAGTCAGCGGAGCTTTCATTTACGGTGGGGCAGTGAAAAATAGTTGACCGGGGGAACAGAAGCTGGGAGGCTGGGAAGCCAGGAAGTTGGGAAACTGATTGGCCCGGTTAAATCCGCTGGGCTCGTTTTCTACGAAAACATTTACCGGGGTATTAGCTGAATGGGTTGGTTGGGTCAATTGTGGCAACTTGAATTCGATCTTCACTCAGGAGCAAGTGCGTGCAAAATTCAGCTGCTAAACTGTTTTTTCCCGGCGGGTTCCCATAACGGAATCGATAATTCCCTGAACTTTCTGATGGAATTCCGCGGAATGGGTAAATTCCTTTAACACATCCTGCCAGGTGGATCCGCGGTCTATCTTGGCCAGCCAGGTGTCCAGATCTTCTTTCTTCGTTAGGGGACTCAGCATCCCGTTGAAAAGCTCGCTTATAAATTCGCGATCAGATAGGTCTCTCATGATGTACCCCTTGCGGTGCAAAATAACGGGCAAAATCCGTCATGCGAAAACCTGATGCGCTTCATTCCTTGAATGATTCAGGTAGTGCTATACAATTCATAGCACGCGCAGACAGCCGTTTCAAGGTATAATTATTAAAAAAATCAATAAATTAGTGAATTTAGCATAGTAACTGATTTTATGGTAGCCGGTAAACCGGCATGATTCTCTTATTATGATTCAGAAAAAAATACCCGGACCAATTTGCGTTCATATTGTTTGCTTTCCATTTTCAGTTTCCGACTGACATCCGCCGGCCGCATGGGAGTCAAAATTTTTTGCACCTGCAAAATTTAAATGCTCAAATTCTGTAACTGGTTTGGATGATTTAGCTTTACTTCATCGAGTAAATTATCTATTGTTATGGCGTGTTAGGTTGATTGTCATTCCGAAGCCTGATTTATTTTTCAGGTTCAGGGGAGAGAAAAAGCCAGCGGCTGATTTAAACCAGCGGGTCGTCGAGTCAATCCGGCCCGGTAAGACAGGGATAAGAACGGATTGCCGTGGCGTCGCCGGCATCTTTTCGAAAAAGCAGGCTTTAAAATGAAAGAAAACACCGACATTAGACTTCAGCAGCAGGCAGATATCACCATCATGGACATTCGAGGCGATATTACCTCGTACTCCGAATCCGTTTTCAAAGAGGCATATCAGCAAGCTTTAGATCAGGAGCCAAGCAAAATCATATTAAAGATCGAAAAATACGCCTACATCAACAGCGGCGGGATTGCCCTGATCATTCAAACACTATACAAAATAAAGGAAAATAAACAATCAGCCGCGATTGCCGGCGTTTCGCCCCATTTTAAAAAGATCTTTAAGATGGTCGGAATTGCCAAATTTGCTATAATATGCGACTCCTTGGAAGACGCATTAGAAAGGCTTAATTAAAAGCGGAATAGCGCGATTATCCAAAGCGAATTATTCTACCGGTGACACACCGCAATGCGAGTCCCATAAGATCCACCCCTTGACAACTTCTGCCCAACTCTTTCCAAACTCGAATCAAAATTGACAAATTGTTGTCTCTATTTTACTATTTCAAGTCGCACAGGTATATCATGCAGGGCGATATTTTTATTCCCGATTCTGTTGGATGATATCCATACAACCTTTTAACAAGATAAGCCCATGGCGGATTTTAAAGGCATCGTACAGCAGTTACTTTCACAGGCAGGCATCGAAATAAACGGCACGGCTACCTGGGATATTCAGGTAAATAATCCTGATTTTTACAAGCGCGCTATTAAACATGGAACGCTTGGCCTGGGAGAGTCATATATGGATGGTTGGTGGGACTGCGAGGCGGTTGACCAGTTATTTGACAAAATGCTGCGCGCTGATCTGCACGAAAAGGTCCGCATAACGCTGCTTCATAAAGCACTTATTTTGATGGGGCGGCTGTCAAATATGCAGACCCTGCTTAGATCTAAACGGGTGGTTGACATACATTACGACTCGGGCAGTGATATCATCCTGTCCTTTCTGGATCCCTACAAACAGTATTCATGCGGGTATTTCAAGGGAACAACCGATCTCGGCATCGCCCAGGAGCAGAAACTGGATTTGATCTGTAAAAAACTGATGCTATCCGGGAAAGACCGGGTTTTGGACATTGGCTGCGGTTATGGCGGCTTTGCCCGTTTTGCAGCAGAGCGCTATGGCTGTGAGGTTATCGGCATTTCCCCCTCCAAGGAGCAAATTAAATTTGCGAACGAATTCTGCAAAAATTTGCCGGTGCAATTCGTTCAATCGGATTACCGGAACTTTAGCGGTTCGTTCACAAAAGTTGTCAGCGTCGGCATGATCGAGCATGTGGGTTACAAAAATTACCGAGCGCTTATGGAAATGGTGGCCCGATGCCTGGCGGATAATGGGCTGTTCTTATTGCAGACAATTGGCGGGAACACTTCGACCGTAACCGGCGATCCATGGTTGATGAGGTATATCTTCCAGAACTCTATGCTGCCCTCTGCCCGGCAGATTACTCAAGCAGCCGAGGGATTTTTCGTGCTTGAGGATCTGCATAATTTTGGTGAATATTACGATCTGACGTTGATGGCCTGGAACAAAAATTTTGTTGAAAATTGGCCCCGCTTTGAGCCCCTTTATCCTGAAAAGGTATTTCGCATGTGGGACTATTATTTATGCCACTTTGCAGGTACATTCAGAGCGAGGATGAATCAGTTATGGCAGTTCGTGTTCTCAAAAAAAGGGATTCCCGGAGGCTACCCCTCAATCAGATAACGGCGTGAGACTCAAAACGCCCCGGCATTCTTAAGGTATGCAGATAGAATTAACAGGCAAATCAATCGGGTTTAGGATTCAAAGAAACTCCCGAACTAAATTCTGCGACGTTTCGGATACCGCCAATTTAGATCAGCAAGAAGTGCATCCCCTCGGTTCGCAGGCGACAATCCTTCTGGCGAGTGTCTTTGGCCCCTACGCCAGGGATGATGACTATGGCAGCCGGTCCGCCAACCCAATGGAACTATATCACAATCAGGTAACCCGGGTACAAGGGCCTTTCTCCCTGCGGATGTTTCACCGAAGCTGCGGAATAAAGATGATTCAGGCCAATATTAAGGCACCCTGCACGGTGCTGGATTACCCGGATTTGGCCCGCTTTATCCGGGAGCTGCGCGAAAAGCGATATGATATTATCGGAATCAGCGCTATCCCGGCCAATCTGAAAAAAGTTGCGGTCATGTGTACGTTGATTCGTAAGCACCAGCCTGAAGCGATGATTGTGGTGGGCGGCCATATTGCCAACATGCAAAATTTGGGTGATCTGATTGATGCGGACTGGGTGGTGCGGGGAGAGGGCATAAAATGGTTCAGAAAATTTCTCGGTGAAGCCGAAGACGATCCCATCCGACACCCTCTTATTCTATCCTCAATAAATCCGCGATGCATGGGAATGAATATCAAATCAAGCAGCCGTGACACAGCGGCAGTGCTGATTCCTTCGGTGGGTTGTCCCCACGGATGCAATTTTTGTTCCACGTCTGCGATGTTCGGCGGCCGGGGGAAATTTGTCAATTTTTATGAAACCGGCGATGAGCTTTTCGATATTATGTGCCAACTGGAAGACAGGATGGGGGTATCGTCCTTTTTCATATTGGACGAAAACTTCCTCCTGCATCGCAGGCGGGCCTTGCGGCTGCTAAAATTGATGTCCCGGCACGGGAAAATTTGGGAATTGCACGTGTTTAGTTCAGCCGATGTATTGGCCACTTACACGATGGAGCAACTGGTAGGAATGGGTATTTCCTGGGTCTGGCTTGGCCTCGAAGGCAAGGACAGTCAATACCGTAAGGTAAAGGGCATCGATACAAGAACCCTGGTGCGCGAGCTGCAGGCAAACGGAATTCGGGTTTTGGGGTCAACAATCATCGGCCTGGAATATCATACCCCCGAATCTATGGACGATTCGATTAATTGGGCTGTCAGCCACAATACGGACTTTCATCAATTCATGCTCTATTTTGCCCCTCACGGAACGCCCCTGCATGCAGAACTAAGAGGTAAAGGCACCCTTTGCAATTCCTCTGAAATAGAAGAGGCGGATGTCCACGGGCAATATCGATTCAATTACATTCATCCGCATATCCCGCAGGGCCGGGAGACTGATTTTCTGCTGAAGGCCTTCCAACACGATTTTGAAGTAAACGGCCCGAGTGTGATGCGCATGGTGCGCACGATACTGAATGGCTGGCTGAAGTTCAAGCATCACCCGGATGTCCGATTTCGCAGGCGATTCGAAGCTCAGGTCGAAAAAATGCCGACACTTTATGCCGGGGCGCTTTGGGCGACGCGGCGCTGGTTCAAGAACCACCCGATGCTTAACCGCAAGATGACTGCCATTCTTCAGGATATCTACCGTGAATTCGGATTCAGATCTCGCGTTGCGGCACCGTTTGTGGGAGGGTTTATCCTGAATTTGTTGCGAAAGGAAAACAAACGCCTGGCGGGTGAATACAGCTATGAACCGCCCACTTTTTATGAGACCTCGGTCAAAGCGGTCATACCGCAAAAACCGCCTTGCATTTAGCCGAACGCTTAGCGCTTTTTTCTGAAAAGAGCAAATATCAGAAACGTCGCTGTGGCTGTAAAGCTCAACCAGACTATCCAATCGCCATAGCGGGTGTATATCGTGCTGGAATCCATTGGGACGACTGTATCCGTCAACACGCCTCTCACAAAGATATCCCTGCCGGTTGCGTCCTTTACCCGATTTACGACTCGACCGCAGGGGTCAATAAAGCAGGAGACGCCTGTATTGCCGCATCTGATCAGAAATCTCCGGTTTTCAACGGCGCGAAATACGCTTATTGACAGAAACTGATAAGGTGCAGCCGTTTTGCCGAACCATGCCTCATTGGTAAGGTTGACGATAAATTGGGCCCCATCTTTGACAAATTGCCTTACCAGATCGGGAAAAATAGTCTCCCAACAAATCGTGGCACTAAAACGAAAATCAGGGCCTTTGAACTGGACGAATTTTTCACCCTGTATGTGGCTGCCGGTGGCCGGCACCTGAATGTAGGACCATGGCATTATCTCTTTCAGCGGGAGGTATTCGCTAAACGGCAGCAAACGAATCTTCAGGTATTGGTCGAGCACTTTGCCTTCCGGGGAAAAAAACAGGGCCGTGTTTCCGGTCTTGCTTTCTTTATTTTGTTTCTTCACATATTTGGGGAACTCGGAACTGCCGATAAGAAAGTGGGTACCGGAATTTTTGACAATCCTCGTCACCTGATCGTAAAGGTTTAACCTTTTCAGTATCAGTCCGGGCGTCGCCGCCTCCGGCCAGATGATGAGTGCAGGATCTTCTTTTGATGAGACCTGGCGGGTCAAATCGTTGTAAGTCTGCATGATGTAGCCGGCTTTTTGGGGATCCCACTTATCCCGCTGTTTGATATTCCCCTGCACGATGGAAACTTTTATCCTGTTACCGGCGATTGGCCCGCCGGTTGCTAAAAGGCCATAAACCAGGGCGATAATCAATAATACGGCTGTTCCGGTGATAAAAGAAAGCCTTGTGCGTTTTGAACCGGTTTCATGAGACCGCCGCCCGGATTTTTGCTTCCCATAAACAACCGGCATGATGGCCAGCGCCAGCGACGAGTTGACCAACATTATCAAAAAACTGATTCCGTATGTACCGGCAATAGAAGCGGTTTGAATAATCGGCGTATAAGCATACTGGGAGTGGGCCAGAAGGGTGGTCGGATAGGATATGAAACCCATGTTCGAACGGGTGAATTCCAGTGAGATCCAAATGAATGGCGCGGCAGTGAGCGCAATTGTCGGTCCCAGGCGTTTGCCAAGAAATCCGAATGCGAGACCGAACAGACCAACATAGCACCCGAGGTAAAGGTGCAGGATGGCGTGGTGCAAAAACTTGTATCCCTCAACCTCGAACATCCAGCTGAAGGTGAATCCAAAACTCACAACGCCTGAGAGATAGGAAAGAATGAAAGCGTATATTGGCTTCCGATTGAGAACAGCAAGCAGAAGCGGCACCAGCGCGACCCATGCCAGCCACGCCTGGTTGAGATCAGGAAAGGAGAAAACAAACAAGAATCCCGATCCCAGGGCGGCGATGACCGGATAAAATATGCTGAAAAATTTGCTTTTCAATGCACCATCAGGTCCCACAATATCAGGTCGCCTGCACTACAATAATCGTTATATCATCGTGCTGGGGAGCACTGCCGGTGAATTCATCCACATCGCTTTTGATTTCATTCAGGAGAGCTTCGGCGGTGGTTGCCTGTGAGCTTTTGACGACATCCAAAAGTCTGTCGAAGCCGAACATCTCCTCCTGGTCATTCATCGCTTCCACGACACCGTCCGTATATAACACCACCTTGTCGCCGGCTTCCAGTCGCAGCCCGGTTTCCTCGTAATTTGCATCATCCAGTATACCTAACGGAAATGAATCACCTTTGGTCTCCACTAGCCTGGTTTCGCCCGATGACGCCGGGCGGTAAACCGGCTGGGTCTGACCGGCACTGCAAAGGCTCAGGCGATTATCCTCTGATGCTAGAACCGCATACAGCAGGGCCACAAACATGCCGCTTTTGATGTCCTTTTTGGTGCGGCGGTTGGCGCGGATCATACTTTCGCTGACCGCCAGTTTATCTTCTCCCAGCATGCGAAATATGCTGCGGGAGGCTGACATCACCAGCGCACCGGACACGCTTTTGCCGGTCACGTCTCCGATTACGATGCCGATTTTATTTTCACCGATTTCAATAAAATCATAAAAATCACCACCTACCTCTCTGGCCGACGCTGAAAAGGCGGCGATATCAAAGTTGTCGATCACCGGGCAGGCCGTCGGCAGCATGCTCATCTGAAGCTCCCGGCCAATGGCCAGCTCTTCCTCCATACGTTGTTTTTCCAGGTTCTCCTGGAAAAGCCGGGCATTTTCGATCGCCACAGCGCCCTGATGGGCAAGGGTCCTTAGAAGATCGATGTCTTCGCGGTTAAAAGGCTTGCCGGACTTTTTCTCTCCCAGGTTTAGCGAGCCGACCACCTGATCCTGATAAATCAGGGGAATCATCAGACTGGCGCCCAGCGCCTCGAAATTGGCAGCCGAACGCTCGGAAACTTCTCTGAATTTTGGATCCTCCAGGACATCGTAACGGGTGAGCTCCCTTTTTTCTTCTTCAAGAATTTTCATCAGTGGATCATCGCGCCTAAAAATTTTGTCTTTCACTTCCTCTTTTTTCTCACCGTCTGCCAGAAAGACCTGGTATTCGTTTTCCGCAGTACTCAACAGCATGATCGAGCCGGTATTGATGAACATGTCCTCGATAAACGTTTGGGTCAGACTCTTGAGAACTTCTCCCAGGTCCAAAAGTGAAGTGATGGCGCCGCTGATTTTTTCGACGACCGCGCCGTAATCGTACTCTTTGCGGAAAAACACGCGGTCCACGAGAACCTGGATACGGTTGCGCAGCGGGTTGAAAACCAATACGACTCCCAGGGTGAAAAAGATCGGAAAAATTCGCGACTGAGCCAGCTCGGATTGCCCGACCAGAACATTGAGCGCGAGGCTTACCACCACATAGGCCCCGATCACAATTACCGTGACCACCGCGTAACCAACGGTTCGGCGGATAATAGTGTCCGCATCGAATAGATTATGTTTGACGATGGAATAGGCAATGAAGATCGGGAAGAAAACTACGAAAACCGGTATGAAGTTAAACGGAAAGTACACCTTCAGCGCCAGGGCCAGTATCATCAGTATCCCCACCGGCAAAAAGGAGATGGCCACACCGAAAATCATCATCTTGGCCCGTGTTCGTGCCAAGATAGTAATCGATTTGAAATAGGAATACAGCACCAGCGCAATTAAGCTGACAAAGCCAAAGAGGGTAAAGTAGCGGGCTATCGAGCTGAGCAGATTCCAGTAGGGCAGCCAGGCCTGATAATCCGAGTCTGATGACCCCGAAATATTAAGGAAATAAACTTGCCAGCAAATCATTTGAATCAGGGCCGGCAGGTAGATGAGATAGTTGAGCACCGGAAACCGTTTCAGGATGCGCTTTCTCTCGGGGAAGATCAGGCCGAGATGAAAAAAGCAGAGCGGAAAGAGACTGAGGGCAAAGGTGTTCAATTCGGCAAAGGCATAGGTGGACTGGCATTCAAAGCCGGTTATTCCATAAATTCCTAGAGCCAGGCACATGATCAGAAACACCCAGCTGGTGTAGGTATTCGGTTTGAGTAGAAAAACAATGATGCCCAGGATGTACATCGTGATGCCGATGATGAATGTGGGCGAGAAAACAAAGAAAAAATCTTTAAAAGTGAAGGTGGCCACCGGTACCATAATCTCGCGGCGCTCGCCTTTGGATTCAATAACATAATTAACCGGCCTTCCCGGCTGTTTGCTTCTGGTTGCGTCTATTACGTCTTGGCCGGATCGCACGGCCTGCCCGTCAACTGAAATGATGCGGTCCAGATAGGCCAGGCCGGCCTGCTTGCCCGGCCAATCCCTGATGCTGAAAGATCCCACATACGGCGGTTCATAGACGAGGAAGCCGGGAAACGGCTTATTGAGCCATTTTATGCCGCTGACAAGCGAAACAATACTGGTCACAACCATGAAAGCGGCCAGACCGTAGAAGATAATTCTCCTGATCCAAGAAAGAGATGTCATATCGTTTTACCCTCCTATTTCCGGATCATCAGGCTCAAATTTATGAATGGTGACACGCTTAATGGCCAGAGTAATTGCGCTCGGCAGCCGAATTTCTATCAGGCAACCGGCAATGAAACCGTAATGTTCATCTATCAGGTGAAAAAAGTGTGTTTTCTTGATAAGGAATTATCCAAGCTTTAGATAGGAAATCAACCTAACAGAGGTTGTAGAATAATTCAAGGATTTCTATCCGTTTCCTGAAAAGGGATAGAAATTGAGAATTCGGTGGTCGGAATATTCAATGACAGTCCAACCGGCATGATTCACATGGTAGGATAAATCCAAAGCTACAATTGAATCCGCAGATTTCGCAGATTATCCCAATGAAATAAATGCAAAAAATGATTTCATTGGACGGGCTGAGCTTGCCGCGGGGCAGTTCACCCCGGGGTTGCATAAGCAAAATGCCATAATCAGCCCATCCATGAAATCGTTAAAAAATCAGATCCAATTCCGCCAAACCCAGTACTCCAACGTTCCAGTACGCCATCATTCCATTGCGTTTATTCACGACAAAGCCGGTTATCTCTGCCATGATCCAAAGGACCGGGCTTTTCATGATAGAATAAATACTCTCTGCCGTACCCTTAGGGATTCGGGATTTTCCAGAATCTAATCAGAGCGTCAAACGAGTAAACGCCGGTCTCTTCATTATTTCCATCCTTTTCTGCTTTGAAATTTCTGACTTTGTATATTCCTGGATCACCCGTTTCGCCAAATAGGGTTTCATTCTCCAACAACCATCCCTCAACTGCAACTGCGTTCATCGGGTCGGGACAATTTCCTGCGGCTAGATAATAGGTCAATGCCTGGGTTTCAACGTCACAATCCACAACTTTCTTGGCTCTCAGTGTGACAGCAACATTCGAGCCGCTCGCACCGCTGCAATCGACAACAACTACGGACCAGTATTCCGGCAGGTGGGGCGTTCGGGGATCATCCGCAGGTGGATCTGTTGCCAAAGCCTCGATGCTGAAGTTCATTATACCAACTGCGATCATTCCAGCGACGATTAAGATTTTACCAAGTTTCATGTTTGCTTCCTCCTTCTGGTTTGAATTGTAAATGATACTTTTTGATATTGTTTGCCGTTTTGTTATTCAATTTTTCCGCAACCGGATTTATGGTCCGATGTGCAACCTATATGCAGGCTGTCATTATGTGGACGGCTCATTCTTAAGATTAATTCGTTCCGAATCAAGTTTTAGAGCTTCGAAATTTCTTTCTGCCAAACACTCCTAAACCTGCCATACCGCTGGCTAACAATAGGATGGTGGCGGGTTCGGGGATCGGAGCTGCTAAATTTATATTTACACTGTTTATCGTCCACATGGCATCGATAGTTGCGTCATCGTTGAAATTAGCAGTTAGGGAGTATTCCAAACCGATTGTGGAATCTAGCAAACCCAGAGCTGCCAGATCTATGCTAAAATCTACGTATTCAAATGTTCCGGAGCCCTCAATGGTGCCATCGTGGAAAAAATCGAAAAATGGGGCTCCTCCATTTGGATCCAAAACCAATACTTCAAAGTTGTCACTACCTGTGGTTGAAAAAAACATATCCATACTGAGTGTTGTGGCATCAGGTGGGATATAAATACCGGGATCGTTGAAAAATGGATCGTTTGATAAAAGTGTATATCCGGCTCCATCTTCATAGAGTGCGGCGTCATTAATACCCGGAACCGCAGGGTAGAGATCTACCGGACCCTCAGCATAAAAATTTGTCAAGTCAACCGGTGTAGCCAAGCTAAAACCAGGTGTAACTATCAAAAATAAAGAAAAAGCGATTGCAATTACTAAAAAATTTAAGATTCTTTTTACCATTTTAACCTCCTTGATTGTAGTGCTATGCTGCCAAACGATAACCTATAGTTGATACTACTGAAAATGTTGTCACATGAGCATCGGCAAAGTTGCTGTGACTGTTACTTCTTCAAGCATCGTGATTATGGTAAAACGGCACGTACCTCCTCACCAAATGACATTCTTATTCGAGTGGGATTTGAAAAAAGCAATTCAATATTTGAAATTGTCTCTCCTGCCTGCCATAGTGTGTCTGAGTTTAGTACCTCAATATAAAATTTTCCATCTGTTTGACCATCTGCATTGGTTAAAATTACCTCATCTGGCTGGAGGTCTTTAATGACCAGCCATACAGGACCCTTGAAATTATCAGTTGAGTTATTCGTCAAACTTGCGTATGAGGAAAATAGTCTAGTCCGACGGTTATACCTCACACCACTGTAGGAAACGGTGATAAGTTCATCTACAACTGTTTGTTTCTCTCCTCCGACTATTAACAATCTAGATATCAAGCCGCTGCATCCGATTCCCCATTCCCCATCATCAGCTTCAATCAAAGCATCCGTGTATTCGCCCCGGTAATAGGCAATCACTGAGTATTTATCCCTTGAGAGGCAGGCGGCGCCTGAACTCCAGAGTGCCCAGCCTTCAAAATCGGTTGTCCCTGAAAGTACCGGTTGGCTGTTCAGCCAAATGTCTTTGAGTTCAAATTCAGCCGGAATATCGCTGGTGTCAAACACACTCACCGGAACCTGGGCCAGCGGCTGCGATTCGTCGTCTAAAACCTGTGTTTGAACCAGGGCGCCGTTTCCGGGTGATATAAAAATTTGAATCCAATCCTCCTTTTTTGTTTCGATCTTATGATAGTTGTCGCCCGTGTTATCCAGCCCCAGCAGACCCAGCACCGGATGTTCTTCAGCCAGGTCAAATAGGAACACTTCAAAGCTGGCCCTGATGGTGTGCCAGCCGGGTTTTCTCAATATATCCGTGTGCTGTTCGCGAAGGTCGTTTATGGTCTCGGACAGCGGAAGCTCGAAGGCCTGGGCCTCTTTCCAGCCCGTCACCCCTTTGAAAGGAAAGGGTGCCTGCATAGCGTGTATGCTTACTTTTTCCTTTTGGTCTTCATCAGATGGCTCCTGCAATATGTATTCAGTTCCGGGAGTTCCATCGGGAAAAGGCGGATCAATGACGATCAGTGTTTGGCGCAGTTCAAATCCCCGTTTGGTATATACCTTCGGAAGCTTGGCATTGCGCAGCACAATGATGAGCTCTATGGGCTCGCCCAGCTGGTATTCGTACTTCCCGCCCGTGGGATATAGTCTCAACTCAAAGTCGGAGGCGTCCAGTGACCACCCGTTCCGGGCCGAAGCCAGGCCTGTCGCCAGAAAAAACGTCATCAAAATCAAGATTAATCTGCCTCGATGATATTGGCAAAATCGCTTCATATGAGCTCCTCTTCGGTTCATTTTGCGCGGTTGCGGATTCCCGGCTCCTATGGACGGATAAAGGTATTCGGTTCCCTAAAAAGTTCTCATAATGTTATGAATATACAGGTTCATCCGAATTTCGTCGGATATGAAATCGTCTCTCTTCCAGTTATTGGACTCCTCATACATGAGACAAAGCGGATCACCCGTATGTTTTATACCGGCCAGAGCATGCCCGATTTCGTGGGTGATGACGTGTTTGACAATCCGGGCCCTACCATAGGGGATGTCATATTGATCTTTTTCATTGTCTGGTTGGATAGATTCCGGATATATGCCAACGGGCAGTTCTACAAATCCATCGCTGTCGATATCGAATGGGCTCAATTGCCCCTCACCGATCCATTTGTTCTTGTCTTTAAGTCGTCTGTCGCCGTCCCACCGAAGATTGTTTGTGTTGCCTGGAAGTACTTCTATATGATGACTGATGGTTGTGCTAGCGTCGATCTCTTCATCCCACCAGAAATTGTACTCGCGACCATCATTGTTTGCAATGTCTAACACCGCATCTCCTGTGCTTCCCTTGTCGCCCGTGTCCTCGCAGCGGATCATGGGATCAAGCAGGCCGTTCGGGGTAATATCCCAACTTGAATCCCAGGTGCTTCCGTCGACATAGGGCTTGTCATCGAAGTAACGATCAATCGGAATCCTTAAAGTGACGGACAATCCGTAGTAGGATTTACCGCTGCTGTACGGGGCGCTGATTCCCTTGATCGACCAGTTCCAGCCTCGGTATCCATCGGGGTAGTATTCACCCGGTGGAAACGCCCATTTCAGATTGATGGATCCATCCCCGCCGATAATCGGTGAAGGCAGTGTGTTGTGATGGAGCGAGATTAACACATTGATAGGCGGCAGCGGCATACGGATTTTGTACGCCCCACTGGTACCCAGCCCGAGGTAGGCCACTGAGAGGTCCAATTCATTCTGCGAATCCCATTCCTTGATCGGTGTCCAGGCATCCTCACCAGCTGGATCATTGTCCAGCTTGAACTCCCATTCATTGCCAGGCCAAAGATTGGGCTTCCAATTCGTCAAAGCGTCACCGGCCACCTTGATGCCGTTGATGCTCTGTATGCTGCCGGCGCTGTAATAGACGAAAAATAACCCGTCTACCGTTGCGTCATGTTTCCAGCCGCTGACATTGTGAACGTCGATACCGGCGTTTTTATAGGCCATGCCGAGTTTAAAAGAATGCAAAGTCTTCAAATCCGCTTCAGAGTATGAGAAATCATAGGGATCGCCTTCGGACTCGTCGTATCCTTCACCGCGGACAAAAAGATCTTTTCTGAACGGATTGAGCCGTTCGTGGATCAACTGACCGTTGCTGAAATGAATGATCCCCCGGTATTCCATAAAGTTCGACAAACTGTCCCCTGGTTTGGAATCCACCAGGCCCTGGTTCACGAAGATGGTCTTGTCGATATCGATATCATTTTGGGCGCCATTGACTTTGAAACCTTCATTGGCGGCTGTGACCTGCTCGGGAGTTGCCGCTTTATCAACCATTTCAAGTTCCCAGGCCCGGCCGATGCCGTTTTGTCTGATCTTATTTGCATCTTCGGCAGTATCCGGCGGGCCTGAGCCGCGGGGCAGCCATAGGGAATCTTCATAGGTATCCGTTGCATCGCTCGCCACAACCGTCGTTATAGCGGCAAAGTCATGGCATTGCAGGTAGACGGTGTAAATTGTACCTCCCTGGCCGTCCGGGACACCCGGTACATTATTTGCCTCCTGCGCAAAAGAATGGATGCTGGCGTCCGTTCTCGGATCCGCTTCTGTCAGACCGAAATCGTAGCCGAAATACCCCTGAGTTGTCCGTGTGCCGGCGTCCCAGGCAGCATCCCAGTACCAGGGCGGGTAGACCATTTCAAAGAGCAGGGGATCCGCGTCATTGATGGCTCTACCGGGCCAGGCAGACGTATTCTGCAGGCGGAAGTTGACCGTTGCCGGTGGCAGAATCTGATCGTCCTTCCACCTGGCCGTGACCTTGAGGGTGGCCCCATAGGCCGGCAGCCAGTTGATGTATGCCGTCAGGTTGGGTGAAACCTCCTCGGCCGTCAGCACGAATGCACTGACTGTCGGCTGCAACGGTCGCAGATCGTTGCCGTCGATTATGCCGTCACCATCCATGTCGGGATTCGTCGGATCCAAATCATTGCCGGGCGAACCATCCTGTCGCGTCTTACATTCATCAAGATTCGTGAGTCCGTCATTGTCAAAATCGCCTCCCGGCAGCACCTGGTCAATACCGGTGATGCCGTCCTCCGGGTCGCTGTCGATTATCAATTGTTCACAGTCAAGGGGTTCTCTGCCCGGCCGGTCGTACATACCGTCCTGATCGCGGTCCGGATTGAGGCAATCGGGCCAAAAATAGCCGGCTTTTGCGTGACCCGGCGGATAAACTGCGTTATTTAAATTGGGCGGCGTAAATGGCAGATCGTTATCAGAATTGTTTTGCGGGTCGCTGCCGCAGGTGGTCTCATCATCGTTTAGGTAGCCGTCCCCGTCCAGATCAGCCGGATCCGCGGGCTGCTGCTGCTCCTCCTCCTCCGGAATCGGATCCAAACCCGGTGTGCAGGTCCTGGTGGCGTCGGTGGTGATGGTAATCGAATTGCTGCCTTCATTTCCGTGAATGTCGACAGCGGTAACCGTGATAACATTGTCCACATTGATCTGATCATCTGATGTAAGCGGTATATTGGATATCGTCCAGATGTTCTCCCAACTGTCGTCCGGCCCGGGCGGCAGGACGGTACCGTCGTCGATCAGGTCGTCTGATACCTTTACGGACCAGGTTCCCGACTGAATCCGGGTGTTGTCGCTGAACCGGCCGGTCAAATCGATGGTGGCGTAGCAGACGGCACCTGATCCGGAGGTCGGATCATCTATCGTGACATCAGGATTTTCGGAATCTCGTTCGATCTCCAATAAGGCTCTCTCGGCTCCCTGGTCACCGGTGGCTGTGACTTGAATCACATTCTGACCGGGATCAAGGTCGACACTTTCACTGCTCCAGTCGCCTGATTCAGGATCAAACTCACGATTTATGACATTTCCATTGTTGGTCACCGCAATGTCATTCGCATTGCTCGAAGTTCCGCTGAGGGAAATGCTTTCCAGGACTCCGCTGACGGAGGTGGTTTCGTCGTAGGTGTCATGGGGTTCTGTTAACTCATCGATGGATACGGCCACCGGGTTGTTCGGATTAGTCTCTGCTTTAAACTCATCCCGGTTGATCACACCATCTCCATCAGGGTCACCGTCACCGTCCTGGGCTTCGATGGAGCCAAAGTAATCAATCTCCCAACTGTCGGGCAAGCCGTCATTGTCGACGTCACCGGGCGTCGGTGTATCACCGAGCCAGGGTCGATAGGAAACGCCGTCGCTGACCGGATCACCGATCCCCATTGGATTGGTGTCCACATGGAACGGGCCGCTGTCGTCGCAGCCCCAATAGTTGTAGGCGGCATCCACAGTGTCGGCGGCCGAGGCTTCGTCGGCGAACACGCCCCAGCATCCGTTGCCTTCGATCTGATTAAAGCTTGCTGCAGCGCAGCAGGTGAAAACCTCCACGCCGCTGACTATGTTGTCTATAATCAGGCAATCCGTCACCTGGTTGTGGGAGCCGTTTTGCAGGACAATGCCGTGTTCATTGTTGCTGACCTGGACACTCTCAATCCGGATCGCATCGGCATCGACCACGATCCCGGAAACGTTTTGCTCAACGACACCGTTCAGAATTACATTTTGGCCGCCGCCGGTGACTTTGACCGCGGTGTCGGTTTCGCTGATCACCGTACCGGCCATGTCCAGCGTCAGCTGGTAGCTGTCCACAAGCTGGATTCCGGCATTGCAGCCATATATTGCAACCCCTTCAAGATTGACGCAGCCGCCGTCGGAATGAATCAAAAGAGCCTGCTCGAATTGCCTTAAGGTCAGATTGCGAACCGTCAGAACGGGCGAGGTCCCCGTATCCACGGTCAGTCCGGTGCGCCATTCGTCCGAACCTTCCAGAATCGTCTGATCCTGGCCCGCTCCAATGATGCGTACACTCTGCTGCAGGGTGGCTGCGGGGGCTCCCGTGTAGGTGCCCGGTGCGAGGTGGATGGCATAGGTGCCGGCGGTACTCAGCGGCAGCCGGTTGAGCCTATCCACCGCCGCCTGGAAGGTGTTCAGGGGATGGGAATCATCGCCCAGGTTCGCGTCGCTGCCGGATGGGGCCACATAAATGGCGTTGAGCACCGGGTAGTCGGCTGAATCGTTCGGATCCGTGCCGGCCTGGAATTCCTGCAGACTAGTCCAGCCGTCTCCATCATCGTCACTGGAACCATCGCCGTCCGGCCCTAGCCAGGGCCTATAGGAAACGCCGTCGCTGACCGGATCGCCGATGCCCATTGGATTGGTGTCCACATGGAACGGCCCGCTGGCATCACATCCCCAGTAATTGTTGCTGGCGTCCACTATATCGCCGGCCGAGGCCTCATCGGCAAACACTCCCCAGCACCCGTTGCCTTCGATCTGGTTGAAGCTTAGCGCGACACAACAGGTAAAAACCTCCACACCGCTGATTGTGTTGTCGATGATCAAGCAATCCGTCACCTGGTTGTGGGAACCGTTTTGCAGCACAATGCCGTGTTCGTTGTTGCTGACCTGTACCGTCTCGATCCGGATCGCATCGGCATCGACCACGATCCCGGAAACGTTTTGTGCAACGACACCATTGGTGATGACATTCTGGCCGCCGCCCTTGACGGCAAGCCCGGTGGTACATCCGCTGATTACCGTACCGGCCATGTCCAGGGTCAGCTGGTAGCTGTCCACAAGCTGGATTCCGGCATTGCAGCCATATATTGCCACCCCTTCAAGATTGACGCAGCCGCCGTCGGAATGAATCAAAAGGGCCTGCTCGAATTGCCTTAAGGTCAGATTGCGAACCGTCAGGACGGGCGAGGTCCCCGTATCCAAGGTCAATCCGGTGTGCCATTCGTCCGAACCTTCCAGAATCGTCTGATCTTGGCCCGCTCCAATAATGCGTACACTCTGCTGCAGGGTGGCTGCGGGGGCTCCCGTGTAGGTGCCTGGTTCAAGACGGATCTCATAGATTCCCACAGTCTGCAACGGCAGCCGGTTGAGCATCTCCACCGCCGCCTGGAAGGTGTTCAGGGGATGGGAATCATCGCCCAGGTTCGCGTCGCTGCCGGATGGGGCCACATAAATGGCGTTGAGCACCGG
>Ga0209454_1000601_pt1 | contig 19356 bp, 28 predicted proteins | sample WorMetHERISLAND1_2_FD_187400 | JGI IMG/M metagenome (GOLD analysis project Ga0209454, IMG submission 187400) | Marine gutless worms symbiont microbial communities from Max Planck institute for Marine Microbiology, Germany - Olavius geniculatus... | ecosystem: Host-associated > Annelida >... | reverse complement strand
GCTCCCTTTATTAATATTGATAGCCCCATGGATATTTGTTAAATCCAATAACCACAACTACGTCTTATTAAAGTAGTGGTAATATTTAAAACGGTGATTTTGGTAACTTTTTAGGTCGGCGATTACAAGATATTTCCAGTTCCGATATTTAGGCTTATTAAGTATCTCCTGAGCGTGATTAGCGAATGCTTGGCGAAACGTTGACATATGTGCCTCCGAAGGTCTCGACGGTCCAATTAACAGTATCGTTAAGCTGCATGATGTCTTGCACCTGATCAGATGGCTCGATCATGACAACTGAACCAGAGGCATCGGCGTAATTAAACTTGATGGCAATCCTGTCTTTGCGAGCAATTATATTACCGAGCTGCTCTTGCGCATAAGATATGATGGGTTCTTCGTACTTTTTGTAGAGAAAATCGATGATGTCATTGAAATTCTGCCCGTCAACGTCGGCTCCGGTTATGTAATCCCTCGTGTTGATTTCAGATCCGATTAGTACAAGCTGCTTTTTTTCTTCGCCCATTACAATCCTCCTTCTTTTGATTTTTGGTTACGATTCTCGTTGGTTAGGTATCGGCTTGATGGGGATGGAACTTTAGGAAAAATTCGAAAGGATTTAGGGAATTAGATTATATAAGTGCCTGAAAGGAAACGGGATGTCAGATTTTGATTTATAGATAGGGGATAGATATTAAAAAAAGGAAATGAAAAATAAAATAATTACGCTTCCAATTCATTTAGCAGGTTTTCTTCAGATTCACTAAGAGCTTCGATACATAGATCTTTGGCCTTCACAAGTTCACAATACTTTGCATCTTTTTCTGGGATATGTCGAAGAACAGCCAATTTAAAAGTTAGATCTGCGCATTTATTCATAGATGCAGCATCGGATTTTTTCATACAGTATTGCATTCCAAGATCCATGCCTCCCTTATCAAGATCTTTGATGAAATCCTTATAATCTTCCTCCGCAAATCCTTTCTCTGCTACTTTTTCTTCAAGAGGTACTAGATTATCCGTTCCTTCTAATTTCCATTTATCTTGTCCTAAGAAGAAATAGTAATCAGCCTCTTTGTACGCATCCATTGAAAAATAGAAATCTTCTTCATCATATTTTATTCCACGGTTCATATTAAACACAAACTCATATGTTGGGCAATTCCCCGGGAGAATTGTAACAAGACCCTCATTAGAACTTACAGCAATCCTTTTCTGGCCTTCAACTGCAGTAGACTTAACTTCAGCAATGTGTTCTTCCTTGAATTCAGTTAAGATTCCACCCACATCACCTGAAATGGCAAATGGAATAGGTTTCTGTCCCTCATTGCATATCTTTAGGTTTACAGATCCTTTAATCTGAATTGCTTTGTTTGTAAGACCATTAAGTTCATACGATCCATCAACAAGATCCACAGTAAACTTCTCGTCTCCATCTCCATAGGATGCTTTGTTTCCACATCCAGAAATCATTAAAATCATTATTGTCAACAATGCAAAAATGAGTTTTTGCATGATTATCACCTCAATTAACATATTTTTCCTTTTTTTACATTTATAAATATTATCTGTGCTTATGATGATATTTGCATGGATTTAAGGAACGGATAGAATTAAGAACCATTTAGAAGCTGGATTTCAACAATTTCTGATCATACTTGAATATAAATATGATTCATTATAAAGGCGATTGAGCGCTGAACTTCCCACTCTTTAAATTCACACAAAACCCCCTTATCAACTGATTCTGATGATACATCCTGGGATCGATATTCGGCCTATAATCTAGTTAAGTGAATTCCTGATTTAAAGGTTATTTTTGGTTGCAGACATCTGGCGGGATTAATTGTGAGGAATCATTTATCATATAACATAATAATGTTATTGACATTTATCCCTTTATAGAATAAATGCAATTAAAGACAATGTGCCCTGAATATACTGAACAGGAATTCTATTTCTCTGATATTTTGGTCAGCTGAATAGCTTTGGATAGCTTAATCAGCCTTGAATTAGCGAATTGTCGTCTTTCCCCGTGGGTCTCTTTAGTTGCGTCGTTGTTTCTTCAATCATGCTGAACGGCTGTGATAGTTACAATCAGCGATATCAGCTCCAGTGAATTAGTGTTTTTCCGATACGTTTTCAGATAATTGATTTCGGGATCGATCTTCCCAATCGGGATATCGCTCGTTTTGTAATCGAAAAGAATGATTGGTTCATCTGCCGTTGTTTCTATAAAAGAGATATTGGCTTCTGCCTGATGTTGGTATCATGTCGTATCCATAATAATCTCGAAATAAAGGGGGGGCAAAATCATGAAATTACTTAACAAATATTCCATAATTTTCATTGTAATTGTTATTTATTCAACCCCCTGCATTGCACAAGAATTTACCTTTAAAGGGGTATCAAATCGTATGACAGTAGCTGTAGATATGTTAGCCAGCCGATACCAGAAAAATGAGTTCGAACAAATGCTACGTGCGTATGATTATAAATACCTTGGTTATGTAGTCGATAAATCGATGTCTAGTAAAAAAATAATCCTTTCAGCTAATCCTGACATCTCAAATGAATTTGTCGTATCTCTGCACTATGATGTTTCAGCATATGAGGATTTCTTGAATTCAGCTGATAAACTGAAAAAACAAAAGAATAGGCTGATCCCTTGGTCCATTTATAACAGATTGGGGCATGCATCAAGGGATCTTGAGTTGAAAGCAATAGTATTGAATAAGACCGGCAAGGACCATGTCGAAGTCACGGTAAATACTGTAGATGATGACGGGAAAGAGGTTCCTAACTGCTTTGTTTGTTACACTCCATACCTGAAAGATGACAATGATCATTTAACTAAATTCGATAATAAAAGCACTCCAACAACAGACAAAATCCCCCCTGGGAAATGGTATATCTGGACAGAAAAAGGCGATAAAAAAGGCCCAAAATCCCCGTTCTCTTGCGGCGATGACGGACGGGATAAAAGAAATATTGACCTCTTAGCCCCCAAGTGATTGCCATGTCCAGAGAGATAAAAAAATTACAAGGAATCTTTACCCGTTTACTTCAACTTGTTACTGCTGTGGCAGGTTTATTGCTTTCTGCCTTTCCATATCCTGCGTCTTTTTATGCTTGGCCAAAAGTGTTGGTATTAGGTTCATGGATAGTTTCATATTTATGGATTCGGCCTAACAGTAAGCCGTCAAAAATTGTTCTCGCCATATCATTAGCCATCGGTATAGGTTGTGGAATTACATACTGGGTTCTTATCGATTCCATGACAATTACAGTGGAAGATAAAGTATACATTAGAGGCGAATTGACTGATGATGCGCAGGAGTATTTGAAGAAAAAGCCAAGTGTAACTGAAAAAGAATATTTTATACAGTCTGGAAAAAAAGAAGATTGGGTCTGGAAGCCTAAATCAAGAAGAAAACCACGGATCACATTAGGATTATTATATTCTGCTTTCATCTTCTTTTTTGGGCTATCCATAATGGGCGCTTTAGAAATATACTCACGATCTGAACCTCAATCTGAAAACTCTGAAGAAGAATCAGATGATGATGACAAACCTTCTGAAGAAGAATCGGATGATAGCGAAGAACCTTCTGAAGTACAATGACCAATGGGTTTACTGAAGCGTTTTGTTTTCAAATTCACACAAAACCCCCTTATCAACTGATTCCTATGATACATCCGGGGATCGATATTCACTCCTGACCCTGGTCTATAGCTCGATGACACGCCGACCAGACCAGACCTGCGATCAACTCAGCTTCCGCTCGCATGCTTTCATAATTCGGCTTACCCTTTCTTTTCTGAATTAGATGATACCCCCGATTTCCGGAAAACTTGTACCAATCCCAATACGTCATCCCGTAAATTTCCTTTGATACATGTAAAAATTTATCCATATCAATCCAAGCCATTATCCAGATATTTGATTGAAAGGGCATAGAATATAGACTGAATTTGTTTTGAATAATTTGTTAGTAATTGGACAATCACTTTATAAATGGAAAACATTTATATTTAAATATCTTTTTAAGATTTTATAAAAGGGAATAAAGATGAAATGTCCAAAATGTAATGCTGACAATGCTAATGATGTGAAATTTTGTGGAGAATGTGGTTACGATTTTTCAACAATAGTAGAAAAAAACAATGACCACTACAATCAACCCACAAATCAAGAAATTTCTTTAGAAAAAAAAGAAATAAAATCTGGAACCTTTCCATCTTCAAAAAAAAATATTTGGATTAAAATTTTTGTGATTGTTATTTGTGTGGCTTTATTAACTGGATTATTAATTCCTTATAAAACAATAACAAGAACAGAAAATGTCCCGTATGAGGCCACAGAAGAATATTCAGTAAGAGAGCCTTTCTCGGGTATAGAAACGTATTATGAAGAAGTCCCTTATCAAGATGAAGAATGTGAAGATATATACCCTTCGTTTAATAGAGATCAAGATATGGAATGGGTTAATGGGATGGTAAATGTAATTTGTACGATCACTAATTTTGAAACAGAACCCATAAGAGTGCAATACGAACTTTATACAAAGAATGAAGATGGCGACACCGTTGATTCTTATGGCCCGTATTATGTTACAATTGGCTCAGGACAAACAGTAAAAAAAGATGCATTATTAACATCAGGAGGCCGTTATGGTTGTTCTGCCGTAGCTGACAGAATCAATGAATGCAAAACAGTAACTAAATTCAAATCTATTGAAAAAGAAAGAGCAACCACCACTTATCAAAATGTAGTAAAAACAAGAACGATTACTAAAATTAGAACTGATAATGTCCACACCCAAGTAAATTGGTTATTTGGAATAAAAATGCCTTGGCTTGCTGAATGGCGAATTCAAGGGGAATCTATTTATTATGATTCTATAAATTAAAAAACACATTTAGATAAAAATGGGTAAATATTGCACAAATTGCGGAAAAGAAATCCACGAAAATTTAAAATTCTGTAATTATTGCGGGAAAAAATTATCTACAGAAGAAAATAAAATATCAATTACACCACAAGTATCTAAATGTTCAACAAAAAAAATTAATCCATTGAAATTTGGAATTATTAGTTTTGGTGTTATCATTATAGTTGTTGTAATTGGTTTATTTATCTCATCTCAGAATTTAACACAAAAGCAATACGAACAACAACTAGAGAAAGTTGAATTGGAGAAATTGCAACAAGAAAATCAAAATAGGTATCTTGAAGAACTAAGAGAAATTGAGCAGGCAAATGCTATGGCCAGTGAATACGATAAGCAAGCTCAATTAGATCAAGCTCGGAGGGATAAGGAGGCATCAGATTCTATAGCTCAATATGAATTGCAAAAAAAAGAAGCTGAGAAAAAAGAAGCTCAAGAAGATTTAAGCAATAAAAAAATGCAAGATACCTTATTAGCACAAGACATAGATGGCGATGGATTAACTTTAAGAGAAGAACAAGAATTAGGAACCGATCCAAACGATAATGATTCCGATGACGATAAAATACCAGATGGAGAAGATACAAATCCAACAGGTGGAGGAAGAAATTTAAATGTCCATATTGCGGGTTTTGAATTGATCATTCATTCTGATTATTTTGATTACTATAAAAATATGGAAAGAAGTTCTCATCGTAGTGATAATTATATACACGCAAATGAGGCATATATACAGGAATTAGTTGATCACTTAAATGATAAAGCAGACTCAAAGGGAACTAAAATAATGGATGAAATTATAACGTTTGTTCATGATTTAGATTATGTTTTTGACCATACCCTTGGATTTAATGAATATGCTAAATATCCAGTAGAAACCCTAGTTGAAGGAACAGGGGATTGTGAAGATACGAGTATTTTAATGGCATCAATATTGAGGGGTGCAGGTTATGGTGTTGTGTTATTAAATCCACCAGGACATATGGCAGTTGGAGTAAAATGTAGTTATGACTATGGGTATGTTACTTACAATGAAAATAAATACTGTTACCTTGAGTCTACTGGCCCAAAGGATTGGCAAGTTGGAGAAATACCGAGTTCAGTTGAAGGTGCAAGCTTTAAGATTTATCCCGTATCATAATAACCTTAATTCTATTTATTTTCACATTGATTAGACCCGAATAGATTTATTTCCACTCTTCATATTCACACAGAACCCTCTTATCAACTGATTCCTATGATACATCCGGGGGTCTATATTCACCCCAGACCCCGGTTTATAACTAAAAGACACACCCACCAATCCGGCAATCAATTCAGCTTCCAATCTCATGCTTTCATAATCCGGCTTACCCTTTCTTTTCTGGATAAGATGGTATCCTTTATTTCCGGAAAATTTGTACCAATCCCAATGCGTCATTCCGAAAATCTCCTTAGACACTCTATAACACTCATCCAGCTCATCCCCGTCGATATCGATGACGAAAAGATGATGATCCACACCTTCAATCGTTCGATAGATAGGAAATTTATTCGGCTCCCAAACCATCGGCCCACGACGGTTAAATTTTCCAAGAGCATATTCATAGGCGACACCGACAGCACCGTCAAATAATCCCATATTCTGCGAATCAAGATCTGGCGGAATTGTAAACTCTGCTACCGGTTTACAAGAAGAAACCGGCATCTTGACGTAAGGCCTACGAACTGAGCCTCCAAAAACACTCTCGACTTGGTATCTCGTCACATCCGGATCATACCCTGCCCATTTACACTCAGAATCAATCATCTCAATAATATCATCAGCAGAATAACCGACAGACTTCAGAAATCCCACAAACCAGAGCCTCTGATTGTGCGTTGCCCAAATGTCATCCAAAACCTCCTGAAGCCTTCCTCTCATGGATAAGCTCCTAACCAAATCCATCGGTAAAACACCATTGATTTATTGTTAAAAAGATAATATATTAGGACTTAAAGTTAATCCATTAACCACAAGGAAACTACTAAACACAATCTAACATGCTGAAAAATAATCAAATAAATCCATTTTCAGTTTAATTTGACAATAATTGCTATTTCTCATAAAATAATAACCGGAGGATATAGAATATGGCCACTGTCATCTCTTTTGTTAACAGCAAGGGCGGAGTCGGAAAGACGACACTTACCTACAATATCGCATTCGCTATCCAAGAGCATACGTCTTCAAACTGCCTTTTAATCGATCTCGATTCACAAGGAAGTCTGAGCTCAACATTCCTTGATGATATCCACGACATGGATCAGACCTTAGCTGACATACTCCCAGAAGATGGAAAACCGATATCTGATGTCATACTTGATACAGAATTCGATGGAATCGATCTCGTTCCAGCAAATATTGATCTAGAGAGGATCAATATCCATCTGGCCGGTGATATCGATGCTCCATATTATCTTGCAGACAAACTGGAGGATCTTGACGGCGATTATGATTTTGTAATCATCGATTGCCCACCCTATATCGGACTTGTGACAAGAATGGCACTCACAGCTAGTCACGGAATAATTATCCCACTTGAAGCTGCGAGCTATTCAGTCCGCAGCACTGGCTATATCCATGAACTAATCCAAAAAGTACAGAAACGAGCCAATCCTCAATTGGAAATACTCGGTTATGCCATTAACCGTTATAAAGGGGTACGAAAAATTGAGCAGCAATATGCCCAATTGATATTCCAGAATTTCGGCCCTAAAATGTTCGAAACGATCGTCAAGGATTCGACAAAATACTGCGAATGTGTCGCTAAAAAAACACCGATTACACAATATCAAAGGACTTCAGAACAGGCAGACGCAGTCCGAAAACTTGCATCAGAGATACTGGAAAGGATCGATGGCTAAAAAAGATTTCACACAGCAGGCTAAAAGCGATTTCAATATACCGAAGACAAGAACTAAAAAAACGGCAAAGAAGGGTATCAGGTCTGGCACGAGAGGACTGAAAAATGCCCTTGCAAGACTTGTCGATATAGACAGGATAAAACCGGACCCAGAACAGGTTCGGAAAAAATTCAACAATACCGCCCTCAACGAATTGGCAGAATCGATCTCTGAAAAAGGCATCATACAGCCCCTGGTTGTTGAATTTGAAGACTCAACCGATTCTTTCAGGATCCTATCAGGCGAACGCCGGTATCGCGCTGCATTTATCGCAGGCCTTCAGGAAGTTCCCTGCATAATCCACGACAATGAAAATAATCTGAAAAATGACGAACGCCTCTTGCAGCAACTTACAGAAAACATCCAAAGAGAGGATCTTGACCCAGTTGACCAGGCCTATGCCATCAAGCGACTGATCGACATCACGGGAATCACCCAGGATGAAGCAGGTAAAAAGATCGGGAAATCTCAACAATACGTTGCCGGGTCGCTCAAGATCATCAATGGGCTACCAGAAATAATCAAAAATGATTACAGGAATCTTAAAAGGGAGCATTTGTTACAGCTGGCACGGTTGAAAACCGACGATGAAAAGATCGCATTGTATGAAAAAATCAAAAACAACGGGATGCCGATAAAGGAACTCCGCAAAGCCGTCAATGAAGCGGTCGGTAAGCCTCCAAAGGTCAAGAATTTCAGATCAAATTATTCAAGCGAGAATTACAAGATTACGGTCACATTTAAAAAAAATGATGTGAAAAAGACTGAACTCATAAGTGCACTCAAAGAATGGATAAATGAATTGGAAAATAGTGATGGTGTTTCCGGTTGAAAAAAAGAAATTTTCTGATAGAACGGTATCTAAAAATACCGATAGGGGGCTAAATGCACTGGTCACACACACTTACGATCACGATTCAGGCAAATAATAATGAAGACCTATTGAAATCAATGGATGAGGTCAAAAAACACATTGCCGACGGATATGCTCTTGCACATGATGAGAGCGTTACACGCAGATACGCATATAATATTGAAGTTGAGGAAGAAAAAGAATAACAACAACCATCCCACCATAATAAAGCGCCAATAGAAATGAGTGCTCCCTCAAATCTACGAGATAGAGCAGTGAAAGCCTTACGGAAATATCGTGCCATTCTTATGCTTACCAATAACTTTACCATCGAGAAAAGCAATGCCGTTGATGAATTAATGGATTGGATTACCAAAGGTCCAAGAAGGGGAATCAAAATAACCCTTCCAGATGTTGAAAAGAAGGCAAAATATTTATCCTCTCGATATGGATGCCGCGGGACTGTTGAAGAGCTTGAGAATATAATCAATTATGCAACCACTGCTTTTAAAGAGAGTGAACAACCATCACTCGTATACTTGTCGAAATTTCGATTAGAAGAACTCTTTTCAAAATACGAGCAATGCTGTCCGGCTTTCCCTACATTGCCTCCGCATGCCCGAATCGGTCTTGATTTTTTAGGTATAAGGCAGGACCAAAACACAATTGAATTATATCTCCTTGAAGCTGCATTATTTGAGGATTTGGCTGCGCTATGGAATGAAACCCATGATCGCTATAAAGAGCTTGAAAAAACTCAAGGTATCGACCCTATTAAATACAAATTATTCACCGCTTTGCTACGATCGACAGCGAAAGCCGCATATAACCTCCTTGAAGGGTATCTAAACGGTATGGCTTTCGATATTTTATTGACTCAAGATGTCTCTGAAAAAGATGAGATAAAGCTACTTGAGTGGGATAAGAAAAAGAAAAGAAAGCGCTTTCTTACCCTCAGAGACAAGGTCATCCAATACCCAAAAATCGCTGTGGGATCAGAATACCCTGTGCTGGACGAAGGCAATTTCCCTGAACTAGAGATACTTTTCTTGAGTGAGAAAACAGTAAGAAACACCTTAATTCATCCAAATCCTTATTTCAATGATGACGATGATGACAATGAACCAATAAACTGGAAAGATCCAAAGCTTTTGCGTGAGAGCCCTTTTTTTAATCTTACTCTCGAAGTGATAGGTAGTGTTTGTGACCTCATAATCGATGCCATATTCAGGATCGATAAAGCCACAGATGGGAAATTTCAGAAAGTTGATCGGTGGTTATTTAGAAGAGATGAAAACGGCAAATTTCCTACAAAAGTTTTTATTTAATCTCTTTTTTTTGGGGATATAAAATGAATAGAAATCAGATGCAACCTCCATTAAAATGCTCCTTTTGGCAAGTCTATCATGCCCTGGAAAAGCTATCTGGAAACACTGTTGATGGCCTCCGAACAACAGGGAAAGGTGTCAAATTCAGTGCTACGGCAAGTGTTACCAGAGACGGTAGGGAATTCATCAACCTGCCACATAATAACAGAATCTATGAAGGGGACTGGGGTTATACCACAAATAGCATGGGCAAAGACGGCCAGAGAATCGGTCAGTATGCACGGCCTTTAGACGAATGGTGCGAAAAAAGATAGATTATCACCAATAATCAGGCCATCTCTCGCCCTGAATCCTCGACGTACACTTACATTCAAAGACATTATCAGTCTTCATTTCGACGACCGCAAAACATTTTTTGCATGCTCCCTTATTGAGATTATCAAAATCAACATCAATTGGTTCCATCCAGTTTTCAGGAAGTCCCGGTATATCACCAAGTTGAGTTTTAAAGCAGTCGCAGCCCATTACCGTTGGTGATAATACTTTTACTTCTGCGGCACACTGGACGCATATGAGAGCTGTTTTCATGCATTGCAGGTTTTTAAGGCATTTTATAAAGATTTCGCGGTTCAAACAAATAATCATCTATCCAATGTAGATAATGTTCCAGTCTTCTTAATCCCCTCAGAAACCACCATGTCGGGCGTAATTCCGATTAAAATACGTTCTTTTGTGCTGTCTTCTTGCTTTTCTTCGACATTATTGATCTCGTAGATGATATAATCATCAAATACCTCGATGATATAATTACCGCCTTGTTTCCTACCTTTTTCATCGAACTTTTCATCAGCTCCCATTCCATTTACAATCACGGGAACTTTGTTCTTTGCATACTGCTGTAGTTGCGCCTTTAATTTTTCCCTATAATCGATTCTTATCCCCCCTTGGCCTTATGCGTTGCCGTTGCTGATCGTATTGACTTGAATTTATCTTTCCAGGTCTTTTTTCTGGCTTTTGTTGTTGAACTGGTTGCTACTTTCGCTTTATCTTTCGGTGCAGAGAAAGTATCTTTCCAATCATCAGAATTATTGACATCAATCTCATTATCCGGCTTTCCGCCAGGAATATCATCTTTAGTCAAAATCTCAGATGTTCCGTCTTTATTTTCCAATGTTATCCATTTATCATCTTTAAGCTCTTGCTCAACCCTTTCCTGGATTTTTCCGTCAGGGACTTGCTCTGTATCATGTCCATTCTTGCTTTCTATGTGCAAAGGAATCATATATCTCACCTCATACTGTCATTAGAATTGGCTTGTTGCTATGCCCTCGAATCTTATTCAGGACCATCTGGACACCAATCAATGCAATGATCTTATTTCCCTTTTGAATCAGGCCATTTTGAAGATCCTCTTTCTCCTGACATGAATACTCAAGAGAATCGCCGGGATCTACAAACCGCATATTTTCACCTTTCTTTCCTAATTTTGACATAGCCAGAATCTTTCTACCAGTGGCCCTTAAATCGATAAAATCCTTATCAACTGCAAATGAATAATTGATTACAAGTTCCCTGGTCTTCTCATTATCAACACAAAGGACAATGAAATCAAAGGAGTCAAATTCCTTCATATCAGTCACTTTAGCCGATATCGATTTAATGCCATAATTAGAAAACCGTTGCGTCAGCACCTCTGCCTTATTCAATCCAACATCATCGAGACCGAAATTCTGATAATCAAGCTGGCCGATTTCTACGATATCGCCATCGGCGATAGTTATCTTGTGGTCAAATGCATCAATCTGGTTTTGATCAATGCATTGGCAAAGCTCATCAATAAGCCAACTACCGATACCTCCCATCCCAACAATCAGAATATTCAGCTTAAACCACCCCGACCATCAAATTTTTCCAATGTTGATCCATCTTATCGCCTCTGCTGTATATTTCATGAGCGACCTTCACATCTTTGGATAGCATCAGCATCCTTTTAGCCAAAAAAATCATTTTTCCCCCATTTGCTATCAGTATCGCTGTCGATATCGATTATACAGAGATATTTCTCCTCCTTACCTTGTTTCAGATATACAGCCAGAGTTTCAGAATTAATGGTATATTCAGAACCACTTTCTCCTTTGACAAGATAACCTTCTTTGATTTTCTTCGCTTTCGTTAATTTGATTGCATGGGATACAAATTTTTCGCTCTTTTGAATCTTTATTTCCTCTTCTTCATTGATCCTTTTCGTAAGTGCTCGATACTCTTTCTGACCATTCCTAATCAATTTTCCGATCAGCTTTGGATCTATTCCTTTGATCGCTTTATACAGTAGTTTGATTGTGCGCTGCAGATAACCTCCACCACTATAACTTATTCGGCTGCTGTTGATGTCCTTACCTAAATCAAATAGGGCTTTAGAATTTTGAACTTTGAGCTTTTTTCCATCAATTAGGACATAGTTTTTCCCCCTCTCCCTATGAAGCGGAAGGGATAAAATCATCTTTTTATCGGGAAAAATAAGATCATTATCGCTGGTCTTATCAATTATCAACTCGAAGACTAAACCTCCGTTTCTCATTGCTTCTTGAGTCTTTAAATTCACACGACTCGTGTGAATTACGAAATCATTGAATTCTGCCTGTGAACCATAACTGATGGCTCTTATCAAGACATCTGGCAGATCATCTTTTGAGATACGACGATTATTGACATAGAAGGCATTAATTCGTTTCTCAAGTACGATTTTAATATTATTGATGCTGTACCTATGAATACCAGTAAATCTAATCTCGAAAGTCTTTTTCATTGAATACCAGGATTCATGAACAGTGAAATCCAAGATAAAATCGACATAGGATTTGTAGATGTCATTGAAATTTGGTTCATTTAATAGAATAAGATCCTGGCTTGTTATGAATTCCCCGACACGATTCCCTTTAAGCTCCACACCTTCATAGGACAGTGATTTCTTAGTGAAGGTTATGCCATTTCGTACAACCGATCCTTTACTGAATTGTTCTTTTAACCTTTTATCAAAGAGTTTCTTCACATTTTTTTCTTTCTCTTCTCGTTTGGCGCTCATTAGTTCACGCCTCACAGCAGATTTTTGATTGTTATATCTGTCAGCGGTCAGAAGCATCCAATCTTCGACCCTTTCAGAAAAGATCTCAAGTTCTTTTGATGTTACTTTTCCGAGTAAATCATCATCGATCCATATTTCAGCACCGTTTCCAAAATACACTTCGCGATTTGGACATACATAATTATGCTGTTCATCCACTGGCGTATAGGTCTTGACCATTATTGTACTTTTTACGATATGGTCTGTATAACCACCGCTCGCCATATAACAATTTCTTTGAACCTCATAGTTTTCGGAATGATGGAAAATGGCGACTCTCCGATTATTTCTCTGAAAAGCTTTGATGATTTTCGGGACATTGTCCCGAGATTTCACATTAGAATCAATTAGCGTTTCTCCAAATAACCAATAAATGGCCTGTAATTGTTTATTTACGAGTTCCTCTTTCAGATGATCCTTCGATGCTTTTTTTGCAGAATCATAATCGTAGCCATAGTTGATCATTTCTCCGAGTTCTTTTGGATAACCATCAGCGAATCTATCACATATCCTGTCTTTGAGTTCATCGAGATTATGGGCCACATGTCTGATATCAGTATCCATTGCCCGATATTGGGCTATTGAATGAAGGGTATATACTTCTTCTGGGAGATCTTCGAAGGTGATTAGCGTCTTAAAAAGGATTCTGCTTGGCGTTTTTGGAATCTTGCCTTGCTTGACAATTTTTTGGATTACAATGGTATGATTTTCATCATGACTGACACCGATGCAATATCCTTTCTTGTCAGTCTTCAGCGATAAGCCAGTACGCTCTGTGTGTGATTGCTCTTCGAGAATGTCCTGGAATTCTTTTTCCGTAATTCCCAATTTCTTGATTGCATTGAAAACCCTTAAAGCATCTATATTCACATATTTCACCTCAATCAGATTCCTCCAGAATCGACAATCTCCTTTATCTCTCCAGCTTTCTTGACATCCCAATACTCTTCAAGCTCGCAATCGACTTCGATCCCTCTGATATTGATTTCTTTTAGCTCAGCGAAATTGACATACCCCCACTCGGCAAGGTCATAGTCCCCATTCAATATGGCATAACCGAAAAAGGTATCTTCCCCGTCATATTCAACAATGTACCAGTCACAACCTCCGAGGAAAAAATGAATATGAACAAGCTTATCAGCAGCAGGAACATCCTCTGTTTCATACATCCGAGGGATCTTCGACAGCCTTTTTTTACTCGGCGCATTCCACACATTCTCCACCTCCGAGCAGGGCATCGACTTTGGATGATGAATCCAGGAAACTCTCGACTTTCAGTTCATCCAGGATGAAATGAATGTCCATCTGGGATATCTGGAACCTTGATTCAACCTCATCTTTGAATTCTTCAACCTCGGCCATATTCCGGAAAAGGCAATCTATCAGGAAATTATAGCCGTTGTTTATCTGAAACATAGAGTTCAGATTAAGATTCCTTTCAAGATATTCCCTCAGATCTTCTTTCACATCTTTTGGGACCTTGATTGCAGCTATTATCCTCGTTCCGAATCCGAGCTCTGAAAAGTCCGGGATCACCGTTCTTTTACGAAATAGCCCAGAATTTTCCTCGGACCTCAGCCGATCGAACAACGTGCTGACCGGTATATGTGTCCGCCTGCTTAATGTTGTCAGTGGTACTCTCGAATCCTCGCGCAGATGCGCAAGCATGTATAGATCTTTTTTCTTGTGTTTCATATTTTCACCTGTTCTCTCAATCTCATTACTCGAAATCTCAAAAGAAAAAACTAAATCCGCTACAATCTTCCATCACAATCATCCATATACCTCGGACATTCCTCGCAGCTATCAAGAGCCCCAAGCGCAATTGGACAATTTTTTGCAGAAACAAGAAATTTCATCCTTCCAGCTCACTAAAAAGGCCTTCAAGTGCATCGATAGCGTCCATTTGAACGGGCTCTTGCTTCTTTTCCTCTTTCCTTGCTTTGATGACCTTCGGAAGATCCACATGGAGCCAATCAAATGCTTTCTGAAGGGCGGAAATGGCCTTCGCTATATCATTTGGTTTTAATGATGAGGTCGATTTCCAATTGCCTTGCCCGTCCTTGTAGCTCCTTTCAAGAGAAACATTCAGCGTAGGAACCTGCTTGCCATTGACCCTGATGATATTTTTCCAGATAACGGCAGTGACACCTCCGACAGGGATACGGTGCATAGGGGTATTTTTCGGTTGCTCCATATCCTCACACCTTCTTTTCAAGGCCTCCCTCTTTTACTGGCTGCTCTATGATCGGCTGGTACTTCTCGTATGCTTTGGTTAGGGCCTCTATTGCTGAAGGGATCTCATCTACCAGGATGCCTTTCGTATATCGCGTTCGTCCCTCTTTATCCTCATAGATACCATTGAGTGTTGCCTTATAGAAGGTCTCAAGCTCACCGCCCTCTGATCTCCTTGTATTCTTCCATACAGCTAAATCCACACCGCCATTTTGGAATACTGCATCTGGTCTATTGTTTCCTTTCTTGTATTCGGTCTTGTTCGGTTTGTTTTTCGGTTTTTCATACATCTTGGCACCTCGTGAATCCTGCTTTTTTTGGCAGATTCCACAAAAACGGCATTGTTGTAAAAAAAAATAAGAAAAGCCCGCATTAGCAGGCTGAGTTTGTTTCGGGGATTTCCTGAGAGGATTTCATCCAAGAAAAAGATGAAAAATATGGAGATTCATCACTCCATGACTTTTTCGAGATATGCAACCGGTTTGATATCGGTTATCACGGTCTTATGGACAATCCACTTTCCGTCTTCGCTCTTCATTACATTCGACTCCAAGATTGGAGCTTTCTGTAACTGTTCAATCCGTCTTTCGCTCATTTCCATGTTTTCACCTCCATATCGTTATTAAGAAAAAAAAAGAATCAGGCCTCAACTTCAGGTCTATCTGAATCATTCGTGTAGACCCCTTCAGGGTCCTCTGTCATCATCTCGTCATCTGGGAGAGAAGCGTGCAAAAACTTCACACGCAGTTTCTCGATTCTTGAGTCAGCTTTAGCCTTGAACTCACGGTATTCTTTGCTTGAGACTATCCTCAGGGGATGTTCGGGCTTGTTTTCAAGGTTCCCGAGTAGCCAGTCTTTGGCGTTCACGGCCTCGTCCTGTTCGAGTTCTTCAAGCCGTCGTTCGATTTCATCGTCTGTAGCGTCAGCCATGACCATGGCCGTCATGACCCGTTCCTTGAACTGTTCAAATTTCGGTTTTCGTTTCTGTAGAAGTTGTGAGACACGTTCATCGAAGATTGTCCTCGTCACGGGCTGATAGCCTGTAAAGTCCACAGATTCGATATCGTTGTTTTTGTTCCTAACTTTTCCAGATTCAGATTTATTCATTTTTTTAGACCTCCGAAAATTTTTTCTGGCCGGATAGCCACCGAAGCGGATAGATAAATTTTCTTGGTGAAAACTAAAAAGAAAAAAGAGCCGTAAGGCGCAGCCGTCGGATCACCATCAATACGACATTGACCGAAAAATTTACTAATCCGCCGGTGCAGGCCAGAATGAAAAAATTTTCGTAAGAGGTCTTAGAGGAAATGAACTGATAGTCCGGAAAGGTTCCGAGAACAAAAAAAATCTTCACTCTGTGGACTTCGGAAAAAGCACTTTGGGAGAAAGTCTTGTAGAAGGTATTGTGAAGCAACAAAAACTTTGACGACACCGATGTTATCAGCAAATTTCAGCAGGTATTATTATTTGTAAAAAAAAAACCTTTAACAACAACAACCCAAGCATCAATATCATTTAACTAAAAAAAGGAAGAAAGAAAGGGAAGAAGCGAGCGCAAAAGACACTACAGCAGGCTTCCAACATTTCAACTTATCCAGTTTAAAAAAACCTGACATATCATCATCCATCAGGTAATTTCAACCACCATATTAAATTCGAGAATATCCACCATGTTCTTAGCAGAGACCACCACCACTTAAGCCAGAAGTTCATGGTAGTTATTCATGGTATTTCATGAAACCATTTCATCTAAAATCCATCAAAGGGCGTTCATGACAGCCCTATGAGAAAAAAATGTTGTCGAAAAACAACATCTTACGACTTCATCCCACTTAATATATATCCATCCATATAAAACTAAATCTTATCAAAAAAAGTCCTCCCAATATTCATCAACCCATTCATCAAAACATCATGAAACCACTTCATATATCATGAAACCTAATTCATCCTATCCCCCCTCAAGCCAAACCCCAAGGGTGCTAGGGGTGGGACAGACAAAAAAACAGTAAAGATCCGGAGGATCAATTAAGTTAAACACTCGACCTTGGGCGGGTATCAAAACAACAAAAAAAAACTAAAACTAAAAGAAAGAAGCAGAAAACCCACCATCTTCAGCCAGTAAACTGTCTATGTACCTGTACAGTTCCGTAACATTATTAGCAGTCCTATTAATCAAAGTAATCCCCCTAAAATTCATATACCAAACCCCATAATTATCTCTATAGTACTCAATATCACAGTATGTTCCTCTATCAGAATTCATCTTATCTAACCTCCGAGACTTTGTCTCGTCCTTTAGGACAAAGTCCCGAAAGTCCCCCCCCTTTAGACTAAACAGTCGACCTCAGTAATGAAAAAAAGAAGGTCCTTTTAACGGACCTGTTTTTATGTCTTTCGGTTTACCCGACAGACTTAAAATAACAGGTCTGTATCGGACCGAGAAAGGGAGAGCAAGAAAGCAGCAGCAAGAAAAGCGGAGCGCAAAAAAAAGCGACAAAAGAAAGCGGAGCGGCACAAAAGAAACGAACCCCAGCCACAGCCAAACCAACACACAAACAAACCAAACAAAAAACAACAGCGAAAAGCACAAGCAGGCGGCAGCCAAACCCAAACCAAACCCAACTCTATTGTATTATTTAGCGGATAAATTATTCTGAAATTAACTATTAGGTAAGATTATGTGCAAAATAATGAAGATATGAATGCAACTAATACAGAAGCTTCTGATTTCGTTAAAATACGTCGATTTCCTACTTTTTCCGTGTTATGACCTTCGCGATACCGACAATGGCGATCAACACCATCGCGATGACGCCGAACCGGAAGACCCTCTCATGCCGCCCAGAGAACCACGATCCAGGATTCTTGAATATCCCGAAAAGCTGAGCGATGCCGTCGATGATGCTATCAAGGACCCGTGAAAAAGGATTATCACCGAGTACCAGGATCAAGAGTATGATCCCGCCGATGAAAAGCCAGACTCTCTTGTAACTTATGCGTGTGCGATATTCGCCTTGTTGTTCCAATTGTACCTCTCAAGTTCATAGATGCATTTCTTGCAGTTGTCAGGACAGAGCCCGAATTTGATCAATGTGGCTTTCAGTACATATTTCTTGACCCTTGTTGCATATGTGCCTTCTGTGAAGTGTGCATCGATCTTCTGGCCGGTGATCTTAGGGTCGTAATTGCCCCAGGCATTGTGCCTAGCTATCAGCTGCTTTATATCGGCCTTCCCAAGCCTCATGAAATATTTGAGGAACTTCACCAGAAATTCCCGGTCCTGCCATTGTTTGGATGTTGCTTCTTTGAGTACCTGATAATATGCAGGGCATCTTTTCAAGAAGGCATAGGCCTTTTCGATATTATCGGTCGTTATAGAGACCGTTTCAGCTGTTTTTGGGTCATCCTTCCCATCAATCTTAATAGACAGAATCTTCTTCGTCAGCGGCATATTCAGCACCTTGTCGGTGCCTTCAAGCCACATAGAGAGCCTGCTATCCGGAATCTGCTTTTTGGTTCCGTATATCTTCACACGCCTGATATGATCAAATGTCGGGTCGATCCTGAGATTGTATTTCTCGATATCCCTTTTAAGGTCTATTAGCATCTTCAGTCGCAACTTTTCCGCTTTCTGCTTGAACTGCGTATGCTTTGCTGGATCGATTTTCGGGATGTCCACCAGTAAATGGAACCCGTTGCCAGAAAAGCACAGCTTAGATGGCCCGATATACGGTTTGAGCTTATTCTGGACGAACCTATAGACCTGTTTTAAGATGCTTCTATCGACGATCTCGTCTTTTCCGTGAATCGGCTGGTTATGCTAACCTAAAACTGACCCCCTGAGAGTCCAAACGACAACCCAAAATTGACCCCCTTGAGCCGATCTCTGGTATAGAGGATTGAAAGCGATCAATTCTACGACCGGAGGTGGAAAGGAGC
>Ga0209454_1000600_pt1 | contig 19361 bp, 9 predicted proteins | sample WorMetHERISLAND1_2_FD_187400 | JGI IMG/M metagenome (GOLD analysis project Ga0209454, IMG submission 187400) | Marine gutless worms symbiont microbial communities from Max Planck institute for Marine Microbiology, Germany - Olavius geniculatus... | ecosystem: Host-associated > Annelida >... | reverse complement strand
ACTGCAGTGAAAGAGGGAAGCGGTTACTGCTCGAACCAGTTCTGTATAGTGTTGAGTCGTGGGTACTTAGCGGTAAGTGTTACCTGTAACTTACGGGTAATTTTAAATTTTAAACCCGTAAGTTACCGGTAAAGAAATATTTTTTCGCTAACGATAAGACCGATAAGTAACCGGTAACACGCGTAAATTACCGGTAAGTTATCGGCGACATTTTGTTACCGGTAATTTTACAACGCTAGTAAATACTGTTGTTAATGACGAAACTCAGTGGCTTGTGTTACGATTTATGATACTATTTAGCTTAGTAATTGCAAAAATGATACCGTTACGATGTGATTAACAAAGAACGATTAGGGCCCAGGGCCTGTCACAATAGGCCTACGGATCACGCATGATGCTTCACCGTGTGCGCTCCTGTAGCCTGGAACTCGCTATCACGTCCGAGACTTATCCTTATTACCTTCCTGTTTCGGCAGTCGTTTTGAAACTGAACTGTTTAACAGTGCCAGTGGCATTAACTTACCCCGGCATGTTCGTCTTAGCTTTGCTGCAAGAATGAGCGAACAAAAGTTCTACTGAACTGCATTCACTTCGCACCACTGCCAGCTTTGTTGATCATGACACTAGTGATGGTACTATAGGTGATAAAGAAGTCGAGATATCATGAGATGTGCGACAAGTTATTGCGATTTGACGACATCGGTCGCAGTAAAACGCTTAGCTAATCCGCATATGACGCCGCATACGAGCACGAGATAATCGCGCTGTAGGCCTACGTACAGTGCACGCAGTTGCTGCTGCTGCTGACTGCAATGTATGCCAGCACTGTCCGATTGAGTTTGTGCAGCCAGCAATAGTCGAGACAACAGTGTCCTCCAAGCCAGTCAGTGTGCCTCTACTGAAACTTTAATGATTCGATGGTCAGTGTGGGAAACAGCATCGGTAGTAAGCTGATGTACGTTCTTTCCTCCGATAGCGTATAAACGTCTCACGGCGTCTAACCTTACTTCTAAAGATGAATGCCGTACCTGTTATTCTGATGGTGTTCTGCTGGATGCCTATCTGTGCCGGAGCGACGGGTGAGTATGTGCTACAACCATGTGTTTAACTTGGTGGTTTAAATCATTACCTCACTATTTACTGCAGCGAAAACAAAGCAAACAAAAACGTCGGTGCCAAGTGTCGACATGATACGCGGCCGTCCGTCAAAGTCTACAGTTAGTATATTGGAAGTCAATATGCGACTTCCTATTATTGATCAATAGCAAGCTAGGCCCTATCTCGCATCGTTTTGCCACAATACATGCGTGCCCACGGAGACGGACGACAATCGTATTATAGCGCGTTAAAAAGTAACGGCATTGGGACATAACTGAACATAACTGTGATATTTCCTGTACAGGTGTGCCAAAAAATTGCACCATCAAAATTAACCGATTTTCACAGTTCTTTCACTGTGAGAATCGGGAAAAAATTTGTAACAACTGTATCACTATGATTCCATCACACCTCAAGTATGTCGCTACACTACTTTGTGTTTTATAAAAGCACCACAACGCGGCGTTTCACTGATCGCGCCATTGGTCAGTCGCAACAGGACACACTGAACATTTGATGTGTAAACTGCAAAATGTAGAAGTTACTTTAGACACAACTGAGACAATAAACGCGTTGTTTTCTGTTGTTAATTGCTAAAAATATGTTGCTACAAAAGTCTTGTTTTTAACTGTTGCTTCTAAGACACTGACATTTTACAAGGTAGTGTAGCAACACACTTAAAGTTTGATGGGCTTTTTGGTTATATTGTTAATCCAAATTTTCTCTTGATTCCGATAGTGAAAAATTTTGAAAATCAGTCAATATTTGATGAAGTTAAGGCGTATAAAAATGGTGCCCTTTTTGCTCACCCTGTAGGTGTAGGTGATTTGCTGGTTTGGTCGTTTATCGACACGTTAAATCATACGAAAAATATTTAGACGATGATCAGTAAATTTGTTGTTTTTATTGCGTCAACATAACTGGCTTACTGTAGATGCCTTACGTCATGTGTTGAACCTAGGTGATTGCTTTGATTTTTTGTTCTTTTTTGACGGCTCCACATTGTTACATTCTGAATTGGACAGTCTCATTTTATATCTAGCATCAAGCCGTACTTTGTAGTCTATTTGATGCTCAGTTTTTGTTGCTTTTTCTGTTATATTGTCCGTTCTTTTCTTTTTATTTTCTGTACTTCGTGTACGATAAAATAATAAATATTTAACTCAAACTAAAGCAAGAAAATTACTTTATCTTCCCTTACTGCAATTCATTTTTTTAATTTCTTACTGTTTAAGTTCTCTAAGCGTATTCTGTTTCTGTTATACGCAGTAGGCTACTGGTTTCTTTATGTTCATCAGAATCAGAAGACAGCAGTTTCGCCGTACGTCGTTCTAGTACTGTCTATGTCTGTCACAAAGCAAGCGAGTGTCCAGTCCAGTTAAAGAAGTGATACATTCAGTACAGTCGTTGGTATATTTGGCTGAATAGCTGGGTGGGTGGGCTGGATCGACTGAGTGTGTGGTCTACTGCCAGCGTGCGTGCGGCGCGCGATGTGCTCAGTTCGCTAAACGACCACCATCATCGTCATCATCGTCGTCGTCGTCATTTTATTGTGCGGCGGCCGGTGTCATAATAAAATGTCTTCCCCATGAAAAATCTAACCGGGGAGAGATAATCACAAAATTTATATGTCTCTTCCTAAATAAAATATTGCCGGCCTCATAAAAAGTCTCCCCATTATAGGATCGCCCCTCAGAAAAGTCTCCCCCGGCCGACAATTTGTCGGTAAAAATTCGCCCCACACGGGCGGTGCGGGGCGGATTTTTACCGGTACATTATCGGCCGGGGGAGACTTTTCTGGTGGGAGGTCCTATAATGGGGCACCGCGCAGGCAGCGCACACGCTAGACTGCGTCGCAGCTAGCACGCTGCAGTCCAGTTCTGCTTGGCTGCATCGTCGTCGTTCTGGCGTCCATTATCGGCATCATCGTACAGTAGCCGAAGTCCCGCTGATCGCAAGAAATCGCAGCCCGGACATATTCCCACCCCGGGACCGAATTCTTCCAGAAATATGCCGAAAATCCCTCTCCCGGATGGGATGAAATCTTCTTCCTTTAGTACGGACGTATACACTATATATGTACTATGGATACCGCACTGCTGGAATGGGTAAGCAATTTCGCAGTAGGAGCTTATACCACTCCAAACCACGCTCAGATCGTACAGACTACATCGTCGTTAGCTTTATGACGCACGACTAGCCTACAGCCGAAAAAGTAACGCGTTTCATTCGATCTACGAAGTTACTGTACGCCGGGCCTGGTTAGTACTGCGATGGGTGACTGCCAGCAGGCAGGGAAACAATCTCGGTATGCAACCAGCCGCCTAGGTCAACTCAGCCTCTCATCCTTCCGGGGTAGGTAAATCGAGTACCGGCCTATCTGGCTGGGGTTAAGGCGGGGCGCGTTCACCTGTGTCGGGTGGCAGGCAACACTGTGTAATCCCATATGTCAGGCGACGCTCCGTAGCTCTATGACGTGTTCAATCTTTTAAGGAGCTATATTCTGACATTTACCTTTTACCTTTAAGCTAGGGTGGTTTAAGCCTAACTGAATTGTAACGGCAGCAGTAAGGTTCTCCAGCAATGGAGGTGGCTTGTGCTTGTAAGTGAGTGAGTGAGTGAGTGAGTAGGGTTTAACGTCCCACCTGACACAGTTGGTCATTTCGGGGACGGCCTTTCCTGTTATTCTCCAGACAGACATCAATGTGATAATGCTGTCTATTGGAGGACAGGGGGCCCGTGCTTGTAAGCCTACACATTGTTTCTCTCACACTGAAATGTTTTTTGTATTTTCTTCACACGATGCTGGGATCATGTATCATCATTATTGGCAACAATGATTCTTACTGGAACTGGGAAGGGGATTTTGTTCTAGGAGTGACCTAGAAGTGGAAGGAGCTGTCCCAGAGGATTTAGTTCTGCTGAGGCCTTGCGAGGCTCAGTCTTTCCCGCTGTCCGTCCGTCCGTCTGTTCGTCTGTCTGTGTTTGCTCGGCGCTCCGCAATGCACGCCACAACGATTTTCTATTATTTCCGGCGGCTGCTTTGCGACATGATATTAATGTGCGGTATTGTTTAAACGGACTCAGTGCGCAGTGGCGTTGGCGCTGCTGCTGCTGCTGCTTCTATGTTTGCTTGCACAGTGTGATCCGACAATCGACGAATGCGAGGCGCCAGAAACACTCTCTACAAATCAGATTCATTCCTCTATTCTCTTCTGTCTTGTCTCCTTCGCTTACCGCAGTCTGGAAGTGCGTGTATAAAACAGTTAACTTATATGATCGTAAGTGAGTAAGTATAACCTGAATGTATGTAACGCATCGTCGCCAGAATCTCCGCTGCATATATTATTGTGTACTTTAAAAATATCCCAAGTAATCGTTCAAAGACGGAGATGACGTAAACAGGATCAAACAGATGTTTTGTAGTGCGTTTTGCGGGCCGGCGAAAAGTAATATTTAGAACTAAACTGTGATACATTGTTCGACGAATATATCTGTCGTTTGGAGAATTTTCAACGTCTCTACAAATCGTGCCACACTGCATCTCGTTTTTATGATAAATGATTCAGACTCTAACTAAATAATCTTTTTATAGCCCAGTTTTCTCATATGACATATAATGCCGGATATTAGAAAAATAATTAGCCTCAAATTTCATGTAATATTATGTAAAAGATAAACTATATAATTATGCTGTTATAGACAGAGTGATGCTAATGCATATGCCTACATTAAATTTAGTGATGATGGCGCTATTCGCGTGCGTTAAGCTAATATAAGCGTGTGTTTCTGCTTGCTCGTAGGCCTATAATGGCCTGCAGTGCGTATGAATGACTTAAGTGCATGGCGGTTACGAGTGGCGCTGGTGTGAGTTTATGTCAGGAAATAACGACAAGCGGGAGAGACAGAAATTGGTTGAGTTCGTCAGCGGGACAGAGCCAAAGCGTATTGTCTCCGTGTTCAATTATTGACGCCGACTGAGACCCAAATTCCATTAATGCGATCTGTCGTGGACTTGTCGCACAGCTTGTTCTCCAACAAATTCACAACAAGTCGACGTAAGTGGAATGTGTTCCTGACTGACAGTCAGTGGTAAAATGTCGACCTGGCACATTCGTAGATTGCTCCCCGGCGTCCGGTGTCATATACAGATGTCGACAGTTATTAGCAATATGCTGCTGCTGCCGCTACGCTAATAGCTCAGCCGCGTCGTCTGACTGACTTACTGGCAGTGCAATAATCATCGTAGAGGAGTGTCCGACGAACCCCCTCGTAGCCGCACGACGGAGCCCCTTAGGACAAAGCCCTCCTGCGAGAAAATCCCCGCTGCCACAAATTCTTTGTGACAGAACCCCTGTTGCGACAAAAATTCCCAAAGACAAAATTATTTCGAGCGACGAGACACGTATTAAGTATTTGAGACAAGTAGTATTAGCAGATGTTGTGGGGATTTTATTGAGCGGGTTTTGTCTACGGGGTGGAGGGTCATTGAATCATCTGCTCCGCTTATCGTGGTTGCTGCTGCTGCTGTAGTTACATCATTTGATTGCAGCAGCAGCAGCAGTTATTGTTTCCAGCCGCCCCCACCACTTGTGCGTTATGAACGAAGGCGACACATTGATCGATCGATCGATTGATTGATTGATTGATTGATTGACCTAGTGTCTATCGTTTAATCAATCAATCAGTGATCGATTCGGTGGGTGATAGACTAACTGACAGGTGCAAAACTGTGTAAGCTTGCCCGCTCATTGTTTTCTAATTTTTAACGCCCGTCATCCTCACATCGTCTCTATATAGCTGCAGGTGAGCGTTCTTCAGCAACTGCACGCTTGAATTGCATCGTCTTGATGTTTAAGGCAATACTAGGACCGACAATCCACGATGATATACAAATAATTACGAAATGCAAAAAGCCACAGCTTTCCGGGCATTGTGTTGGCTTTAGCTCATGTTTATATACGCACCGTTACACTTGTCGATTTGTCATCTCACTTGAAATGTTTTAGCAACAAGTTTTATTGGAAGACAAAGATTTTGGTATCAGATGGAAACTTGGGACCACAGGAGACTTGCAGACCTAGATTTCGCAGATGATCTCGCTCTGCTCGATCACACTTATAGAGCCTTGCAGGACATGACAAATAGACTCCATGGGCTCGGGAAAAAAGTCAGGCTACGAATTAGCGATGGCAAGACGAAAACGATGACAGTAGGAAAACAACATGACATTGTTATGCCACTAATCACTGTCGACAACCAGAACATAGAGAATGTGCACAAATTTCAATATCTCGCAAGTTATATGGCCGAAGATGAAAATGTAGAGGTGGACATTCGGACAAGGATAGGTAAAGCTTCATCTGTTTTCCAACGTCCGCAGCCAATCTGGAAGTGCGGTAAGCTTACAATCAGCAAGGAAATCAAATTACGGCTATATTCTTCCATCGTAGTTCCAGTTCGTAGTACGGTCGGCTAAAAGGTGTTGAGACGCTGTCTGAAGACCGACGGTGACGGTGCAGCGATAATGTAACGACTCGTTGGCAACATACGGTGCCACGCAAATTTATGTGTTTTGATTAATTAACCGTAATGGATGTGTGCACTGGATGACCCTGCTGCCGGTGTATTTGCACGCACCGATCAAAAGAATACGACGAGACAGAGGAAGATACGGACATTAAAACGAGAACGAAAAAATACTAAGAAAACGAAATTATTTACGACAGAAAAAACAAAAACGAAATTTTTAGGCACGCAAGTTAATTAAACAATTTGTAAAACGGCAGTCTTGAGCGTAAAAAGTTTTTTAAAAAAATGGAACGGGGCATAGGCACCGTCAAGAGGAGGAAAGGGATAGAGGGTAATGGGGTGTTTACACGATCCAGCAAACGTCTAGCAAACTTCCAGCAAATGTATTCAAAATACACGTGCTAATGCTGGACGTTTGCTGGATCGTGCAAACACCCTATAAGTTATTCCGGACCTCGCGACGTTTGGGGCCCTGCCGTCGCTCAGTAATATAAAGTGCACCAGAATGCGCCATTTAAAAAATCTATAATTTTTCTCTAGAGGAGCCCGGCGAGAATGTCTCCCAATGCCCCGCTGTGGCTATCAAAGTCTCTTCCTGATTGGCACCAATACAACTCGCTTTTTATTAGCAAAATTATTTTACACACCAATGGCCTTAAAACAGCTCTCTGTCAGCGTTGCCAACTGACATTTGGGAATGCAAAATTTGGCATTTTAAACGAATTTTGTAATATCTAGCGATGGAGATGTTGAAGCAGATATCAGCACTCGACTGGCAAAAGCAGCAGCAGTCTTCCGACGACTTGACAACGTGTGGCGATCCAGCACGCTTAGTCTCAAGATTAAACTGGACCTCTACATCTCCCTCATTGTCTCTAAAGCCATATACGCTAGCGAGACTTGGAAGAGTACAGCTAGAATATGTCAGCAGCTGGACGTCTTTTACCAGCGCAACTTACGGAAGATTCTGGGCATTTCATGGAAGGAACAGGTGACTAACATGGAGTTCTAAGCCGGACTGGGCAGCGATGATTACAGGATATTGTAGCAGAAAGACGACTTCGGATGGCAGGCCATATCATCAGGATGCCACCTGGACGACCAGCCAATCATGCCATGTCATGGACCCCTCGTGGTAGTGGCAGACGACGAGGTCGTCCAACGAAGACTTGGCGGACTACATTTAAAGAAGACCTGGTGAACCGAGGAGTCGATTGGAACAGCGTCCGAGCTGTGGCTACAGACAGAAGCAAATGGCGACCTCTTGCTGCCCATTGTTTTGTCAAGGACCGGAGGATCTAAGTGCTAAGTAAGATATTGAAGTACAAGTTTTAAGTTAGGTAAAATAATTTTTTTAACTACACAAAATCTTGATTTTTTTAAAGTACAACTTTCTAAAACTACACATTTGGCATTCGGGTAGTTACCCGAATAAAAACTAAAAACTAAAAACTAAAATTAATCTGAGAACTACATTATCTCTGGGAATCTTGACGTCTGGTTAGCCTAATTTCGCTGAAAGCGACGACGACGACGACGACGTTGTTATATAGGCCTAGCTGGCCAGCACTGCGTCTAATCATCAGATCATTACGCTCCTGTGAAGATGGCGGGCGCTCTGTTCTGCCGTCTTTGATAGCATCGGATCAAGCACGGCTCAAGTCTCTCGGCCTGCCTCCATAGACTGCACTGATCTCGTGACTATCTCGCACCACGCGCTGCGCCGAGTCTGTCTGATAAATAATGGATATCAACTGATGACGACGACGATCGTCGGTAGACTGACTGCGGTTGACCTTTTTACAGCGCAGATGGCGATATGTGGCACGTTTGCTGCATCGTTCGTCGTCTTCGTCTATAACTGCTGAATTGTAACATCATTGACTCATGTCAATTTAATATTATTGTGGATCAGTCAGTCAGTCAATGAAAGCACACATTTACACTGCGCCATTATGTTTTGGGCAAGTCGCAGGTCCACTGGTGCGGAGCCGATAGCAGGAAGTATATGTTCGTTGAATTTGTGCAATGTCGTATAATTCGGTAATTTTTGGTTTTAAAAGTGTTGAAAAGTTCAGCACAGTGGAGTCATGGCACGGGGGAAAGCAATTGCTTTCTTAATTTTGGGCTGTCAAAAAATTTTCGAAAAGTTTTTTTGACCAAAAATTTTCGTTTATTTCTTCTATTTGATGGCAAACTCCGTTTTGATGACTTGGCGCCAAATGTCCCTATCCTTGGCCTTCCTCCAGGCATTGTGAACTACGAAGTTCTCGGGCTGGATGTTTTCATCAGCTGTTCTTGGCCAGGTTGTTTTTGGGCGTCCGGCTATTTGGGACTAAAAAGACCAAATTTTGAAAGAAATTTAGTGGCAAAATTTAAATTCCAAGCATCCGTAATCTTCTCTGTAGAAAATTTGCGGCGTTAGTCAAAAAATCGCCACTTTCTGCTTTGCCTACTTCTTCAACCTACGACGCCGCTGGTTCAGCGGATCTATACACTTGCATTAAGTTTTATTCAGCACTAACTCTGAAAGCTTTAGCCGACAATGCTATCGTCATCCGCGGTGCAGCAATATAAAGACACCGCCTCACTGCTCTGATTTTTAAGTTCAGCGTTCTTCTGTGATCGTGCTGAGTAGCAGAAGCATGCGGCTTTATTTCTTTCAAATTTTCGAAGTCATGCATCGCCAGTGACACACGAGCCGTATTGGCAACAAAATTTGATGCACATGCCAAAGACAAGAGTAACTAATGTTCCCATTTTTAGTTTACAAAGTCAAAGGTCAAGGTCAAAGTTAAGGTTAAGTAGCTCTAGGCAGACATCATGTCGGTACTAAGAGTACGACGGTTTTTCTCTACTTAGAAAGTGGGCCTAATCGTGCGGCGCATGAATCAAATCTAGATGCAAGAGAGACTGTTGCATGATGTATGACCGAGCAGTTGTAGAAGGAATGACGAATAGAAGCCGTTGTGCCGTGACATGCTGATGACAGATCAATATTACCGTCGTTTACTGTGCGAAATAACTGCCCAGCGTCTGCAGTTGACAATGCCCGGTCGACTATAATCATCCGCACGGTGCTGCAGCGAACGAGCGCCGTGCAACTGCAAACAACAGGTCGTTGCCATGTCACCTCATGCACGCAGCACTGCAGACCATTCTTTAGCAATTAACTTGTATAAATCTTTGCTCCATAATGCTTACAAACATACTTCTTATTACGCGGTTCACTAGGAACTCAAGTAAAGCATACCACGCTGCCCGTATCTCTCTGTCTGTTCTCGCCGAGTGCCGCATATCGACTATTAAAGGTCAAAGGTGAAAGTAAGTAAGTGTCTGTTTTTGTGCGTCGCTAGTGCTCTAATGGCGACGACGATGACGATGTTGAGTGATGTAATCAATCAGTCAGTTAATCAATCAACTAATTAATGTTGCTGCAACTGTATAAGCGCGCATGATTGAGTTTCGTGTTACTGTTAAGTCGTAGCAGAAAAGACTGTATATCATAAAAGTAAGTAAAAAAATAAGAACGAACGAGATATTCTATAGAATAGATTACAACTGTATGCATGCATGTGTTATTATTTGGGCCTATTGTATCGCTGGCGACATTATAGTTCATAGAAATGTCTGCAATATAAATGACTAATTTGGCTCTAGTATAGCAGAATATTATAATGACGTGCGGTTGCATGGAAGCATATTGTGGAGTGAGAAAATGCACGGGATGACCCGCTATGAACGATTTCGCCAGCATACGTTCGTGACTAAATCATGATCGACACACCTATAGATCGTGTCATGCGGTGCAGCAATATGGACTAGTGCATGGTCAATACAGGAGCGCTGAGTGCTTTCGATAGGCGCCCGTGCACTCCAAGCAGCGATGCCAGAGGCTTGTAGGGACAATCACTCTCACTGTCGTCGATCTATATCCAGCACTGGGACGACGAGAGGGGACGGCGGAAAGTCTGGGAAGGAAGCTAAAGAGCATGGGGAGCCAATCTGCAAACGACATTAGTGTGCTTTTGAAAAGACTCGCAGAAAAAGCGCGAAAAGTGCAAGAAATGTACGGAAAGGAGGCTAAGGTCGCCCTGACATTGATTTTAACGGTGCCTATGGTACTTGCTGTGGGTGGGTGGTCCAAGAGTCGATCATCAGAAGCATCAGCTTAGAGCGTCGTCGACCTACCGCACTGCACGCTCACTGGACCCTGGCTTGTTAAGTACTTTACTGCAATTAGTTCTCCAAATACAATTACTTGACCTGTCTAGTGTCCATCGACTGGAGTGACTCTTTGTACGAAATACAGTGAACATCCACGTTGTCATTATGTTTATCAGCGATTATCGTTGGCTTCGTTTCTTAGCCTTGTCAATCAGTATTTATAATTATTTCAACTTGTATGCACATGCATTGATCTTGACAGTTATCCGTGGCGTTAGCATGCGTTACCAAGTCTGCAACAGATGTCTTCTAAGTTCAGGTCGTTTCCGCTGTAGTCCACGTCGTTGAAGATTTCTCTTTTTTAAAAATTTGCCATTTTGTTACGTCTTTTTTACGAGCGAAAGTAGCTACTGCTTTGAGCGCGTCTTAGCCATCGCAATTCTGTCCGTCCGTCTGTCCGTCTGTCTGTCACACGGGTGGATCAGTCAAAAACGGTGCAAGCTAGGATCACCAAATTTTTACCGTTGGCTGCCTGAAAGACTCTAGTTTCAGGAACCGTAAAGCTTTTCTATTAATTCGAAGGGGGTCACCCGAACGAGAGCACTAAATGAGAGGGGGACGGGCAAAATTTGCGATTTTTGGGCAATAAGTCGCTTTATCTCAGTAACGGTGCAAGAAGATAGGGCCTAAGTTACTGTTAATCACTAATAGAACGTCGTGCACTGGCTATCGATTGCCACGGAATTCAATGAACTCGGATGACTTTAAAGGCTAAAATACGGGTTTTTATAAAAAAAAATTTTTTTGGCGATTTCAGGCTGCTAGACACATTCCAAGAGCGAATTGCGCCGAAACCAATTGAGATAGACATGGAAAAGCTGCGAAAGAAATTTTCAGCATTGAACGTAGATTTCAAAGGTCTAAGTCTTCATTTTCTAGCTTCAAGGAAACCTGCGCACGAGGGCATCAAAAAGCGGTATCCCCGTAAAAGTCGTTATTTTACCGATGTTGGCCAGTCCTTCGTGAAAACGGTTGCAGTAGGTATGAGCATGCTACCTACCACAACAAGCACTAGTGACGAGCTTTTCAGTCGTATCAACATCGATGATTTTGAGAGACCCTATACTTTCGAAATAAGGGGTTTTTATTGATTTTTGCGATCTTCGGCTGCAGCGCACACTCCAAGAATGAACTGCGACGAAATGGCTGAACCGCTGGAGATAGACTGACAGTTTGCGAACAGGAACTGCTATAGGCTTTCGCCCGTCTCGTGAGCATTAGCTCAAATTTTTGGTTCTATTATTGCAACAAATAAGCCGCCACAACAAAAACGTTCAGGATATTATGAAGCAGCGCCAACACTGTTACGAAGACGACTAGCGTTTACCCGAAAGCATTGCCGATAACACAGAAGAAATATTTTAAGATTGTGACCAATCTAATGTACACCTCGCGCATTATCCGCGATACCGAACGTAGCGAAAAGAGTGAACTAGAACCGAAGTAATTTGGTGAAAAACGGAATTGCCGAATCCTCGTTTCTATTCGCTAGGTGTCAGCAACAATTTGCAATTTTATGTTTTAGCTAGGGGTTTAACCCTTAAATTGTTTCTTTCTCTGATGGGGCAGGGACCCCATCTAGCACAATGCGTCGATGGACTCCAAACGTATATGCCTGTCAAACTGCATTTAAATCGAACAGTTTAAGCAAGGCGCACGAATGTGACAGACGACAGACCGACCGCGTTACATAGAAATGTGTTGCAGTAGGTGTAATCGTTTGCGCGGCAAAAGCGATTTCCCCTAAAAACGAGACACTTGACGTTGAGCAATGTAGGCCCATCATATTTATCGGCGCAGCCTCTCGCTGAGTGCGGCAGTAAATTTATTTCCTGTATCAAGACGAGGTCGAGTGGCTGCCAGTGCTAGCACTGGACCAGTTACGAGTGTGTGTTTACGTTACGTCAATCATGACGTCATCGTCGCCGCAGTTAATGACGTCATCTACTACGCCAGTCACGTGAACGACACGCGACTACAGCGACAAGTGCTCGCTACATGTGCATGGTCGATACGCAGAGCTACTGCTACTTCTAGCTCAGCTCGGTGCTACGTACAGGGTCAATGAATCCGACCTCACCATACAACGAGCCGCACCATCGACGTAATAAAATGTAAAAAAACGTTACGAATCACGTTTATAAGAAAATATAAAAGATTTGTGAACGTCAGGTTTTTTTTATCATTCATAAGTAATTTTAATGCCCGAAGTTATTGAAATAAGTTGTAACCGGCCAAACCACGACTTCTGCATTTTACAAGTTAGCGTAGCAACAGTATTAAGGTGAGTTGGGCAAAACTATGGTCATTTGCGTCAAATTTCCTCGAGATGTTGCTTGCCAAAAATGATCAAAATCGGACAGTGTTTCACGGAGTTATTCGAAAAATGAAAGTGGCATATTTTTTTAGAGACACGGTTGTGACATGAACTTAATCGCTGTCGTTAATTTGATGAATTGCGTGGTAGAAATAACGACAAATAGGTGCATGGGAACGAAAAGTCTGTAGAACAGAATGATGCTGCGTCTGTTATCAAAGTTTTACTGTCGCTGCTGCTGCGCTAATAGTCTAGTGACGGCAGCGGTACACTGCGACACCGGCGCATGTCGTGCAAAATGTATGAGCGGATAATTGCGATGGTAAAGGGCTGTAGCCAGTCGACTCCCAACTATCGTTCCCTTGCGACTTTCGGTTTTCTGTCACCAGCAGCGTTTGACTGGGCGACAGACAGCACACCGTCATATACCTATGTATACCCTGGTCGTATCCGCCGTGGAATAAACGCAGCTGCCATACTGATGCTGATGATGTTGTGCATACAAACTTACATCTGCAGCCGGTGTCACCGGCATATACAATAAAATCATAATACCCGCGCGTTCTGTTTATATAACAAGCTAACGTCGCGCGTGACGTACGTGACGCATCGGAAATGACAATGACATTATTATGATTATCTGTCCGCATGCCTATTACAAATATTGCATCCATTGTCCAGCCGCCGGAATAAAGCCGCGAGTGACAAAATACGCACACGTCATCATCTGGTTTAATCGAGAGTCGTAAAAGTAAATTTATGACCGCCGAGATTTATCATACCGACACTTTACGCTGATGCTACTTTAGGGTGGATTTGTTAACTATAAGCTTTCTAATTTAGTGTTTTATTCAATAAAGTTTCCTAAATATTTTTCTGTACGTTTTTAGTTGTAGTTAAAAGTCGTGGCTGTCGCATAAGTAGGCTACTGCATATACGTTATCAAGCCGACGCGGTGCGTGGCAATGAAGTCTCGGTTTATTTTGCGACACCCCGAGTAGTGAGTACATGTTAATACGCTGGATTATGCGGGAGATGTGGACGTGATTATAAGACAAGTTGATTAGTCCAGCGAGCAGGCGGCCTCGGGCATGGCTGGCGCACAATGTTCGTGACAATCGTCGATAGCTAGGCCTATGCGGTCACACCATGCAACGCTACGGTAGCTACACCGGGACGGCTCGCTATCTTTGTCGTCCACGATGCACGTTTGATGCGTGCCAACCTGCCGTGTATCGTTATCTCACCGCATCACATTTCCTTCCGTACAGCAATTGAGTCACAGCACCGGCCAGTCAGCCTCTGTACCCGCGGCATGCGTGCAGACACTCATAACTGCCGCTACCGCAAGCCACTCACTCACTTAGGACTAAAAAACGTTCCCGTGCTTTCGGTTTCCGTCCGGCACCAGAAAAAAAACCTGCGTCCGTAAAATTTTTGTTGGACCGTCAAAAATATCGGTGCAGTTTTTGTTTGCTTTTAAAAAATTACTGAAACACAAAAAAACTGTTTGCATCTAGTCTTGTCCATTATGTTGCAGCAGTCTATACGATTTACGTTGCAAGTGTGTGTTTTCTGAGTGAGAACCAGTGAAAATGAAGTGACGATAACGATGATGACAGCGATTTATCAAGGTTTTGTGTTTAAGGTCATGGCCAGGGCCAAGGACTTGGTACCAAGGCCAAGGCCAAAAAACTCAAGGCTAAAACCAATGACATCCAAAAGCCGCTATCACGGTGACAATTGCTAGCATCACGGGTTTCGGTAATGTTAACAGCTAATGTTCAACACTATTTCAGTTTTGTGCTCAAGCTGTCAGTAATAATAAACAAAATTTACTCAGTGTTTGAATTGTGAAAAATTAGCTGGAGGGGGTTGAACACGGAACAAAATTGAGATGTAAATCGAATGTATACAGTCACACGCTGACCCCCTGTATATAATTTGACAGTGTTAGGGGGGTTGTGAAAACAGTTGAGGGGTTCAACCCCCCCATCCTTCCCGGCAATTCAAACACTGAATTTTTCTAAAGTCCTCGGTATTATAACCGAGGACTTTTTCTCAAGGCCAAGACCAAGGCCAAGAACACTGCTTTTTGTCCTCGAGGCGTCTCGAGGACGAGGACAAGTCCTCGAGGATACATCAGTGTATGATGATGATGATGATGCGGTGTGAACAGAGCCGTGGTCGTCGGGTGTGATGGAGTACTGTAAGTGGGAAACTTTCAACGCGACCTGTGAGCCTGGCTCCGTTGTTCTGATGCAGACGGCTAAGTACGGTCGGATGAGGCAAGGCCGCTGTGCTTCCACTGACATCTACATCGGCTGCGCTGCTGACGTGCTCACGCAGATGGACTCGCGATGCTCCGGCCGCGAGTCGTGCAATATCGTCATACCTGACGCGGCGCTGCATCAGCAGCAACCGTGTCCCACTGACATGATGGCTTACATGGAAGCCAGCTACACCTGCGTGCAAGGTAATACGCCTATACCTGTATTAGAACAATGTTGATCAGTGATCTTGAAAGTCTCGAGCTTGACAACTGACTAAGAAGCGATTTTTTGCGCATAAAGGTTAAACGGTTAAACAGTTTATGGGAAACTTATCGCAGAGCTACGGAACGTCACCGGCCATATGAAATCACGCAGTTTACCTGTCACCTGACATAGGTGAACATGATCGGCCTTCACTCAGCCAAGCAGAACGGTACTCGATTTACCTAGCGAGGAGGGACGAAAGGCTGAGTTGACCTTGATGGCTGGTTATATACAGATGTGGTTTAATACCTGTCCGCAGAGTCGCCCACTCTAGTAGTAACCACCTGATAGCGACTTACTTCATAAGTAAGTAAGTGAATCAATAAATTTATATAGCGCGTAAAGTCCATGTCGACGAAAAACCCGCCAAGTCAGAATCCAAGGCTTCCACACCAGGCTACATAGCGGGGTTTCCCGTAGTTATGGATATTAACGCCGACGGTTTCTTTATTTTTAATGCCGCTTGTTGTATCATAGGTCATGATTACAAAGTGTTTTGAATTAAACTTATTCGTCTTTGACAGTCAGCACATTAGTTGCAGATCCGGCCGCGTGAAACTACTTGCCTAAATCACTTCGCAGAAAACCATCCCAGACACTGACAGACAGACTTCAAACATCAACTGAAAACGTTTTTATTCTGCGATGGTTTTAATATTGTCTCTGATGATCCGTGACTGTTTTTATCAGATCTTACTGTTATTTTACTGGCTATAAACCATGTAATGCACCCATCCTATAGTTTTTATCGTGTAATGGGGCAGTAGTAAATCTTTGATATGATATGATATGAGAATGATCGACAGTAGGTACTAAGTTGTTCAAATCCATATCTCATGGGTACAATGTAAGTGATAAATGTTAATTTTATGCCTGGCTCACTGGTGTAAAACAGTACAGAGCGCGTATATTGCTAAAGCAGAAAATAATTACAAAGCGAATGAAAGGCCCAGTTGTACAGTGCTAAGACGACTAACATCCAATCTGTTACGATGACTGAGCGAAAGTCGTCAGTTCTGCCGCACGACGGTGCTACTGCTGCTGCTGCTGCTGCATTGATATTGATAACGATGTATTGATAACAGCGCTGGCGTGAGACGGCCACAGTGTTATAATAGAGAGATAGAGTTTATACATACAGTAGAGAAAGAGATGCACGAAAACAGAATTATAAGCTATGTTTCTAACTCCAACTAGCTCTGCAGCTTTGATTCTGCATCCCTTACACATTCCTAATTTTCTGCTGTTTGTTCCCATTCCAAAGCCAGTATTTAACTTGCTCCATCTTGACTCCGCAACTTTATAACACTGGTTTTGCTTATGACTGACTAATAATCACTATACAGCAATAGCAGAGACACAAGGGACAACAGTAGACTCTGGTTAGCGCAGAAGCGGAACGAGTCGAAATTTAATCGTAACCGATTATTTCTCGTAAACTCGACGATTTCTAGCAATCGACCAAAAATGAAACCATTTTAAATACTGTCCTTTACCGCGGTATTACCGTTGTCCCCATATCGATGCAGCTCTCTCTAATATACAGCGGACGCACGGGCTATCCAATTACACCAATCACATCGATCTATTGTCGATGACGTCACATGCAGTGTCACGTGACGCGCGGCGTGCATTCATCACGCCCGGCTCGACGGCCTCATTACGTCTAAGATAATGATGACGTTGTCATGGCAACGTGTTTGGAGCACCTGCTACACAAACACTTCCATTCTACCCACCGGGCAATGGATGACCCCCTCTCTGATGACACGTTCTCAGTCTCACAGCTGGTTCGTGCTCGCCTGTCTGCAGTCTTGTGAAGCAATTAGTAAGGCGACTTGAGTACTGTCTGCAGTAAGACTGGAAATGAGCGAGAAGCTCGATCATTCAAAGAGATCGGTATAGGACTAATAACGTACAGCTGGTGCTGATGTCTAATAACTCTGTGATGAGCCACTCTCATTAAATTTACAGCTAGTTACTACCGTTACTACTATTAGGCTACTGCTCTCTCCCGCCGGCCAACTTAATACTTCGTCCATAGACTTGAATAAACTCAATTTTACAAATTTACTGACAAGTCGAAAGCCCAAACAGTAGAACAATAAGAGACTAAAAGAAACAAGCCCAGCTGTTGCTAGGCAAGACACGCTACAGCCTATACAGTTCCTGTTGCAGTGTTGATCTTTTCGGTAATCCAAGGTCAATGATTTTTATGCCATTTAAAATGCAATATGCGACTTTTATTAGTGATCAATAGCAACCTATAGGACCTATCTCGCACTGTTTAGCCACAATGCATGCGCTAGAGATGAACAGACGGACAGACGACAGACTGACACATCGTGTCATAGACGCATAAACAGCATAGCTGTAGCGCGTCAAACAGACAGACATTAAGCAAGAAAGTAAGTGATAAGTAAGCAAACACAGGGTAGTGCGGCCAAAAGTCAGTTGAGCAGGCTTAATCTGTCACGTTACGCCAATAAAACACGAGCTGATCGGTGATGCGGAAGTTACGCCTGTGAGTGAGAGAAACTATAGAGAAAAAGACTTGGAGAAAAGGTGAGTTTTCAGCCGAGATGGAATAGTTATCACGCGGAAAGATTTTAATGCCATTTTGCAAGCATGGCAGAATACAGAACATAATAGCGATATCCAAAAGTAACGTAGTTTAAAATAGCAACAATATGTTTATTTGTCGCGTCTAGCAGTTCAAAATGAAGTTTTCGCAGGTTTCCCATGCCACAGAGCAATGCTCACGTGCGTCGTGGTGAAGTGCGATTTGTAATCAGCGCGTGACGTGTTGAAGCAATCACGTTGTTGACAGTATAGTTGCTTAGCTACGCTTATAAAGGCTTTTTGGATTTTTTTCTAAAAAATGCGTTATAAAAAGTTTAAAAAATTGTTTTAAAAATTTTTTTTCAACTATTTAAACGAACGTTAAAATTGTAGTATGAAAATGACAATGATTATGTATATATACAAACGCGAAAGTGCTAGTAGCAAAATAAAGCTAATTTTGTGTTAAGATATGTTTACTTTTCTGCCATACTGAGCACAGTCACACAGAATATTTTTGATGATACGTAAAAGCTGTCGTCCTATACGGAAGCAATCGTAAAGCGAAAGCGGTTAAGCCTTTTACAAAACGTTAGAACACAGAAAGAAATACGCAGTAGTTTTCTCAGGTAATACAAAACAAAGAATAAAAAAAATTCGTTTACATCCAATTAGTATGAGTAAAAGTCTATTGAGTTTGCATCCCGAGTCATGAGGGTGCAAGTTCGAGTTGTGAAAAAAAATTATATGACTGCATGACTCTAGTCCGACTCGAGTGAAGTGCGTTCCAAGTACTAAGCATGACTAGATGTGGAGATGACCAGGAATAACTTTTTACATTTCCATTCCCTCCCATTCCCATGCAGTCAATTCCCATTCTCTCCCATTTCCATTAGTAGATGACTGTTGTATGTTCTGCGGACGTACTTTGGCCCCGATGTCTGTTATTTGGCCTTGTACTGTCACCCTTTGGTCCACATAGTGCATTCGTCCTTTTTACTTTGGTCTGGACTGTGTCACCCCACCTTTAATATATGCAACCGCCAAGACCGCCAAGGTATTATTCCTTAGTACAGTCAACATTATGC
>Ga0209454_1000599_pt1 | contig 19393 bp, 6 predicted proteins | sample WorMetHERISLAND1_2_FD_187400 | JGI IMG/M metagenome (GOLD analysis project Ga0209454, IMG submission 187400) | Marine gutless worms symbiont microbial communities from Max Planck institute for Marine Microbiology, Germany - Olavius geniculatus... | ecosystem: Host-associated > Annelida >... | reverse complement strand
GTCTAAGCTTTTTGGGTACGATGTATTTACACACGTCAAATGGCGCCACCGTCTCGCGTGGATGCTGCCGTTTGAGTGGTCGAATACGAGTATTTTGAAGAAAATATTTAAGTTTGACGCCTCCGTTCGGAGAATTCTTTGAACGCAGGGAAGGCGAAATTTCAACAAGTAAAAACTACGTTTAATGCTAAAAGTTTCATACGCAAGCTGTCGGGGTTTATCTCTAGCGATTTCGGCGCAATTCGCTCTTGAAATCTGTGTCACAGCCCGAAATCGCCGAAAATATATAAAAACCGCTATTTTGGCGTTCAAGGTCATCCAAGGTCATTGAATTTGACGCCAATCGAGAGCCAGTGTACGACTTTCTATTAGTGATTAATAGTCACCTAGACCTTATCTCCCACCGTTACTGAGATACGGCGACTTATTGGCTGAAAATCGCAATTTTTTCCTACCCCCACTCATTAAGCGCCCTCGTTCGGGGTGACTTTTTCGAATTTATGGAAAAGCTTTACGGTTCCTAAAACTAGAGTCTTTCCGGCAGCCGATGGTGAGGATTTGGTGATCCTGGCCTGCACCGTTTTTGACTTATCCACCCGTGTGACAGACGGACGGACAGATGGACAGAACTGCGATGGCTAGGGTGTGCTGAAAGCATAGCTGCTTTCGCGCGTAAAATAGAAACTGAGCCTACAGATTGCTGTATATGGCCGTTTTGCGCGTACGTGGTCGTATTATTATGCGGAATCGCTCTTACAGTGCAAGCGATTCTGACTATAGCGACACATTTCCTCGTAGCGTCCGTCGTCTGTCTGACGTTTGCTCACCCTGCTTAAACCGCTCGACAGATTTAGATGTCATCTGGCAGACACAGTGCTGTTGTAGGATTTAGCGACACATTGTGTCCGCTAGGGAGTTTCTTTCCCCAGGGAAAGAAGATATTTTGACGGTCGAGCACGTAGCTGAAACATGTAAAATCTACACTTAATGCTTCCGACTTGCGGCAGAAATAATTTATGACTATGATGTACAGGGTAGCGGCATCGGTTAGCGATTCCACATTTTACCAAATCACGTTGGTTCTTCTTAGGCGCAGTGTTTGGACGGCAACCCCCTCCCCCGTTTCCCGGCTCGGCCCGCACGCGTGTCTGCCTGGCTAGTGACATAGCGACTCCAAAGCTCGCACGGTCAGAGCAATTACTGTTGTGAGCTCGGTGGAGTCAAGCATGACGATGACCAACTGTCGCATGGCTGCGCGCGTGCAATGTCACATCGTGATGCACCCAGTCAGTCGCTCGCATCACGGATGAATGAAATGCTTTATCGCTTCATCTCACGCTCGCGTCATTGCATGCAGCAGCAGCAGCAGCATTGCCTTTGGCGTCGCAGCATGATCTGCGGGCCTCATGCAGTGGCGTCGGCCTAACTGATGCGAGACACGCAAGGTACGCAACGCACGCAAGAAAGTACGTAATAAGCGCAACAAGAAGCCTAGCTGTCGCTAGGATAGCCGATCGTACTGGTTGTCAGTGACCTTGAAGGTCATTCATCTCATCTGAAAGGGCGTATGCTATTACCTATTAGTGATCAATAGCAACCGCACTATCTTACACCGTTTTCAAAATATGGCCGCTTATTTAAAGAAAAAGACAAATAAACCTATAACGTATAGATGCTATAGGTAGGCCGACAAGAGACTGATCGCCTATAATATTGCTAACCGGACACTAAGATAGTTCGGACCTAAGACACTTTGGACCTAACTTTTGGGTCCGAAGTGTCTTAGGTCCGAACTGTCTTAGGTCCGGACACTTTGGACCTATTTTTCAATATCCCGCATAACTTTGGGCTGTCGAAAAATATTTTTTAAAAATTCGATATGGCGCCTCAAATATTATGGGTTCACGAGTTTGATCTTTTGGTGTCACGTGACGTCATCGGTCGCGTGACCATTCGACTCGCTGGGGTCGATTTCCCATCGGTGGTCCATAGTGACCATGCGTCTATCTAGCACCGTTATAGGGATATGGCCGTTTGAAGTTCTTTCAGAAAGGCTCTTCCAGGAACAGAGGTCGGTCGTTGGTCGGTCGTCGGTCGGTCGGTCCTAAATATTACACTGAACTCATATACTCTTCTTCGCTACGTTAAAAACGTAGCGCGCGAGAAGTAACAAATAAAATAAATCTCGACTGTCCAATTCTCGCAGTGATTGACAATGCCGTGGCAATGTATAAATCAACTATAGCAGCTAGAGACTCGGCTCATGACCACTGTTCAGGTCTCGGACTCAGAGTCGGACTCGCCAGTGTCGTATGTAGTTAGTTAGTTAGTTAGTTTGCACATTTAAGGTAAAGTGGGCAAAACTATAAGCTTAGTCATTTACGTCGTTCCTTTTCGATGTTGCGTGCCAAAATTACACGTATTAAAGTCGGTCAATATTTCACGAAAATATTTAAAAATAAAATGGCTCGTTTTCTGAGTAGGCCCTATCTGTGTTTTTATATTACTCGTATATCTGCGAGCCATACGACAGCATAAGCACAGTCAATTACTGTTTTTGTTGCAATTACTATTGCAATAAATAGCAGTCGAAAAACACCCTGACGACTTTTCCACGTGTACGCCTGACGCCGTGAACCAAAAACAGCAGAACAAAGTTTCTGCACGACTAACACCAAATGCCGACCGATTTTCACATTATTCTTTCGCCGACATAGCCGATACATTTAACTTGCAAAAAACTAGTTGCAAAAGACCCCACCTGTTTTATCAAAACACAGTCGTATGTCCAAACTTGATCGTGTCTTGCTATCATAAAGTAGGCCTGTTGAATGTTTTTTTTGGCTTCAAGTACGTCACAAATACTGTTTATAACTAAACTTATTAAGTTTCGACACTCTGCTGTTTAACAGTCGTATTGCTATTGTTTTTCGTTCTTGATGCAACTGCCGTGTAAACATGCAGGCCCGTCGAGAGCCACAGCGGGGCCCGGGGAAACATTCTCGCGAGGCCCCCAGACATTTTGCGAAGCCCCTCTAGGGGGAAAAATCTGAACTTTTTCTTTTCAAAATGGTTCATTCTGATGTATTTTTGTATTTCTGAGCAACGGCGGGGCCCCCAAACGTCGCGGGGCACGGGGTAGCTTACCCCCTACCCCACCCTCTCGACGGGGCTGTAAACATGTTTTGTGATTCGTATTTGTCAGTTGGTGCCTTTTATGCAAAAAACGTTACCTTAGTCCTGAGCCAGACACCAGCAAAACCACGGACACGTAGCTATTGCACCGCGCGGTGTGCCCGCTTACGTCCCAGCTTTCGGTCGCATTCATCACAGTGCAGCGCTGTAAGAACGATGAGCGTTAAGTATAGGAAATGACGTTTTTTTTTGGGGGGGGGAGGGTCCTGCAACTCCGAAACCTCTCAACCGATTTACATAAAACTTGGCATCAGTGATCGACCATCCGATCCCACACGCAAAATTTGGTTACAATCAGCTTAAAGGGGGCGTGGCTGCGCATGCGCGAAATTCGCCGTTAGGCGTCTATTATTTTGCTTTCTTACTTCTTTTCCTTGCGCACGGCTACAGGTCAGCCAGTTAGACCGACCGACACCACTAATGGCTCAAACGAAGCGTCCTGACGCCGGACACATTCCTTATATGTTTTCGATAAAAAATTTAAAATTTACCCCCTTTTATGCCCAAATTTGTAAAAATTTGCATTACGGCTTATAAAGACTTCAAAGCGGTATAACTCGGTGCCCATAAAAGATTGTGCGGTGTTTCACGTCTAGCTGTATATTTAGAAACACCGTGTATTCTACGTTACTGCCGGTCACACGCATAAGGGGCAACAAAAACGACGCCCAACTCCAACAAAGATTTCTTCCCTGTCAGTATACGAATAAACAATCCTCGCAGACAAAATCATTGCGAACACAAAACGCACGGCGTCAAAGTAAAATATAATATTTACAGGGGGGTAGCTAAAACTCGGTTTAGTGAAATATAAAATCCAACTGCCTGTTTTTTTGGTTGTGGGACCAATAGCCATTCTGACGTCATTGTTACTCCATAAAAGTTTACTCGGCCTCTTTTTGGAGGTATGCACCGATACACCCCATGGCTACGTCCCGGATTATTTACACTGGAGATGGAATAAGCATTCAGCGAGTGGAATACACATGCGTCGTTACGATGGAAATGCATGAGCGGGTATAGGCCAAAGCCCAGTGTGTGACAGTTGTAGATGAAAGGGGAGAGGCTGGGGGTTCAACCCCCAGTCTTTCGCCACCCCCTCCCTTCCCCTCGCTCCCGGATTAAGTCCTGTTCGGTAAAACGTGAGGCCTTCAGATAAATTTTCTCTTCAAGAAATGAATAAGCAACTAATGTCGTAAACTTTCAATTTCGCAGAAGGGCCTACGGCGTATAGACTATGAGCCCCCCTTCGCCAGACAATGTCGTGCTGCACTAAGTCAACTTTTAAACGTCGCAATACGCCACAAGGAGACTAAGAGAACTTCAAAAGCCAGAATATGTCACGCTCCAACATTCTTTGAACTATGGAGGCCCGCCCTTCTTGCAGGACTCCTGTTCAGCCGAACGTGTCCAAATCCACCTCTGCTGCATGACTACAAACCTCCCATTCGACAACTATCACACTGGTACAACCAGTATCACAGTACAGCTCAACCGTGTAATAGCCTAACGTCTGCAGGATAACAAAAGAACCAAAAGCTTACCAGCTATCACCAACAGCATAAGGGTTTAGTCCTAAAAATAAGAGGCCGTAACAAGGGGCACATTTTCAAAATCTTGATCAAATTTTTGTACGTCTTGCACTTTGTTTCAAAACTGTAACACAAGTATAAAATTGTTACAATGCACTGCAAATTATTGTACGTTTGTAATTTTTGTTTTAGCTGCAGAAACTATCGTAAAATTAAATCACAAACGATTACAGATAGCAGACGGACAACGCACAAATTCATCACCAGAAACCACACACCAGAAATGCTTCAACACAACTATAGGAAGCTAAACTCCAAACCTTTTCACATGATTTTTTTATAAACTAGCGTGAATGCTTTCCTCTCTGGAAGGAAGTGGGGAAATGGCGTCCCCAATTTACTACATGCATCATATCAACATATGAACATATGAACACGAGACATACTGCACAGACGCACCCACGGAATCAGTTCGTATGCCAGAAGCCACAGGCGTAGCCAGCGGGAAGTGCACCCCCAGAGACCAAGAAATATTTCAATTAAATCATCACAAATTTGCATGACATTTAACTCAAGAAAGGCTTGACTGATGTAATTATAATAACTACCCAGTTGCTATTTACAAAGTAAAACACATAAGCATAGCCAGGAGACAAAGATGCGATCGCCTCCCTTCCCGCTCAACTTCAGTTGTGGATGCAAATTTGTGTTGTAAAGCTAACGTTTTCAAGGCTTCTTCATGACCGAAAAACGTTTGCGGCCGGGGCAAGCCCCACCAGTGGAGTTTACAGCACTCCCCCAAATTCCCTAGCTAGTGGGGATGGGGCTTGTCGCCCCTCCTCAAAAACTCCACCCCTATTTTCAGCCTTCGGCCCTTCGGGTCTCAAACTGCTCCTCCCAACCCTAATTTCTGGCTGCGCCTGTGCCGTAAGCAGGTGCTCTGTCAGTGTATGATCTGTCTGCAGAGTATACAATTAATTACATCACTGCTCTGCATGTGACAGCTAAGCCTGCTGGTTACCACTGTAAGCCAACTTTAAGTTAACAACAATAATTCACAACTACATAATAAGTCATTTAAGTGACTGCCTTTCCAGACATTGCACACAAACGCGTAAAAAGGAAACACCAATTTAACCTTCACAGAAAAAAAACCAAATAGAAAGAACAAAAATATCGATCATAAGCCTAAATTGTAAGAACTGTCCAGTACGAGCAGACATATGAACAGTGGCGGTGCTACGCCAGAGTGCGCCACTGGGTCAAATTGAAGCTCTGCCCTGGCTATTGCTTTGCTTTGGTAATAGCAAAATGTCCTAATGTCCTTCACTGCAAAAACCCCACTGGAAGAGCCTACAGGGCTCCCCAGCCCGCCAGGTGGATTTAAAGAAAACGGCAAAGGGCAGAACGGGACAGGGACAGCGTGTAAGTTCATTTAACACTAACTTATCCCACTCCAGACGGTGGTTTAACATACATGCAGTGGCCATAAGTTAATACTGATACGTACAGTAACGTACTGTATGTAGTCTAGCAGTAGTAGCAACAGTGTCATGATGGTATAGTAACTGAACAAAAAACATACGCATATACAAAAACACAGCCACGCTGATGAATTGTAGCCTGAAATCGGACTGCGAACAGTGCCGAGTCTAGTTGGCATTATACACTAACAAAATAAACTAACACTAGCATTATGACAGCTGAATGACAAAACGTCACAATTATCTGCAAAACGTCCTACCTAAAAAGTTAATTTAATGCCAATTGTCAAAATGTTAAATACTTATCTGATTACAAAATAAATTATAGCAAGCAAGTGCATACATTATTTGCTGTCAAACTGCATTCAAACAGTGAGAAAATGCATCAGTCAAAAATTAGTTTCAATTTTCTCAAAATGCGATCGACAGTAGATATGATGCTTTGCTATTCTGCCCTTGAATAGTAATAATACTGAGCACATAATTTATATAGAGCATTAATTGTCAACAACCTCGAACAAGCTCGGTGTGATGGGATAGTAGAATGAGATGCAAAAGTATTTCAGATGATGTCCAAAGGTAGACAGAGTGTGGGTGTTGTATTTGAGATAGCTCGGAAGAGCATAGCATTAGCAGTATCAGCACCATTATCTGTATATCAGCAGTAACGACATCCTCAGCACAGAAACAAACCTAGTGACACAGCAAAACAATCCGTCTGAAACCGACGACGGCAAAATACGTCGCCACAAACCGTCCAGCAGAATTTGCCCGACCTTAAATGCTCCAATCTCAAGAGTGAGTAAGTGAGTGAGTGAGTAGGGTTTAACGTCCCGCCCGACACAGTATAGGTCATTTCGGGGAAGGCCTTTGCAGGCAAAATTGCACATACACATAATAACGAAACAAAAAGTTTAACCTTTACAGAAAGTTTAACTTTTGTGAAACACAGAACACAAGAAATAACCTAAACCTGAAATTGTAAGAACTGCCGATTATAATTGTTCATATCTAATGGCAGTGCTAATAATATGCTCTGTTATCCTCCAAACAGTCATCAATCTCAAAATGCTGCCTATTGGAGGACAGGGGGCTCTAATCTCCGGAGATTCCATCGCAATGTATGCACTATGCACAAGTTTTCTTTACATCCCAAAATCAATTAATCCAAAAAAGCACTGAATCGATCGATGATGGATATTTGTAGTGGTAACAGTAAACGCATAAAGCAGTCAGTCATTTCGATGACTCACAGACAGTTACAAACTTTTCAAGGTATAGTGCGGACGCAACAAAACTGGATGGAAAAGTGAGACAGGTGCTCTTAAAACTGTCAAAAAATAACAGAAACAAATTCGGCATTAGTAGAGGGCAGGCAAATTCTTCCCGGAAGAATTCACTTAAGCTTACTGACCAAGCATATCTGTTGAACCAAAACAAAAGCAGTATCAACAGCCGGGGTGCATGTTTGAAACACAGTAAAACAAAGTCTAAATCATTCGCCAGAAGGCGCCAGGCGCCAGATGACCCGCGGCTATAGTGTCTAGTGTTTTATTTACTATATACTATTTATATCTTCACGTGTCACAGCAAAATGATACGCACGATAAACCAAAATGATAATACTTAACATCCAGAACCACTGAGTTAATACAAATATCACACTTACTGGTGGCCGCTAGATGGCAGATTCATTAACTGTACATCAAAACAGAACGAATTTGCAAGCTGATATTAGGCACACAATCACATGTACATGGAGAATCCAATAGTAGCACGAACAGCTCACAACACACAGCAAATATGCAGTCCAGGTTACTTGAGCAGTCGTTGTATATAATTACGAGTATTCATCAGGATGTACACCATGTCCCAAAATTAGCGGCCGCCTACAGATAAGTTAGTGTACAAGTTTGATCTGCTAACGCAAACGGAAACGCGCAACAGCCGGGTGCAAGTTTGAAACACAGTAAAACAAAGTCTAAGTCATTCGCCAGATGGCGCCAGGCGCCAGACGACCCGCGGCTATAGTGTTTATAGTGTTTTATTTACTTGTACTCACCAGAGGTCTCCTCTATCGCTCTGCTGACGTCGTATCGGTTGAATATAGCAACTTTTGCCTACCCCCTCTCATTTAACGCCCTTGTTCGAGGTGACCCTCTTCAAATTTATGGAAAAGCTTTACAGTTCCTGAAAGTAGAGTCTTCCGGGCAGCCGTCGGTGAAAATTTGGTATTCTAGCTTGCACCGTTTTTGACTGATCCACCCGTGTGACAGATGGACAGACAGACAGACAAACAGACAGACAGAATTGCGATGGCTAAGACGTGCTACAGGAGTAGCTGCTGTTGCGTGCAAAAATCATTAATACCTAACAGATTTTTCTTACAAAATTTGAAACAGTCATTAAGACAATCACTCTGAACGTGTCTTTACAGTTTTTGCTCGAAGTGGCCACATTTGGCCTCAACACAAGCTCTTAGTCTAAGGCAGGTACACTGCTGCTTGATCCCTTTGTCAATAACAACGTATTGAACGTAACCTTAATGTAAACAAACTCTGGCGCCATAATGATGTTACATCGAGAACACACGGTAAAGTGCATACATCATAATGGGTGTGACCGTAAGTGATGTTAACGTAGTAACATTTCATCAAAATCCATGAACTATAAACTGAATTAGGCGCGTTTGAGGCAAAAGGGTCGCTAATTTTGGAACATGGCGCACAAGTTCACGTCCTACATGCTGATAGCAAAAATCCTTTGCGATCCAAAAATCTCCATAAAAGCATCCAGATCGTCACCAATGTCATGTTGCAAAAATCTAAAAAAATAACAAGAATTTAACAGGCCAATTAAACTGTAAGTAACTCCAGCTTAAGCTGAGGCCGAAAAACGGTGTTACTTCGATAACTATTCTATTATATCAATAAGGTCAACCACTGTTTTCTGCTACATCTGCTATGTTATATACCATTTTTAGCAACAGCAGACTGGACCAACTGCTGATTCTACAGGCGGGGCCCCTCAAACATCGCGGGGCACAGGGTAACTCACCCCCACCCTACTCTCCCTCTCGACGGGCCTGGCTGCATTAATAACACGTTAATTAATGCGTTAAAAAATTAACACAGTGCATTAATGCATTAAAAAAATTAATGCTTCAACAGCCCCAACAAAAATAAGAACACCACAGCCATTACCGACTTTAACACCAACGAATTGTTACTACAGTGATAGAGAGAAAAGAAGATGTAAATTCAGTGTCCACACGTGGACTGTATCAATAAATAAATCATCCATTACCAGGATTGTCGTGAACAAAATTTCCACACATTATGAATACAAATATCTGAAACCCAAGCACACTAATCTGCAAACCAATAGCTAAATAACGGCGTCAAAAATTATATATTTAGCATACACTGCAGAGAGGTGACAAGTTTTGTTTTTACACGACTCATTTCTACTTGAGTAAAGTGAGTATTTGAAACTTCACTAGTCCAGATGAATATAAACTACGCTGTAAAGTGCACTTGTGCTGATCAGCAGGTTAATGCAATATAAGTACCACAGGGCTAAACCAAAAAGTGACAGCCCTAACAACCGCATCAGTATAATCTCACATAAACTGCAAAACACTAAATATTCAAACCGATTGAACAACATCAACAGTTGCTATTAATTATTCCCAGCTTAAATGTGCTGATATATGAAATCATTGTTTAATTCTTTTGAAAAGCCCAGCATTTCTCTACACACGAATTAAACAGCATTCATAGTTAGTAATTGCAGCAATTATACCGTAACTAAAATTAGAATTCATTTTGATAAAAACAGAAGATGTTTACAGATACATGAACAGAGACGTCGTTTAATAAAAATAGCATCTGAGTAAACAAAAATTGTAAATATGATTCATCTAACAAAAGTGGGGACTCTAATATCAAAAGAGTGCCTTTTTATTGGCACATCGGCATATTTTCTATAACCCAGACTATTTATTTACACTGCATATGTGACTGGTCATGATGTATGCAACAACATCAAATTAAAAAAAAATGAAAAAAAACTTTTCTACCAACGTCAAATACACTGACTAAAATACCCAACACTGTAATAAGCTTGATAATTTGACATTGCCAAACATTAATAATTTATTCATCTTCAACGCCACTTCATTAACAGTTTAATAACAATGCATGGCAAACATAATGTGGCACAGCAAAATATCAGTAATATAGACATAAATATATTGATACAGATACTCATAAAATAATGCATAGTGTAAGACAAAAAAGCCCACTCCAAAACCAGAAAAAATACAAAAAAAACAAATGAACAAAAAAAACCAATAATGTAAAGTCGACAAGTCTGAGAAGCCGGACTAATGACCTGCGAATCGGACATTTGCATTTTAATTGAATACGAATTAAATCAGGCGTTATGATTCAAATTCGAACCAAATCTGTTACCATGTTTATGATGATCGGACAGTCGCAATCTGTATTCCATGCATACAGTTTGTGCACTGCAGTTACAGATTCCTTACTCCAATCCTCAAACACATTGAACAATATCAGTGTGTGATCACTCATACATACAAATAGTGAGTCTGTATACTGTACGTCTAAGCATCGTTAGTGATTTGAGTCATTTGACTATGACGAGTATGGCTGATGGCTGGTTCAAAATTTTCAAATTGGCCCTTTGCTTTCCAATCAAATTGAACTGGAATGGCCGATTCAATCCGTTTAAATTCATATTCAAATTTGAATAGATTCTTGAAGCTTCGCAGGTTCCTGTTATAAACACATTGCCAAAAGCTAATCAGTCGATTATTTAATTCGTCAAATGTAGAGAGAGACAAAGACTGAGCATCAAAAACAGCAAAGTGAAATAGGTCAATGCAATCAGCCAAAGTCAACGTACAACAAACATCTGGTAGCAGGAAGTGGCAAAGAACATGTGAAAGGCTCTGGCCTCCGCAGACAAGATGTACAATATAGGCATTGGGCAAACTGGCTAACCAATACTGATCTGGAAAACTGCTGGTAAAACTGTATTCATTCTGCTTTACAAAACATCAAAAGCACTGTCAAAATAAGAAACAGTTGACCTACTATACTACATGCTATCATACCAGAAGACTCTAACACAATAAACATTCAGTCTCAATATTTTGGCATAATTACTTACTTACTAACTTAGAAGACAAAATAAAAAACACAGTTAGTAGTCTGCAGATGTTAGTTCTTTGGCAAACGTGAAGCTGAAGAAAATGCAGTTAACGAAAATCGCACGTGCACAACATCAAAACTGTCATCAACTAAAACCAACCAAAAGACATGCCAACAGTATGAACTGCATGCAAGGAAAATGAGATAAAACCAAGAAGCCATATGAATAACAGGGATGGGTTCAAGGCCAGAATTTTCAAGGCCAAGGCCAAGGCCAGTGGTCCTCAAGGTCAAGGCCAGATAAGTGACCTTTCAGATCAAGGCCAAGGCCAGATCAGTAATCATCAAGGCCGAAGCCAAGGCTAAGTAAACGAGTAAGTAAGTAAGTATGATAGTTTCATACTGTGCATCAAAGCCAGCTAATCTTATTCGAACTGCAAAGAACCATAAAAATGCCCAGACAACCATGGTTTCAATATTTCAATGGATATATCATAGAAATAAGATAATGTCATTGCACAGAAAGCGTTCATTACGGGTGACCAATGGCCAAGGCCAGTGGTCTCTGAGGCCAAAGCCAAGGCCATGCTTCTTTTGGCCTCGAAAACCATCCTTGAGGTCGTAGACATTTTTGAGGACCCCATCCCTGATAAAGAAATGTGCGGTATTGCTACAAGTCTTTCTGTTTGGCCGCCGTGGCTCGGAGCAGCCAGGAGAAAGCGATGGTCTTTCGACGCCGATCCTTGGCCGTCCCTGTGCATGATGAACTGACGAAGTGCTGTGTGGGCGAATCGTCCGAGTCATTGAATGACCTCCTGGGGGCCACCAAGGACGAGTAAGACTCGACTGTAGACGACAGACTGATGGCAGAATCAGCCAGTGAAGATGGAACTGTAACTGAGCGCTGACTGCTGCTGCTGAGCGCTAAGCTGTGTCGGCGTGGCGTGGAAACTCGTTGCTGAGATTTGGTGTTGTTGTCATCTGACAGAGCGACTAAACTACAACGCAGCAAACTAACACACTGCACGGACGATGTCTAAACTTGTACATGCTGTCTCAAAAAAACATCCCCGACATTTTCGATTGTAACTTGAAAACTGATTATCAAATTTTGATAATTTTTGGTATAAATATTCCTGACACAACTTGCCATCGAATGACTGTTCAGTTTTCCACCTCACTGAAAGTTTGTTTTGCACTATCTGGGGAAAACACAACCAGTGAAATATCACTTTTTATCAAATGCAATATGATTGCTTAATTAACATAACGCGTAAAAACACATTTTGTTCACACTTCTGACACTGTGGCTGACATTTCATTCAGTTGTCCATTTTTCAACTGTCCACAGTAAAATTGCTTGAAGTGTTGGCCCACTATGCGAACACAGGCAAGGAGACGCTTTCTCCATTCATTGACAGCAGTATCAATAAAGTTCTGCTCCAGACCAATTCAGGCTCTACCAGTCACTTCTAAACTTCGCAAATATTCCTAAACTTCACCTGGTAGACACACTGCTGCATGACAGTCAAACCTTGTAATAGACCGGCCCACAGATTAAAATAGATGAAATTTATCGACGTTTTTTTTCATTCATTTTAACACGTATTATGCTTGGTCTGCTTTCCCCAGGTAGTGCAAAAGCAGACGTTGGGTGAGGTGGAAACTAAAACACTTATTTAATAGCCAGTTGTGTCAGAAATATTTCTGCCAAAAATTATTAAAATCTGCTAATCATTCTTCAAGTTATGATCAATAATGTCGGAAATGTTTTTTGAGGTTTTATGTTTATTTCAACACATATTTCGCTTGATCTGCTTTCGCTAGGTAGGGCAAAATCATACACTGGGTAAGGTGGGAAACTGAATGGTCATTTGATGGAAAGCCTGTGTCAGGAATATTTGTATTAAAAATTATCAAAATCTGGTAATTGGTTTTCAAGTCACAGTCAAAAATGTCGGGGATGTTTTTTTTGAGACAACTGGGTAGACTGCGTTTCAATATATATACAAAGGACGTTCGATAAATAAGTTAAAAGACGGTGTCATTTTGTTAGTTTTTGGAATATTAAAAATCCTAGAAATATGTTTTGTAGGGAATTTAATTCTGCATACCAACTGTGGGTTTTATTATGATGACGTCACTGTGACGTCATTTATAAACATTAAATACGGGGAGGTTGCCACTGAAATCCTCCCATAACAAACAGCATGCTGTTATTGTTTTTTTTTGTGGGCAAAATGACTTAATGCAAATTAGATTTCACTCTGTGATGCATCTAGTATATAGCAACAAGTGCTTCACGCAGCGAACAGTACAAGTTTGGTATCATATACCGAGATGCAATAAATCATTCATCAATGGCTCAGATAGCAGCCAGCATCGTTCTCTGCATTGTGCATTCAGAAAATTGTTGACAGTGAATGCGCTACGTACGAGATATCGTCGCCGACGTCAAAATACACTGGACCAGCGCTTCGACTGTCGCCATTAGTAGAAGACGTCGTCATTTCATCTTCGTCCCGCTCTTCATGCAGCACAGGGTCACCACGATACTGTGCTCCTGCTAACTGCCGAGATGAACCGACGGTCTTCAGGCCGAGACGACGAGACAACGACTGACCAAGAACTGCATACAACGTTGACTGAGGCATTCGAATAAACTTATCAGGTCAAACTAACAAACTTTAGAAATTCACCAACACAGCGGTAAATGGAATCATTCTGAACACTAAAAATTTGAGACAAAACCCAAAGTGAGGCTGCCTGGTACTGTAAGTCCGATCCACGGTTGCTGATTTGTCAATATTATAATTGTGGTAAAACCCCTTGATGGATCTCGCTGAAATTTGGTCTCAATTTTCTCAGGTAAGGGTCGTCCGTCCCCGAATTTTGCCCTTGGTCCACTGTCCAGTTTCGAAAAAAGCGAAAAATAAAAAAAATAAAAAAAACATAAGGCCTTCCTTACTATATATGGGCAACCTAAAAAGCAACGGCAGTTGTATTTAGCCAGATACTGATCTATTCACCGATACTTCAGCAATTACTGTTGGTTCTACCGAATGCTTCGCATAAGCGACAATTCATTTGCCGTGACAACATCTTGTGGTAAATGAAAATTATTCTGCATAAGGCAACAGCAGTTGTATTTGGCAGAATGTCATCATCATAATTTATGCTGTAAAGTATTACAGATAGTAAGGACATTGGTGCATTATGGTGTTTACAGGAAACTAATAGCTAAAAGCAACGATAAAAAATATATACTGCAAGCTGGCGACAAAAAATATTTAAAGATGCTACAGTTTTCAGTTCATAATGCTGCTGCTGGTCCAGTGTATGAAACAGATGGTTTGCCAAAGTTCATAAGCAGTCAAGCAAGGCGTAGCCTGTGGTTTTGGCACAGCGTATTGACCAACTTGACCAAATGACCAAGACACACTGGATACAGATATCTGGCTATTCCGGCCACATATCTTGACTGCCTCATCAGTTACTGTGTTGTTATGCACTGACTAGCACTAAACAACTGGTGGTCGCTAACTAAAGTAACAATTCAGAACTACACACAGCGGCGGATCTAGCCCTGAAAATCTGGGAACGCTGTACTCAAACCTGAACCACACTAGATACGACTGACTTATTACTGGTATCACCACATAAGTAAGTAAGTAAGTGTGTAAGTAAGTGCCAGTGCGTTATGCACATTAAACTTGGCGTTGCTGAGCCAACATCTGGGCAGCACCCCCAGCTACAGGCTAGAACCGCCGCTGACAAAACAGTCGAGAAAGTAAGTAAGTACTGAGTGAGACCTGGGACGGACTGAATACGTGGAAATCGACGTCGCGACTCATTTGCTTCAGCGGCAGCAACTACAAACGTCCGCAATCAATGAGTAGAAATGTATCCAATCTTATTTAGTCTTATCTTATGACAAAAAGCTAAGAAAATACTACCGACTAGTACACTACAGAGTATTCACAAACTGGACACATCATCTCCAGCACTTAAATCAGTACAGAGTATGCTATATAGGTCCAAAGTTGTGGGTCGAAAAAATAAAGTTCGACAGAAAAGTTAAAATTTTGTTACAGACAACTGCAAATTTCCACCAGATGAAATTATGAATACTCAATATTTCAATTTTGCCGCAAAATGCCACAAAAATGGAATATTTTCTGCTCCAAAATTTGCACTTTTGGAAAAAAATTTTGGCACGAACAAATTTGCTGACAGTATGAAATTAAAGCAAAGGGGGCAATTCTCTTGTTTCCCCTGGCTACTGGTATAGGCAAAGGAGTGTGAGCAGTTCAGTTACCATGAGATATCATCGCCAGCGAAGACACCGCTTCGTCTGCTAAGTCAAGATGACTCGCAAAGTTTGACGTTGAGCTGGCTTTTGACGCTGCTGCAACACACACATTATTCCTCTCATGTCAAAATGTCAATGGTGAATTTATACACACGACAAGAAATATTATTAGATTGTGATCAATCTAATGTATTCCTCGTGTGCATTATTTTCTCCTGTATTATTCTAAGTGCTTTTTCGTTTCTTTTACCTTGTATTAGAGACCCAGCATCATTTTGAGACGTATCTAATATTATACTAATAGTGACTGGCATCGAGACCGTTATTAGAAATTGTCGCCCCATCTACCTGGCACCGTTATCAAAATATGGCACCTCAAAGATAATGCGGTCACGACCTTGACCTTTTGCCAGTTCATCTGAGATAAACTGACCTAAACTTTGAACAGTTTAAACAGCAGTTGAAGACATTTTTGTCTGGACGTTGAGAGCGTGGCACATTGCGGCTATTGTTAAACTGCACCTACTAAATAATTTTACTTACTAACTTACTTACTTACGTGACGTCATCGGTGAACGTGACCATTCGACTCCTGGGGGTCGACTACCTATAGGTGGTCCATTGTGACCATGCATCTATCTAGCACCATTACGGAGATATGGCCATTTGAAGTTCTTCCAGGAAGGCTCTCACAGGAACGGATGTCGGTCGTTGGTTGGTCCTCAATATTACACCGATCTCATATACTCCTCTTTGCTACGTTAGGAATGTAGCATGCGAGGAGTAAAAATATTAAGTCCATTGCATACCATAATGCCCATTGCCCAGTGCAGATCTACATTTCCTAAGACCCCAAACAGACCTGTTTACACTGCCAGACTGAAGACGTCAAGCAAAAAAGAATTCAAATTTTATCAAGTTATAAGTTCTAAAAGTTCAATAAATTTTTTACTAATTTTATAATGCCACAGAACTGTGGTGTGTGTGCATAATTAAATTTTAACGACGTTCAGAAATTTGGCTAAGTTCGTTAATTTTTACAAACGTTAAAATGGTAAGTCACATATTTCCAATCGATGACGATTAATGACAGTGTTCACTCAGGTAGTAAACTATATAGGGGTCCACTTTTTTGCCGCACTCTGTACACGTGCGATACCTTTTTTCAGGACAGGTTTCAGTTGGGCCTCAAGCGTGGTCAGTCCCGGGTTACTAATGATGTCAAACGCACAGATGCGCTCAATCAGCTGCCATCTCTGCATTCGCTCCTGCAGTGCCTTCCTTACCTCCTCCAGTGAACATCTGCAAACAATGCACATAACACAGCACTGCAAAATTAACACATTAAAAGGCGTTCATTAGACTACACATCACACCAAGTAATTATTTTCCAGAAGATAGTAATTTATATGCATTGTTGACTTCGTTAGTTAATAATAAAGAACACTTACCTTCCAACAATGCACAATTTTTGCAAAATTTTTATGTGACCATGTTGCCACTGTTCCTGGAAAGATGCATGCCAAATTTGAAGTCTGTAGCTGTATAATCATTTTGAAGCTATCGGCATTTAACACCCAGAAATTTAAAGAGTCACATAAGCCCATGCTCCATTTTCACAACATTTTTAAGGGGTCATATTCAAACTGTTTGCACGTAAGCATGCACACACATTTCAGAGCTGAAGTCGGTACTTTTCTGTTTGGAGCTCTATTAGCATTTAACGCCCAAACTGGTCCGAGCGACTAATACGACACTGCTACAGACAACCACACACACACGCACATGAGGAACAGCAGTATGGCATCTCTGCCCGTTCGCTTGGTGAAAATAAATAAAGATGTCAGCAAACTTTGGGTTGACCTACACGTGGCCATCTGTCTAGTTGCCAAGGGTCATACATGGGTTGGCTGCGTGGCGTAGCGGACCACGTTTCATCCGATAATGAAGTTACTCTACGCCGGGCCCGGTTAGTACTGCGATGGGTGACTGCCTGCGGGCAGGTAAACCATCTCAGTATGTAACCAGCCGCCTAGATCAACTCGGTCTTCCATCCCTCCAGGGTAGGTAAATCAAGTACCAGCCTCACCTGTGTCGGGTGGCAGGTAACACTGTGTGATCCCATAAGCCATAGCTCTGAGGTGGGCTTCCTATTAAGAGCTACGAGGGTCATTCCATAAGTAAGTTACAAAATGGCGACATTCCATTAATACTTAAAGTAGAAAAAATCCGAAATATACATTTTGTACGCAATTTAATTTTTAGCACTAGATGTGAGTTTTGTTAAGATGACGTCACTATGACGTCATTTATAAACACTAAATAAGATGACATTGCCACTGAAATTGTCCTGTAACAAACAAAATGCTATTTTGTTTGTTTTTATTTTGTTTGTTTTGTGCGCAAAAATACTTAATACAACTCAGATTCATTTTGAAATGTGTCCAGAATATGACAACAAATGATTTACAATGCGAACAGTACACTTATGTAAGAAAATGGCAGGTGGGCAGAAATTTGCATAAAATGTGAAGGTGCAATCAGTCGTTCGTCAGTGGCTGGGACAGCAGCCAGCATCGTTCTTTGAATTGGGCACAAAAATGCTTGTTGACAGATGGGACAAATGTTTGAACAAAGAGGGATGATAAAACGAAGCAATAATGTTTAGCGTTTAAAGAGGTGACATTAACTTGTTGAGTTTGTTTGTTTTTTCTCGCTTCTATGCTTTTTGTCACTTGTGAGTTCGATTCATTACTGGTGGTAAAAATAATACACAAACACACTGCGTTCTATTAGCTGCTGACGTCACAATAATGACGTCATCATCCAACAAATTTCTGCCTATTTTCAAAACTAATTTCCCTACAAAATGTATATTTCGGATTTTTCCTATTTTAAGAATTGACGAAATAGCACCATTTTGTAACTTATTATGAAACCACCTTCGTATATCGTCACCTTTAACCTTTAACTTTTAACATGCCTACCTCAAGTTGCATAAACCCCTCAATGTCCCCTATGGTCCTTCCTCTTCATTTCCCCATCCCCCACCTTTTCTTTTCCTCCCTTCCTTCCCCACAACTCACCTAAACATCCACATAAGAGGTTTGAGAGATGCTGTGAGCAGAGTCCCAACTGCAAATGCATTTTACACATTTTAAGCAAATAACTGCACTTTGTTAATTTACAACATAAAAAATCTCGCACAGCTTGACTCCCCTACATAACTTTCTCAACAAACATCCACCCGCCAATGGCATAGACATCCCAAATAAAAAAAACAAAGACCACAGGTTAAAAATTAGTGACGAACCTAACGTTGTAAATCGTCTGATCAGTGTCATCGAGCGAAGTCGTGTGAGCCATCCTCATTGCACTTAGGAACCGGCTCTTCTGACTGTGTAGCTTTTCACACTGACAGCATAAACACACCTTCATCACATCAATTTGTATTGAGCCATGTACTGAGGCTGGTGGCGTGGCGTAGTTGGTAACGTGTTTCGGCTGAAACGAAGTTACTCTGCGCCAGGCGCGGTTAGTACTGTGATGGGTGACTGCCTGCGGGCAGGTAAACCATCTCGGTGCGAAGCCTGCCAGCTAGGTCGACTCAGCCTTCTACCCTCCATGGGACGGTAAAATGAGTAGTAACTCATTTACATGGGTTACGGAAGGTGGGGACCTTGGTACAGC
>Ga0209454_1000598_pt1 | contig 19427 bp, 21 predicted proteins | sample WorMetHERISLAND1_2_FD_187400 | JGI IMG/M metagenome (GOLD analysis project Ga0209454, IMG submission 187400) | Marine gutless worms symbiont microbial communities from Max Planck institute for Marine Microbiology, Germany - Olavius geniculatus... | ecosystem: Host-associated > Annelida >... | reverse complement strand
GGGTACAATTTCACATCAAGATCTCCAAGGTCACTGGACCAAACTTCACCGGACTTTTTTCGCCTAACGCAGGAGGAATCGCAGTAGACAGAATAAAAATCCGATTTTGAATATATTCATCCATTTCGGAGATATTCGCTGCCGAACTTCGAAGTCGTCCGAAATCGAGCCAAATTTTGCATGTTTTTCGCCCCTGAAATTTTTTTTGGGGTGTGCCCCCCAAAATTTTGGACCGGCATTATAAAATTCAGCCTAGTACTGACCATCATGCAAAATTTCAAGCCGGTCAGCCCACGCATCTCGGAGATCTCGCGCTTGGAAAAAAAAATAAAAACATCTGAGCTAAAACTTAAGTCCGATTCCGCAAGCTATCGCTTCTGGGCGGACTAAAAACCCACCACAAACTCAATCCAATTTTACTTTCTTATTCCACTAATGATAGAATATTTTATCACGACTAAGTTTTTGAAACATTTAAACCAACAAATTTGCAAATATTGGTATATTTTAGCTGAGGAGAGCCAACTTTTTTTGAAGCTCATATGAATCAACCAACCGAAAACCTGTAAAAATCCCAAAACCCGTACAAAACCCAAAGCCCGTCAAGTCAGGCCTTTTTACAAAAAGCTAAAAAATGAAAAAACACGAAACTCCACAAAAAAACCCAAAACATACTGGGCTGGACTTTTTTTAAAAAACCCGGGTTTTTTGCCAACCTTGAGTTATTAACATCTTTATAAGCAGTAGCAACAACGTACATGTGAATAAATCAGAGATCTATATCGGAATATCAAAACCACACAATTCTATCCAGTCTAGCCTAGAAAACCATGTAGGCACTAAGCATGTAATTAAAACGCTGTGTAATGCCAAATCAATGCTACGAGTATTGCTGTCTAAGGAAACAACAATGTGCAAATACTGTGCTTTATTTCGCATGTAGCGACATCTAAGACATTTACAATGAGTGAGAGGCAGTTACAAGCATAAAACATTTTTCAAATGTAGTAGAACCACCAGCTTTTGGCGCTAAGCTGCATTTGGTAAAAATGTATGACGTATAACTAGTAACCACTTCAAAAATATTTGTGCATATGTATCACAAATAGTTACAGACAAAAAAGCTGACAGATCAAGACATAACAATGCACTAAAACTATTCCCACCCTGCTCTTGTAATAATGGCTGACACTAAAATATCCTATATAGTTAACTGGATGGTACTGACATGCCACTTAACTGTCCATTGATTATACACACCATTTGGAGAATAGACTCTAAGGTTGATGGGAATATTAGAGATGCCTTTATTTTTGCCAGTCACTCTATCGGTTTCATCTTCAATCTCCTTGCGCACGGCATCAAAGTCCGAAAACACACGACCCTTGCAGTGCAGAAATTCAGCATATTCTACAATTGACAAAACAGTAAGTCAAAATTAATCTAACAACTAACAAAATTAAATTGATCCAAATATACAATAACCACACACATCACTTAGTCGCAGCTTTGGCATGAGTAATGTAGATGCAATCCATGATACGATAATACACGTTGGTAAATTTATATACACTGTGTCGACAAAAAAAGTGAGCCCTCCACCCCTAAATATTTTGCAATAACAAACAGATACCAGCACCGATCACAGTGCAACACGGTAGTGCTGACACTGTTGTAAAGGTGATGAACGTTAAATATAGGAAATGGCATATGGGGGAGGGGTCCTGTAACTCCAAAAAACCTTAACCAATTTCTATAAAACTTGGCATCAGTGATCACATCGACCACCCGACCCCACACGCAAAATTTGGTTACAATCGGTTCAAAGGGGGCGTGGCTGCGCATGTGCAAAATTTGCCATTAAGCATCCATTTTTTTCTTTTTTTCCTTGTGCACGGCTACAAACCAGTCTGTTAGACCAAACCATGAAAGATAATTGCACGCTGTTTGCACCAACCCCTATTTTCGGGCCCACACTCTCCAATGGTGTCATTGAAATTTCTCCCCTGACAACCCCTGTTGTCATGACAACCAACCGTTCTTATTCAAAGACAAAACTGGCTGCAGCACAGCATGTATTAAAATGTCTCAGACATTGTTACATCACACATAATTTTTTCCTTGCACCAACTTCCTTCACCCATCCGGAGGAATTCTGAAAACAGTGAACAAACTTATGGTCATAAAATCAAATACCAAAAACTATGACAAAAGTCTACTAAAGAACAGCAAAAATCAGAGCAAAAAACTTTAACAGTTTACAAAGCTATGTACGGACAATATTAATCAAAACTTGAAAACGGCAAAAATGGTTTTGGGGCAATATTATCGCGTGCTGAATTCCACACTGGACCTAGCCAATCTAAATACTTGAAATAAAAATACAAAGACAGAAGTCGCAAGCCGAAACAATGTAGAACACCAGTCTGTGCCAACACCACATATATTGCAGTGAATGCCAATGCCCATGGGCCATGGTAGAAAGACACGTCCAGGCATGTCTGAATTTTAGTCTATCGTTCTGTCTGCGTGTGCGTGCAGTGGCGTGACGTCATAGCGACAATGACATCAGTGGGCCAGCAGCAGATTATGCATTGCCTGTGACGTCACCAGTTGCAACGCTGGCAGCGTGCCAGTAACAGCAAATTACAGCTATACAATATACAGGCTGTTAATGTTAAGAAAGAAAAAAATTAAAATATTATTATCTTAACTTTCAAATTCACTGTGCGTTAAACTACATTGAGTAAAAACTTACATAATGAATATAGGCGTACGCATTCTCACAAGCAGCTTTCACAGTTGACAAAGCTATGTAAGGGCGATATGAGTCAACACTCGAAAACGGATTTCACTTAGCTTAGCTTGGTACCTATTTTGTGTCAATGACGTATACGTATCTACAATGAAATTTTGTTTAGGATATGCAGTAACATTTTTCTATTTAGGATGGCTAGTCATGAGAGGGCCAGTCTGGAATTCAGCACGCGATAATATCGCCCCAAAACCATTTTTGCCATTTTCGAGTTTTGATTCATGACACCTTTACATAGCTTTGTAAACTGTTAAAGTTTTTTGCTCTGATTCGAATTAAATTCTATACACACAAAATGACATTATAGTGAACACTACACTGTAGTTTCACAGAAATCCAGCTTGTACTTGTGGACATATCAAATTTTAAATAACAGCACAAGGGCAGTTACCTGTTCAGTGTAATATTTCACAAATGATGCTGGATCAGTGACATCAAAGAGTACACTAGAGTAAATATTCCAAAATGCACTAATACAGCGTCAGATAGACACAAGTGATAAGCTGAACTGCAATTCAATGCAGCAGATAAAAGCAAAAACTATGGAAAATAATTTTTAAAAACTGCAAATGCAATTGCATTTTTTGACACATATGAATACCAACTACCAAGCCAGACAAACCTTGTTTGGCATTGATTAACTGTAGAACCAGAGGACGTCTGGTCACAATCCCTGAACCACGAGGCAGAAAATCACTATAACAAACACAGAATACAACCGTAATGTTTTCAATCCACCAGTGAAAGAACTATTACTCAGTTATTTGTTTGAAACAAACTCCAGCAACTGCTACAATACTGACTGCATTCACTAAATGCTACATATAGTGTAACCTTGTAACTGGAATACTAGTACTTGAAATAATATAATTCCAAGCAAACTGGCCGGAACATTACTTTTGACACATTAATTATCATATCAGGAGATTAACAGAATAACATCAAGAGTTTCTGAGACCAAAAATGTAAGATTATGTCAAACATGAAAATGCAATTTACCAGTCTCGAGACCAATACAATAGTCCTGAGACTACATTCCTAGATTAAAAAGAGAGCGCATCAGCATTGCATAGCAAAAGCTCAGAATAAAACCAAAAAGTATCTCTTGGTCCAGTGAAGCCATAACGCTAGGAATTCTAATCCATGTCTGTAGCCCATTAATAGTAACCACTGCACTGGCAAATCTTGGGGGTTGTGATCAATATTTTGGGAATACGGGTCAGCGATAATACCACTGAATAGGACATTGATAAATTTCTGTAGGCTGCCAACGGTCACCATTTCGCAAAGCGAAGCAGTTTGGCCACAATTTGCAATGCATGTATTTGGTGTGCAGTCGGTACCTCCATTTTGGGAAATAGGAAAGTTGTAGAAGTCAGACTTTATACCACAGGGTATCCGTTGGACAAGTTCCCAATCCTATTTACTTGTTCAAATGGTTTTCCCGTGAGACATACTGTTTAGCCACAATAAACATGTTACAGACTACACATCGTAACCTTAACAGTCAGCCAAAAATGACAAGACACCACAAAGGTTACATCTGCAGTATAAACTATACATAATTTTGATTTATCCATGGTTCCTACTACTCTGCATTTAATTAGTCTGAAACATGCATAACAACACTAATTCTACCTATTTCAGTCACTTCTGAAGCAATTTGGGGTGGCAGAGCTAATGTAAATTTTTACCCGATTTAGCAAGATAAATACCATTCAACGTCATACTAATAAAAATGTCAAAAAATGCGACAAGTAAGCCGTGAAATTCACAGCTAGCCGGCTTAAGGGTCTATTTGAAACCATTCACGCTTTGGCAGTCAACGTCATTCGTCACAATCAACAGCGTTGTTTCACATAAGAACTTAATGCTGTAAAATACGGGAGTGGGGTACATGAAGTGACTGGTGGCTTTACTGACGTCAGTTTTGTTTTTGTTTGTTTACTCACCGGCCGACAAAGTTTTCAAGCACACTGCTTTTGCCAGCACTCTGACTGCCTACAACAGCTATTTGAGGCAAATCTAATGCTAACGGTACTCCAAGAGACGCAAAAGCGTCTTGCAATCGATTTACTATTGGTATCAGTTGCTCCATTCCAGCATTTCCAGCCATTTCTGACATTTATCAGTATTTCCTATTCATCTATTTACGCCCAAAAAAGTTTCTACGATCAGTGATCCGAAGAGAAAATAAGTAAACAGCAGATTGACTGGTTAGCTAGCGTTACTTATTTATTTATTTGTGGATGCCGTCAGCTGCAAACGCAGTTACTATGGTAACGTAAACATCATCCAAGCTTAAGGTTTACAGTTTGCAGTATTGCTTGTCGATGGGATAATCGCATAGCATCACTCTCTTAAATATAAGATAAACCGACGTACGGCTGAGAGCAAGGGTGGGGTTTAGGGAAGGAAACGTCACCCTGTCCTAACCAGCTGTAAAGGGCATGGGAGTTGTAAGCTTCCCAGTGAGGTCTGGGCAAAGACCCGACAGCTGCTAAGCATTTGATGTGTTTTGTGTTCTCATTTGACATCTCTTAGCTGCTATGAGAACTTGTGGCTCTTTGGAGCTTGGGGCCGCAGTTCCTTGAGCCATGCACCTGAAACCAGTTCCTACGCTACTGGAATGGTGAAGAAAAATCACGAGTGAGAAGATAGGAATTGCTTTGTATATGACACAGTTAGATAATGTCTACAGTAGTTTATATGGGCCTATTAGCGTCATTAGTAACATTCATTGAATGATGTAAATGTTAACATTTTAAACAATAATTGCATCATATACAATGTTATACGTTTATTGTCTTTTATTTTAGGCTACAAGATGTCAAAAATTTTACCCTATGGAGTGCCAGATAAGCATATCCTGAAGAGCCATGGTGCTGATACAGATATTTTGAAGTTCTACTGCACTCAGAACTCGTCGACATATGGAGCAAGGTGGCCTAAGTTTGAGCCACGAATGGGTCATGCTGCAACAGGCAGTGGCTATACGTCCAACGTCCGACCAGTTATATCATATTCAGCACGACTTGATGAAGTTGATAATCCTGCTATGGGGTTAGTGTTTTTAGCTGACTGTACTTATGTAACGGTCGATTTTATTATGGTATGAGTTGTCATCTGTCATCTGTTCATTGTTTGTACGGATGTATTGTGGCTAAGCTTTAGGCATTAGTGGAAAAAATTTTTACATGAATAATTAGCCATGTGTCTTAAACCTAGGCAGGCAAACTTTTAGTGATTTAATGCCAGGCGTTTTTTCCAGAAAAAATTTGCGAAACCTACATTCGCTATTTCCATTGGTTATTTATGACTGAAAGACCATGACAGCTCTTTGCGGCCTGCTAGTGCATTTGCATTCTATAGCTATTTATATCATCTTGCAGGATGACTGCACATGATGTCTGTTATACTAGCATTTATTGTAGCTTTTGAGAGCAGCATTCCGTTCACATAGCATGCATGGAACTGTGTTACCTCTGAGAAATCTCTTTCTTTTTGTGATTGAAAGTTGGATGATGGGCTTCAGATATAAATGGTACAGTCGGCTTTCCATAGTGACATCTGAGCTTTATGTTAATCATATGCTGACAGAATTTGAATATTCACATTTTTTTGTTGTATGCATTTTTTATTTGCCTATTTTTTACGCGCGAAAGCAGCTACTGCTTTCAGCACGTTTTAGCCATCGCAATTCTGTCCGTCCGTTCGGCCGTCCGTCACACGGGTGGATCAGTCAAAAACGGATCATTAAATCATCACCATCAATTGCCTGGAAAACTCTAGTTTTAGGAACCGTAAAGAAATTTCATAAATTCAAAGGGGATCATTCTGAATGAGGGCACTAAATGAGAGGAAGTAGGAATAATTTGTGATTTTTAGCCAGTAAGTCACTGTATCTCAATAACGGTGCGAGATATGGTCTAGGTTACTATTAATCACTAATAAGAAGTCGTACACTGGCTCTTGATTGCTACCGAATTCAATGACCTTGGATGACCTTGAACGTTAAAATAGGGGGTTTTATGGATTTTTTGGCGATTTCGGGCTGCGAGACACATTTCAAGAGCAAATTGCGTTGAAATCAATTGAGATAGACATGGACAAGTTGCATATGAAATTTTTAGCATTGAACATAGATTTCGATGGTCTAAGTCTCGATTTTTTAGGTTCAAGAAAATCTGCGCACGAGGGCATCAAAGAGCGGTACCCCGGTAAAGGTCGCGACAAAATGACTGGAGATAGACTGATAGTTTGCAAACAGGAACTGCTATAGGCTTTCTCGTGTCTCATGAGCATTAGCTTAAATTTTCTGTATTTTTCCACAATTTATAATTTAAGTACAGTCGGAACTAACACTTGATTAATTTTAGCATTTAAAAAAATAACTGTTTAATGATGATGATGATGATGAAGGATGAATCAACTTTAGCGTGGCGTTAAGTCCTAAAACTACACAGACACGTAACAATAAGCTTAAACAGTGAAGTCACATAATAGTAGTCAGCGCAATGAGGCGTTTTTAGCTGATATTTGTGACATTATAAGGAAGTAAATGAACAAAGTTAAACTGAACATCTGTATCAGGTGTTACAGCCATTAGCTGGATAAAAAAGATGATGTGGAAAATGTGCATTTTGCAATTTAATAAAAAAAAGGTAGTAAAATTTTTCACAGTGAGCTGTTCACATTTTGTGCAGTTTGTAGAGACAAGAAAATCATGAATGTCAGGTATATTGATGAACAAATTGCATTTTGGTAGTATCAAGTGAAAGGCTTACAGGTATCCCGTAAAATGTACTGCCATGCTGTAAAATGCAATTATTGTGCCTTAACATTTTTGTGTTCTGATGTTTCTATTGAAAATGGCAACATATTTTATCAGTTGGTGATCCAATGCTTTATTTATTAAATTTATTACTTTTCTTTTATTTTGTTTTTGTGAACTTTAACCCACTTTTAGCTGTCTAGTTTTTACTCCAACCAAGCTCACACTGTCACACAGAATTTGCTATAGTACTTTTAAATTGATAACAAAGAAGATATTTGTATAGAACAGTTTTCGTATGTGTTATATTGTAGAAAACAGCAGGCATCCATTTTTACTGGATTAATCTTGATTAATATTATTTGACTCATAATTGTTTTGCAGGAGAATTGTTGCTGATACAAAGCACACAGTAACAGAGCGCAGTTTTCGTCCATACATGCTACCGACGGGCAACGAAGAATTACCAAACAGCTTGTACTATGCTGGCAGTGCGTTCGTCAGAGGAAAAATTCTACACAATGCTATCAGTTCTGAGGTTTTTCTTATGCCTGTGAAACATTGCACTTTCTGGTTCATATATTTTGACAAGTATGTAAGCCATGGAAATACGAAAGTTGCCACTTATTTTTAGGCTTACTTAAAGTAAATGTTTACCTATCTTTATAGTGCTTACTGTTGCATTCAGTGCTGTACTGCGGATGAAGCTGGTACACTGTATACAATTTACCATCTTTTCTTAAATCTGTTTCTGCCTTACCTTGCAGAATTTGATGCTTAGCTAAACATCCTTTTCGCCTTTTTTTGCATTCTGTATTCTGATGAACTCCCAAATTATTGATTGCTATTAATATAGTACATAATATATGTTCTGTAGTTGTTGTGCATGGTATGTGTATAGCTTCACTGAAAATATTTGTGTAATGCGCAGATTGTTTGGTTGTGAACTGCAGGTGAAGGCGAATTGCATTGGAGCCAGAATCAGCTCAGCTCCACCAGTTGATATTTTGCCTCGCCATAAACCTTATCTGCACAAAATTCAGCCTAAAGATCCCGTTGAACTGGAAAATGGCGGCTATGTAAGTGAACTGTCAGTAGTGCAATATTGCCAATACAGTTTGGATACTGGTGCTGTAATGGTTTAATTTAAAGTGTGGTAAGTGTTTGTTTTTGATCCTAGTCAAATGCACAAGTCTCGAGTGTTGATGCATCTTCTTCAGTGTTAGGTATGGCAGAGCTGAACAAATCTGATGTTGTTAATATCAGCAAGTCAAGTATTTATCAGTATTTATTCATCTCTCATCCTGCTGAGGGTAGAAGGCTGAGTTGAGTTGATTGAGTGCTGTGTTGCAGGGCCCAGGGTGTATGACGACGGAGACAAATCAGCGTTTCAGAGCACCTGCCCACTGTGATGTTGACTACTATCACAAGACTATCGGCGCCAATGAAAACACCGGATTTACTTCCAACCACAACATTGAGCCTCTGACATTCCACCCGGACTATGCTTACTTGAATGATGCACCGGTTAGTCTTGGCCAGGTGTTTTATTGTAACCTTTGTAATTTGTGAAAAAAAATTGCAACTTATGCAACTTAATAGGTCACAGTATATGAGTTTTTGCTATTTGTATGCCTGTCTGTTTTCTACGAGCTCCTAAGTTGAAAACAAAAAGGCATAGAAAAACCCAAATTGGTGTGAATGTTACCCAGGTCAGCAGTGGTGTCGATTTTTAGTTTGAGAGTTCAGAGTTCAGTTTAGGGCTGCACATGTAGTGTATAGCTGGGCTGATGGCCACATATCATTGGGTGAAATTTTTTTTCACTTCAACTTAACTAGAAGGTGCTCGAGAAAGTGCACATCTCCACCAAATGAAGTGATTTAAACATAACTACTATGACTACTACTACTACTACACCTACAACTACAACTACACCGTACAACAAAGAAAGGGGAGGGAGAAGGAAGAGCTGCTTTGCTGCAGGGGAAAAGGAGGAAAAAGTAATAGTGACATTATTGCCGTTATGAGTCATCATGTACACAGAACGATGCAATCATGGACAGAACGATCAATCTTTTAATCTCTTCCAATATTTACCTTGGCGGAGATAATAAAAACAATAGCCTGGATGTTAATAAGTTATATAAAATTCATCAAATTACAACCTTTTATTATTGTTTTTGGCAACCGCTGCTGCCTTCGTCGGAACGACTGTCTGCCAGGTGTAGCTGCAGCGGACAGTCATTCCGAAGGCAGCAGTGGTTGAGAAAACGACAACAAAAACAACAATAAAAGGTTGTAATTTGATGACTTTTTTTAACTTATTAAGTTACGTTTCAACCTATGAGTTTATTCAAAGTCAATAGCCTGGATGGCTGCAAGAAACACAAACATAAAAGGAGCAGCTACAACATTAATAAAGCACAGCATGACAGCAAGATACATAATATACAAAAGACAAAAAAACATAGTTCTTTGTGTTCACACACAACGGTAAATTCGGTTTGGTTCACATCCGCATTATAATTCTAAATACATCAATACAGAGCACACAGTGTTATGTAAATGTATTTGTATTTTAGGTTATTGATATTTAGCCAGGGCAAAGTGGATATTTTACAATTTGATTCATTTTTTGCAGTAATACCATTATACAACTAGTTTTAATTTGCTGTTTAATCGTCTGAAGTGTTAGGATACTGACGCCTGGTATAAAAGCATTTCAGAATGATGGCAGTGGTTGTAGGGATATAGTAGCCTATGTCAGAGACAAGATTTTGAGTCTGTCTTTCATGAAGTTAGGACAAAGCTCGCTGTCCAGCCTATTTTTGACTACAGTTGTACATCTGCATATGTGTATGTGGATTTCAAGCTGTATCGATATAACAGAGCAGTATTTAAAATATCTATGAATGTGGCATTGTGCATTGTGCAGGGATGTTTGACACCTCGTCCAACTGGACTGAGCATTACTGACACAGACTACAGACCCAGTGCCCTGGCCACGGTCAGTCAGCTTGTCTCTGTAGCATTGTGACAGGGGGGTGGGGGCAATTGCCCATGCTAAATTTTTGGCTGTCAGAGAATTGTCAGAAAATCTTCTTGTCAGAAAGTTTTTATCCAAAAATGCAAAATTTGAGGTTGAAAACGACCATTTTTAAAACATTTGGGGGCAAAATTAAAATTTTTCCTATATCAGAAGTTTGTTGGACATTTGCAGCTGACTGTTGGAAAATTGCAACATCCTGCCCCGTTCACTTTTTTTATTTTTTGACGCTGCTGGGCATCAAACCATCTCCCTGCAGCTATTCAAGCAAGTTTCCCATTGTCCCACTGTCCTTCTCATCTTTCCCTTTCTGTTTTCATTCCTTTTTCTTTTCATTATCTGTTGTTTTTTCTGTTTCTTCTCTGGGGCTTTCTAACAAAAGCGAGCTGGGGATATGTGTGTTATTTCGGTGGAGTCAGAATCAAAGCCCTATCCACCTTCGATTTCTAGACATTCTGGACCTGAAAAATGCATTTGGTTGCAAGGTGACAGTTGATAAGTGAGTGAGTGAGTAGGGTTTAACATCTCACCCAACACAAACCCCCTTTACATTAGTGATGGAACTTTTGCTTTCAAGGTTTTATATGGTCTAGACATCCCCATGTTTATGAACATTTGCTTTGTTTATGAGCGACTTTTTACTATGCTGCAGTGGTACATATTACCTTACAGCAGTGACGAATGCTTTACTTTATGCCAAGCACAGTTAGTACTTGGATGGGTGACTATCGGCAGATCTTGGTATGTAACCAGCCGCCTACGGCCTAAACCTATATGGGGCGACACTGGCTGTCCTGTCCTGCATTGGAACGAACGATGGAATGAACCAGCCACCTAGGATAACTCTTCTTCTTCTTTGGAATATATACCAACTTGAGTATGTCGAAGACTCCTGCACATCCTGGCTATCCCTCAGGGCTAAGTAGGTGAAGTAAGTTCCAGTGAAAGCTAGGGCATAAACAGGCACCTGATGCAATGCACTAGGCCGTAGTCTCACAGTGTAAACTGGTGTCTGACGAAAGGCTAAGGAAATGGAGATTAACGCTGCCCTATGGACCTTGTGGCTTGGAAGGACTTTTCGTGTACCACTACTAGTGCTAAATATATGTTTATATAAATGACAGCTACTGTCACCGCTGTAATCGTTGTGAAGATAAAAATGGTTGAGTCTTGTCGACGTATTTTTTTCATTCAGGGAAAAGAACCGCTTCCAAAGATAACCACGCGATCGGAGCACGATTCAGGTTACACTAACAGTTACCACAACAGGCCCGAGATGATCAACATGCGACATCCAAACACGCTCACCAGGTACTGTGATCAGTTTTAGATAGTTTGAAAGGTTTACAAAATACAGCTTTTCATGGGAAACCCAAATTAAACCTATGGACTATGGAGCATCACCTGCCATATGGGATCACACCTACTACCCGACTCAGGTGAACGTGCCCCATTTCAACCCCAGTCAGACAGTACTGGGGAGTCAGTGTACAAAATTTTATCCAAATTCGTTTAGATTTGACATTTTTATTGTACGACGTCCAAGGAGTTACTTTTTCCAGACACAGTGTAGTTGCAGCGGCATGTGTTTGAATGATGGTTTGGTTTCAGCGTGACTCAGGACACGTTCCAGGGCCTGCAGCGTCTGGAGCCGACAGCAGCTGACCGGCTGCAGTCGACGACCGTTGGTCCCAAGCAGAAGTCTGGATTCATGCAGAACTCTCGCCATATCTGGACTGCCGACTGCCCCTCACGCTTCATCACCGACTACCAGATCAGGTCAGAACTCTCCCAGAGTGAAAGAGATTTTATTAGTTGCAGCGATTTTTTACTTGTTTTTTTTTCTTATTGTGTGTACTGCATTTATGCCTCAATTTCTGTGTATTAGTCATTTACATAGACTGCTAGTGTTTGCCCGGGTCAACTCGGCCTGGCCATCCCTAGTTCTGTCAGTAAGTGCAATGAGTACCGGCGAAAGCTGGGATGACGTAAACGGGCACACTGTGCAATGCACTAGCTCCGTATTCGTGGTCACTTCGCGGTGTAAACTGGTGTCTGGCTGAGGGCTAACGAAATGAAGATCAGTGCCGCTTTATGGGCCTAAAGGCGCAGAAAGGACTACGTTTTTACTGCTGTGTTTTTTGACTGCTGAAGATTCCAGGACAGAATGGCGCAGGAAAACGGCAGAGAGGGTCACGTGTGTAAGCGGGTGACTACTACACGGTGTTTCATAAAAAGGCACTCTTTTTCTTTTTCATAATTCACTCAAATGATGATCAATTTACACAAAATTTTTTACTTGACGTAGCAGAAGAAATACTAATTCGAAATATTTCGACAATATATGGCTGTTGGTTAAATATTCTTTGCTAGTCGTGGTGTAATGCTGACGTCATAATGTGCCGCGAGTACAAACTGGCTTGTTGCAACTACTGCTGACATGCCTGACAGGCTTGTTGAATGGCTACTTTGCTTTGACAGTGGACTTTCTCTGCTTCATTGATGACAAACTATTCAAGTTTTACCATTGCAACCACAAAAAAACGCCCAAAATAATCACCTTCGCACACTTATGGTGATAGTTTGACTTTTACACCTTCCAGCAAAACAGTGCACCAACACACACCACCTGCAAGATGGTTAAGTTTTTTCATTGCGAGATGCTCGATTTCATGTCTCCATGTTGCTTACACGATGAACATTTTTCATCAGCAAACCAGATTAAGTTCACCATCGGAGCAGGGTAGCAACTGACAGCACCAGTTGAGACTAGCAAGCTTGTACCCGTGACACATTATAACGTCAGCGTTACGTCATAACTAGCAAAGAATATTTAACTAATTGCCATATTTTGAAATATTTTGAATTAGCATTTCTTTAGCTACAACTGATAAAAATTTCATGTAAATTGATCATCATTTAAGAGTGAATTATGAAAGAAAAAAAAGGGATTGTTTTTGTGAAACGCCGTATACTACTACTGCTGCTGCTGCTCCCAGCAAGCATGTCCATGTTCTCGATGTCGCCATCTCATCCGATCTGAGTCTGGACTGGACAAGTATGTCAGCAATGTTTGTGCAGTCAGATTTGTCTGGAACTCACTGCCCGATGATCTTCGGGATCCGGAGTGTTCTGCAGACACTTTTAGTAGATAGTTGCTGAAAACGTTCTTGTTATTGCAGAATTAGTGTTTCTAACGCATTAGAGTACTACCAATACTGTACTATGTTTGGCTGCAGGTTCCAAGACAGGACGCCTCAGGGCAACGACCGCGAGGGTCATGTCTGGGGTGGAGTGATGAAACCGCGTGAAGATGGTTTCACTCGAAGCACGTCTTTACACAGCCACGGACCAGAGATCAACACTACGACCACACTACGCAACATTGAACCTTACGTCGCCAGGTACTGCTGCTAGTTGTAGTATTTGTAGTAGTAGTGCAGTAGTATTAGTTGTTGGTGGTGGTGGTAGTGGTGTAGTTGTTGCAGTGGTTGTAGTGACTACACTGCGTCAAGGTTTCTGCACGTTGCAGGCCTAAACTGTTTTTGTGTTGTCATTCTAATAGCCCACATTACTGATCTTACCCATTCGTCGGTCTATCTGTTCCTTTGTTTACAAAAACCACAATTGGTGTGAACGAACTTTTCTCCGGGGAGGAGTAACTGATGTGCAAATTTTCAACTCACAGTCTCGAGGTTTTTTGTACTTTTTGTCTCTGCGTTACACGTAGGACAGTAAGAGCACATATTTCACAGACAGATGGACAGACAGACATGCAGACGGGCAAGACCCGTATTGTAGCCTATTATAACGATCGCATAATGATAACATGAACCAAAGTAATTGGGTAAAAGGTAAAATAACTAACCAATGCTGCCACCTGGTAAATCATAAATCATCTTTTTTAAGTCGGAAGCGATTGCATGTACTGGCTGGGGTTAGACCCCAAATCTTCCCATTCTCCCCTTCCCCTGGGACTCATAGACCCGTGTCATCTCACAAGTGTACCCGTAAAATGGTATCTAAATACATCAAACGGTTTAAGCAGGGGCACGAGTATGACAGACAGACAGACAGACATATACTATACGGAGAAATGTCTAGAAAAAGTCGGAATCGCTTTAACTGCAAGAGCGATTCTGTGTAGCCTAATAATAATGATACAGATGCTGAATAGTTCGCGTCATTGTGTGATTAGGTGAGCCAGCTGGTGTGTGTCTTGGTCACTGTGTTTTTTCCTAGCATAAGCCGCCGGCTGACGGCTGTTACTGTGTTTCTGATGATCATTTGCATGACTCCCTTCCCGCCCTCGATCTTTCCGTCGTCTTTTTTTCTTTTTTCTTTTTCTTTTTTTTTCTTTTCTTCCCCTGTAAATATATTATAACAATTTGTGTGTTGTTTGCTATATGTCGTGTACAGGAGTATCAAGGTCCGAGACACGTTCTATGATGACCATCTTTATGACTCTAAGCTCAGGAGCACAGCCGTCGCCTACTAGCGTCTTCATCATTGATAACTTACCTCTCTTTTACTCTCATCCCTCTCTCGCTGTCTCTCAGTTCTGACGACTAAATTATGGTCTGCTCGGTTGTCTGCATAATGTAATAAACGTTAGTTGCAATTGAACGTTTTTTGTTAAAAAATGCGTCGTTGCCATTGTACTGTTTTGGCTTTAATTCTGTATAAAAAAAAATTGAAAAACAGCACAATTATATGAATAATGTGTACAAAAATAATAGGACATTTTGCATTTTAGATGTGTGATGACAGAAATTTGATGAAGGTGCAATACGGTATCGTGAAGGAAAGAATTTGTTTAGCAGGTCAATTGAAAAAAATGGCCACGTTTTTATTTAACGTTTACAAACGTTTTTTAAATTTTTAATGAAAGATGTGCTTTATGTTTTTGAAGGATATTTTAAACACTTATGTCTATGGCTGATGCACCTGATGTTGATTTCAACCGTACACTGATCACTGTAAGCTGCGTGCAGAGTTTTGATTATATCAATCAATGTGAAACGCCGTTCGAATCAAATATCATTCAATTAGAATAGAGTGCATCTAGTGCAAATTGGCTCTCTAATAGTAAGCTGGGTGACCAGTAGGCCTATACAGGGTGCAGCAAAAAAGTGGACCCCTAAAGTTTTTTGCCATTTGCTCAGTAACCGTTTGGGATTTTAATATGAAATTTTACAGCTTCATTTGCCCCTTCTACATATAATTGCTAAGTAAAATGTGATTTCCTTGAAAAACGACAAAGTCATAGACTTTTTAACATGACTGTTTACCGATTTTTCAGCATTAAAAATATTTCAGCTAAAAATGCTATTTGATTTTCAAAAACTGGTTACACGTTACTGCCGATGACGTCACAGTGACGTTTTGATAAACAGTAATTTATATTGTTTATAAATTATCATCACTGAATTATTGTTCCTTTAAAGCAATCGCCCGCTGCCCACCGGATTTATCATCCAGCAGGACGGCGCGTCAGCACACACAGCGCACAACGCAGCGCAGCGCACTGAACTGCCGAATATAAACCCAGTGGACTAGGCTATCACGTATGGGGTGCAATGTTGGAGGCTTACGGCAAGCTTAAAACAAAGCCGAAAACATGCGCCGAACTCAAGGAAGCGTTTCAGGTTATCTGTTGCAACCTGCCACAGGGACCGATCGACAAGGCTGTAAAAGATTTCTCAAATAAGGCGACTGGAGGCTGGTGTTGTACAGTGTAGCTTGGAGCTGGCGGTGAACACTTCGTACATTTGCAGTGACAATGGAATTCTGGCATCTGATTATTATTTAACTGTGTTTAACTATGTTGTTAAATTGGTGTTGTAGCCAGAACATTTTTGAATGCTAAAAAATCGGTAGGCGGTCATGTTAAAAAATCTGTAACTTCATCGTTTTTCAACAGAGTCACATTTTACTTGGCAGTTAGATTTAGGAGGAATTAGTGAATAAATCTAAAATTTCAAATTAAAATTCCAAACGGTCGCTGAGAAAACAGCGAAAAACTTTTTGTGGTCCACTTTTTTGCCGCAACCTGTATACTGGGTGCGATCGACGCTGATAGTGACAATGGTTTTGGCAGTTTCAACAGAAAGAAGTGTAAATTAACACACGCTGTGTATACGTTTAATGTGACAAGCTGACAAGTGTTTTTAATACAAGCCTCTAGGATTCTAGGGTGGGCTACTTGTTTTAACAGAACCTTGGACTTGTGTCAAAAGTTTTGCAGTAAAATCTTGACAAGTTTTTAAAACACACTGCATGCCCCCAGCAGTTAGGGACGCGTCCTCGTATAAGCTAGAACCTACTGCACGCTTTTAACTCGTTTTTGTTGCATTTGTTTCAACTTTGTTCATTTCTTGTTGCCGATGACGTTGACACTTGAATTCGCATCACTGCATTATGTGAACTTTCTGCTGCATGAATAACGGATGCATCTACTCAACGTGAAACAAGTTTAATTTGATCTACCTGTTTTTTCGCTTTTATTTTTTGGAGGAGGTTTCAAAGCCTATTGATGACAATGAGTAATTTCCAGAACCAGAATTATAGGGCTAGGGTTTTAAGTTCTGTAGACTGTAGACATTGCTTTATTCTAAATAGGCTTTGAACCACAAGCCCCACCGTCTGCGTAAGCCACCACTTTTATTATTATAGGCCTATAGGCCTAATATTCTAAGTATCGTATGTCTTTTTATCCGGACACGGTATTGTGTGCAGTTAAGCGAATTGAAAGAACGCAGTTTGCGACGAAGCAAGCAGCTCCATAGGCGTACGTTCGTCCCGCCAGAGAACAAAAACAACGAAAACAAAACAGTTTGCAATAAGTAGCAGGTCTTTCTACGTTTCTGCAAACGAACGATATGCGAGCTGAGAAGGAGTAAGCTGCTAAAAGCAGGCCCGTTGAGAGCGATGAAGTTTTCTTCGGACGCCGCAACGTTGGGGGGCCCCGCCGTCGATAAGAAATATAGAATACGCCGGAGTGCGCGATTTTAAATAGCAAAATTCAAAAAAAATTTCCCAAACGGGCCTCACGAAAATGTTTTCCCTGGGTTTCGCTGTGCATGGCTCTCGACTTACCTGGCTAAAAGCTGCGGAGAACGACAGCGACTATTACAGTAGGCTATCGGTAGTAGGCCTAATTGCTGAGCACGTTGCCCATGCAAAGCTGAAGACTGAAGTCGGAGATCTTTTGTTATCCTATAGCTGCGATGCTTCCAAATTGCTTTTAACAGTGGCTTTGCGTGCATGCCATTAGGGAAGCATAATAACCCGTTTACACGATCAAGCAAACATTAAGCAATTAGAGCACACGTCGTGCACGTGTATTTTGAATAGGCCGACATTTGCTTGATGGTTGCTTGATGTTTGCTTGATCGTGTAGGCGGGGTAGAACTGGAAACAAAAATAATTGTCATCAGGCAGGGGCAGCGGCATGCTTAGAAAACTGTCATGAACATGCATCAAGCGAGTAGGCTATATTGGGCCAGGATCTGTTCAAGCGGGGTCCTGCGGGTAATAGACCTACGTTCGGTGCGGGTGAGTCTGCGTGGACTTCTTTCTCAACGCAAGCGTTTACCGAAATTACCAAAACAAAATACGGTGTTAAACATTCACGAATAGTGAGCGCATTAGTGCTAGGGTCGATGCCCAAGTACGCCTTTTTTGGCGTTTCGCCCCTGGCCCTGACGTTTCGCTACCAAGACATTTCGCCTTCCAGACGTTTCGCCGCCAAAAATAATTGCGGACCACGGCAAAAACGGACAACACGTCGAAGACGACGAAGAATATAGACGGAGTCATGGAGAAGACGACGTCGTTTTCTCTTCTTCGTCTATCTTCGCCGTCCATCCGTCTTTGCGATCATCTGCAATTTCTCGTGGACGAAACGTAGGCCTACGTCCAGAGAAGGAACTAAACGTCCAAGGCTGAAACGTCGTGTGAGCGAAAATTCTAGGCTATGGGCGAAACGTTCTAGTACGGCGTTGCAGCTGTGGAGTGGATGAATGGTCATTTCCGTACGATGCAGTCTCCGTTGATGTTGATGGCGACGATTTGACCCTGACCGTCGAGTTTCATCTCGACGTTGCGAGCCGCCATGAGCGGGTTGTGCTTGCCCTGTGCTCCAACCAGCACCCCAGCCGTCAGCACGCCGTCCTCCTTGTTCTCCTTCAGTGCAAACTGGAACTTACCCGGCTCCAGCAGTGTGCTCTTTAACACCGTGTAGTCCACCAGACCTACCGCAGACAGTCGGTCACAACGCACATGACACGTCATTCACAGCACAATGCAACTGATGGCCACATAGTGCGCTGTGGTATTTATCATTGGCTCCTGAATTCCGATTAGCTGCCACTTCCGACATTGTACAGTGCTTCTGCTCACGACTCTGACGCATGTAAGAAACGTTATATCCTATAGGGCCTAGCAAGTACCGGACTTTACCTTTACACAGGCTCAACTGGAAGATCGGGAAAATATCCCGGTACTCGTAGCACAACTGCGGCAAAAAGCATAGATGTTAAAAGCATTGATTTGCAAATAAAAACATAAAAACATGTTTTTTGACCTCTATAAAAAAACATTATAAAAACTTGCATAAAAGACATTAAACTGCAAATGTTTCCAGACGCTACTTTTTCGCTATTACACACGCAAAAAATATTTAACTCAGACAATTAAAAACAAAAACCTACCATTTGTAAAGACTAAAAACCAGAATGTACTGAATGTACAGATCATCAACAGCTGAACGCAATTTGCCCATGAGAAA
>Ga0209454_1000597_pt1 | contig 19446 bp, 10 predicted proteins | sample WorMetHERISLAND1_2_FD_187400 | JGI IMG/M metagenome (GOLD analysis project Ga0209454, IMG submission 187400) | Marine gutless worms symbiont microbial communities from Max Planck institute for Marine Microbiology, Germany - Olavius geniculatus... | ecosystem: Host-associated > Annelida >... | reverse complement strand
ATTAATAGTAACCTAGGCCCTATCTCGCACCGTTACTGAGATACAGCGACTTATTGGCCAAAAATCGCGAATTTTGCCCCCTTCTCTCACTTAGAGCCCTCGTTCGGGGTGACCCCCTTCTAATTTATGGAAAAGCTTTACGGTTCCTGAAACCAGAGTTTTCCAGGTAGCCGACGGTGAAGATTTGGTAATCCTATCTTGCACCGTTTTTAACTGATCCACCCGTGTGACAGACAGACAGACAGAATTGCGATGGCTAACACGCGCTGAAAACAGTAGCTGCTTTCGCGCGTAACAAAACAGTAACACGCTAGTTTTCTATGATTAATATTTCACAAGTTAGTTTAGCGTCATGTTTATGGGGTACCGGGACACTTCGCGACCTACAAAATATTTCGCTGATTGTGTCAGTGAAAAAAAATTAAAATCGGTCAGTATTTAATGAAAATATGGACATGAGTACTTTGTGCGACTTTCTAAGTCATGGTGTAGTTGCGCGCGATGATCTAAAGTAGCCAGGGATCGATAAACGTCACCACAGTCAAATGTCAAGAATGCTCGTATATAAACGTGTGTTCGCAGTAATTAATAATTTACTGAATGCGTATCATCAACGCTCGTCAACTAACGATGCAGCGTATTTGTCCCTGGACAAAACAATAAACGTCTCACGTTACGTTACGCCGTAATTTGTGGTGTAGGCTTCTACGCCTGACACGACATGAGAGGTGTATACCTCATACAACTTCCAAAACGCTACGGCACCTCACTCTGTGTAGTTGACGTTTTTCTATCGTAATGCAACCAACAGTGCATAATATGTTGCGAACTTGCCGGCATTATAAGAAAAATAAAAGTCGCGAATAAAACGCTGTCAATCATCGGAAAGATCGTGTCAGAACTGTATGGAATTAACGCTAAGACTTAGTACAAGTATCTTCTGTTGGCCTCGGCATATGGTTATGATGTTCGTTTGATGGTCTGCGAAGCGCTAGAAATGGAACGGGGCACGTGTCTTCCGCGCAAACAGAAACGAGACATCTTGAAGTCATTCCGACGGGCGCTTCGCGGAGCTTTGCAAAAAAACACAGCAAACAGTTCTTGAGAGTTGAGAGGGCGTGGCGCGGTCGATCGGTGCTGGTCCGGAGCTAATCACAACCTTGTACAGACCAAGGACGTCTAGATTGCTATTATGGAGTAGTCCATGTACAGACGGACCCCAGGCAGAACGCAATCAGCTCTCGCTCCAGGACCCCCATTAGACCGCACCATCTCAACACTGGAACTGCCGTTACGTACACAAAGCGCCTCGCTGTGCGCCCGCCGACCTCACTCGCCCCAGGAGGCCGCGTTATGCTCACTGTACCTCGTCCGTCCGTCCGTCCGTCTGTCTGTTCGCCCGTTAACGCAAAAACAACAAAGCAATTAGAAATACCCAAAACTGATACGCAGATATGGCTGTGTTAGACGTTAAACTATAGTTAACCGGTACTGAGGTAAAATAGTTTAAGTAAGTAAGTAAGTAAAATGTAAATTCATACAGCGCATATCGTTAAATTAACCTATAATGCGCTTGTCGCACTAGTACTGGCTAAACGGGATTGTTTTGAAAAATTGTTTGAAAATGTCAATATCACTCACCGGATCTCTGAGTTCATCTGGCAGTGAGTTCCAGACCGTCGGACCAGCGACTGGAAAAGCCCGACGGCCGTATACGTGTTGAGTCGACAGCGTGGTACAATGAGCCGGTGTCGGTTTGCAGAACGTAGTCGATTAAGTTTTAGATCACAATGTCGTCTTAGACAAGAAATTATGTATCATAATTTCGAAACTCGTTTTAATTGCTTTTCAACGACGCTGGTCTCTTATTTCGTTTACGTTTTGTTAATTTCTGCTTCCTTCCGTGCGACAGTTTTCCAACGCATATGAAAATCTGCATACATTTATTAGATATCGTATATATCGTGTTGACAAATGAGACCTACAGCTAACAGATCCAACTACCGCTAATGAGGCAAATAACAATGGAAAAAACAAGTAACGGGAGAGATTATAAAGAATGTAAAATGTAGAACACGTGCGACGAAAAACTGCAACAACAAAACGAACGAAACGCGTCGGTCCCGGACATAACAGCAGGCGTCGCTGTGCGCGTGTACGAAAACACGATTTACGACCAATAATTACACGTACGTGCACACGCACGAGGCCTACAAAGTGCACTATAACGTGTATGAAGATATGATCTATTGTCGTAAACCTGGTAATCAGTTATCTTGTGCTTTTAAACGGACCGACTGCACACCGCAGCCACTGCAGCTATAAGCCTGCGCCCGCATCATCACATCAGCCAGCCTCCAGAGTTTCAAGAAATAAATCGGCAACACGTTTTCAACGGACTTTCGCTGTTCGCGGAGAACAGACAGTAAATATAACCAGCCAGCCCCGAGACGTATTTACTGCCGTGAAGATACAACGTTGTGCAGTGGAAAATGAAACCCACCTGCAAGTGTTTCTGCAATACATTAATCATACAGCAGCATGTTGCAGCGAGCACCAGGAATGACGTAAGCGCGCTGCTCAACGTCGGCGTCATAGCAACCTGAAGTTGCTATGACGAAACTCTGGCGAACGTTTCACACAGAACGACACACCATTTGCCTAACAACTTATCCAGATCTGTTAGCACCGACAATAAGTATATAATCAGTGGGAAAGTCATACAGACAGAAGCGCAGTTGCTTTAAAACCCGGTTACGAGGTCTTTAACGTTAAAAAAGTCCATTCAGTTTGATACAAGTCTGCAAGCCGTACATGTAACGTTCATCCAGGCACTTTAGTTTATCGCTCAGCGTTACACGGTACTCTCTCCACATTTCTCTTTAACTTGAGCTCCTTAGCCTGTAGCTTTATTTTTTCAATAATTTGTCTTTTCCTTTCCCGTCGCTCAGTGTACAGTACAAGACATGTACAACTTCCGTCATTTGTCCGTCGTATGTCAGTATCAGCAATTGCAGGACCTGGTTCTGGTAGCCTTTAATGCTAACCGTAATTTTTTACTCCTCGCGCGCTACGTTCCTAACGTAGCGAAGTTCTGTTCCTGGAAAAGCCTTCCTGGAAGAACTTCAAACGGCCATATCTCCATAACGGTGCTAGATAGACGCATGGTCACTATGGACACCGTTATGGAGGTATGGCGCCTCAAAGATAATGGGGTCACGAGTTTGACCTTTTGGGGTCACGTGACGTGATGACGTCAGTTGCATGTTTGATGCTGTCGGCGAGGTGATGCTGTCGGCACCGCTATTTGCGGTGTGAAAAGAAAGAAACTAAAAAGCAGTTGAAAGAACACAGGAAAAAATAATGCGCGCGAGGAGTACATTTGATATTTCTTGCGACTCCATGTGAAAGACGAGTTATGACGTGTGAAATGAAAAATCTTTATTATGCGTTTCAGCCAAATGTTTGCAGTGTTTGAACCTCAGCATATTTTGCTGAATATATTTGCAAAAAAATCGTTTCGCAGTATAACTGTTACAGGAATTACGCTAGGCCTTATATAAATCGTCGGGTCTTCACTGTATGGCCGGGTCGTCAAAGTAACACAAGTTTTCGCGCACAGCGCTAGGCTAGGAGACCGCACGTGTATGAGATATGGAAAGATGCAGCTGAGAGCAATCATTGACAACGACCCACGACGTCGGTCAATAGGTGAACATGGACGGTAGACTGATTGCAAGTCTGACGTGCACCTGTTCTCTGTATTACAGACAGGCAGACTTTGCTGGATGATGGCAAATACACTGTGTATAGCATATACGCGCCCTCCGCCTGTATGATGGCCAGCTGCAATCAGCAGCGATTCTGTCGACGAAGCCGACGACTCACAGCAAAGCACCTGCAGTTGTTCCGCTGCCCAACTAGTCTCTAGACGGTGGGCAACGTCCCTCCCGACCCGGGTATATATACACATGGTGGCGCATAAAAGTGGAGCATCTCGCCGAAGCATTTGCCCATCACGGTTTCGGAGACAATTTGCAACTCATATGCATAAAAGACAAATATCAGCTAGTACAGCTACCCAAGAAAAATACAGTATGACGTGTAAAAAAGTCAATATTTATTAAGGAATATGATTAAGTGTTGAACAAATTCATCGTCCTGTTATTTTCTTCACGGCGTCATAATTATGAAAATAAACTATTCAGCCACCCAATCAAATCATAATGCATGATTTTATAAAAACCGTCATAGCCCGATTGAACCGATTAAATCACGTATAACACGTGCATCAAAATAGCATATCACGACTAACTCGTTTCGAAACTGTCCAGCAAAGTGGTAAAATCGTCAGCACTACTTACCGTGCTTTAAGTTAGCGTGTCAACATAATTCAGACCAGAGCGACGGCTAAGCTTCCTGCAGAGAGAGACACCGGCAAGAAGTTGCAAATATTATGAGCGTAGGGCCGATATACGTACGCGTTAAATGAAACTTGCGTAATGAATTCGCCGATAGTCCGCATGTGACGCCGATTCGGAAATCAGGCCGTCATCGTCCGTCAATATAACTTTAGCGACACTGCTGGTACAATTTGTCTGCGAAACTGACAACATGCTGCTGCTAAATAAGTTACGTAAGTCGACGGCCTTACGCTGTCCCAGCTGCTGAAGTTGCAAAGAGCATGCACGCTATTATATCGCACAAACTCCACGCATCGTAGAATCCAACAGCAATCGTGTTTAATAAGCCGAGAGAAGAACAAGTCTCACGTGGCTGATACGAGCCGCCACGCGTCCCACCTGGCCGACGCTAGTCTACAGTGCTCGACTGACTAGACGTGCATTGTTCCCTCTAAGACAGCGCCTTGTTGCCAAGCACTAGCAGCGGTTGCAGCATGTGCAACAGCAGCAGGGACCGAGCGTGCGTGCGTAAGTGTGTCGTGTGTGTCGTCAACGCCCATCAGTTGCTGCTGCTGCGTGCGGCCAACCACTGCTGGCTGATGGTTCCCCGCTAGACTGCGATAATAATCAGAGTATTTTCGTTATCTGGAAAAAAACATCCGGATAGAAAAACAAAAACTATTTTATATCAAATCACGAAAACTTATAGCATGCGTAAATTACGAGGTAAAAATTCCGTCACGGTAATTAATAAATAAATTAGCACAAAATACAAAATGTGATGCCATTATTTACTATAACTAGGTGTCGGATTTACACAATATTCACAAAAACAGTTTCAATTAAGTTCGTCAAGTTCATTTAAAATCGAGAGCATATTTTAAAAAACAGCAACGCGTGAACATCACTAGCCTTCACTCTTTATATTAATTTATTAATTGCCATTAATCAATGCGTGACTAAAACTCATATAACAGAGAAGGACAGTAAAAAGTATTCTATACTGTTACTATTTCTAGTAACTTCAAGTAGTCTGCTCGTAACAAAAGCCCGTAAATACCGTATGAAATTTACAAAAACTGCAGCTGCACAAGTGCAGAACCGGAGAAGTGCTGGCATAGGCCTACTCAGTAGGCTTAATGCAGTAATGGGAATAGGCGTCGTGCCGCGCCGGTAGCCTAATGGTTTTCTTATCCGGAAACCTTTTACGTTTTTGCTGAATTCTCTTCTATCCAATTCCAAGCATCATCTAATACATTCAACTGCGTAAAGTTACCTCACGTATTCAACAGTTACAAACTTACAGTCTTGTGTCATAATCGTCATCCTATTCTTTTTCCAAGTCATTTCTCGGCAAGCAGTCAAACGAACAATCAATAAGCGACGCCTAATGGCTTCGTACGGATGCGACTAAAAATGCAAAAGCTAAAATATCAGCAGTCGTCGGTTTTGCCGCGGCGAAAATGCGACAGCTTAAGAAACCTTAAGAGACCATTTAAATATCTTAAATACGGGTTAACTAATTGCTAAATTCGGGTCGCACAACCAACCTGAAAATAAAAGGTGCAATATGCAAGAAACATATCACAAAATGTCACGAACAATTTCACGAAGTACTCGTGTTTAGCGTGAACTATGAGAAGCATAATATGGCTATGAAGTACGCGTAAAAAAAAGACAAATCGTTGACTGTAATAAAGGTATTGTATCCGTTGTCCAGCTGACAACAATGCACCCATATACAGCGTTAAATACTGGCTATTATCATTCCTGCATTTTTCACTTGTACATTTTATTGTGATGAATTAAAATAAAAGTTTTAAAAAACCAGTATGCAAAATACTTTCAGACAAAATCGCTCTAGCGCAAAGTAATTATTTCGCGTGGCCTGTTGTCTATCTGTCTGTCGTCTGTCACACTCGTGCATCCTGCCTAAACCGTTCGTGACACTTACACGCCATTTGGCAGGTACACCTGCGGGGACCAATGGCACATTAAGTTAGAAAAGTGTCCCTGACCCCCAAATGAAGGAAAGATTTAGGGTTAGATCCCTAGCCAGAAACTGTACTTGTTCTCTTGTTCTCTTAGGGGTCAGCATCGATCCGCGATTTCGCCTCTTCCGAAATCACTTTTGACTTGTCACATACCTGATCGCGCCGACCCGAAATGGATAAGTCTATACCCAGTACGTACTGGTCCTTACACAGAGGCTACGCTTACACCTGCTCACTCACTCCCAATGGCCGATATTGTATTTGAGTCCCCGCCCCTCGCATAACAAACGAAAGCCTGCGTTATGATTTACGAATGGCTAATGAGTATCTTTGTTGCAGAGAATCAATCGATGAACGCGTGTCCAGGGTCGCGAATGAACGAAATGGCGACATGTCGTCAATAGGCCTATGTCGGGTGCAACCGCAGCATCAGGAAGCAAGCAAGCAACAGTGAGTGAGAGTTTGCGTGAAATCAATCGCTGCGTACTGCGCGCGTGCTCGGCCGTCGCGCTGTCATTGTTTGACCACCTACTTGTCCGAGCAGAATAATACCCCGTTTACACGATGAAGCAAACATGAAGCAAACCAGGGGCGTACTTAGTGGGGGCTCCCTAAACTCGGCAAACAGGTCTAATGCAAATGGCCCAGAATACGCATGACACAGTTAATTTCGCGTACAACAGTTCAGATTTTTTTCTGCTCGCTTCGCTCGCAGATTACTTGCAACTCCCACTTTTAAATTTGTGGCGCCGCACCGCCCGTGTCTGCCATCACTGTTTAAGCTGCACTAAACTTAGTCAGACTGTTCTTTTAAAAATTCTAATTGTTGCCACTAGATCTCACATTTTAAAGCTATAGGAATAATGCACCAAATTCGATTTCGGCTAGGGCTATGCCCCATCTGGACTCCACGAGGGGAGCTCATAACGCTCCCTCAGAAGCTAAAATTTAGCGGTCATACTTTTGAAAGGAAGGAAAAAGAAACAACGAAAAGCCCGGAAATGAGAGAAAAAAAGAAGTGCGAAGGAAAAAGACAAACGGAAAAAAGAAGGAGAAAAGGGGAGAAAAAGAAAGGCAAAGGGAAGGGAATGGAATAAGATAACTTTCGGGATTTCCTCCCTCAAGTAAAATGTTTAGCTATGCTGCTGTGCAAGAAATCATTCGCAAAGTTATTCATAACAGCTTCAGCTTTTGGGTTCGTCCCCCAGATCCCCTCACTTCACGCCCCCTAACTTGAAATCCTGAATACGCCCCTGCAAATTTAGAGCACACGTCGTCCGCGTGTATATTGAATATTTTTGCTTCAACTTTGCTTCATCGTGTGAACGGGGTATAAGTCTGCGATACAGTGCACTGCGCCAGGCACCAAGCATCGCTCTCTCGCTCGGTCGATCGCTTGAATCGCTTGCTCCAGGCATTCACCGTCAACAAGTGTTTGCTCCGAGTCTCCCTTCTCTTCCGAGTACCCGTCTACGTACCCGCGGCCTTGGCAACGCCAGCCAGCCAGCCTTGAGAACAACTTACGTCGTTATTGATAGTTAATCGCCACAAAACCAGGGCACTGTCCCGAATCCTGAACACCGGCCTGCATCCATGCAGCATACCGGAAACGTTTTCTGTCGAGTTTATCGACGTCACGTTACGTACGACGACATTAACTCCGCCATGAGCCTAAATTCTATAGAAACGACACACGGCACGCCAAGAAAGGAGATAATATAGCGAGTAGCGACACAACCTTGTGATGAGTGTAATATAATGATACATAAATACAGACTGCGCCAAAAAATTGCCGAATTTTGAAGCGCTATAAATTTATTAATTCACAAACAGGAAGGTCGAAATGCAGCCAGTCGCTTGTAATAACAGTTGCATTAAACTTTGTTCAGACGACAATGATTATAATGACATAGGCTATCGCCTAGTTTTCCTGAGGCCAGTGGGCGGCGCTAAAAATTTGAAGCTGGAGGGTAAAGGCGGCAAGGACCAGGGCACAGAGGGAGCAATAATTTTTTTTGTGTGTGGGCCAAATATCAATCTTATTCAGTTGTTGTGTGCATAGAAAAGATGTAGTGGGGTCCAGGAGCAGAGCCCCTGGTCAGGAGGGCAGAGGGGCGAAGCCCCCTGAAGCTAACAACACTTTCAGCTTTTGGACGTGCCAATTATGGAAACCGCAAATTTGCTTACTGTTTAATATTTGGAAACGCAAAAAAAGCACACAAATATCTGTTTTCTTGCAAAAATGACGTTTAATAATTCACACCTTGGCATAATAAAGTGCCCAGAGGGCACTTTATCACCATCAAAATTTTTCCTGGGAAGCAGCTGGGGGCAAGTGGAAGGCATGGGAGGCAGCTGCCTCCTCCTCGCCCGTCTGGCGCCGCCCATGCTAGAGCCTGGTATATAGCTGGTATATACCGGATGGCAGTATTTTGTTATCGAAACTCATTGTGCAGCATTGGAGAGCGCGTGCGTGTAGCCCAAACTGAACTACTTCGACTTGTCGTCGACTTGTTGCACAGCAGATCCACAGCAGATCGACGTAAGTGGAGTTTGGTGGGCTTGAGATTGTAGTTCTGCTGATTGACAGTCGGCATGCAGAGTGGTAAGGCGTGCACAGATGGCGATGTTTGACTAGCAATGGCCGGAGTCACGAGTCGCTTTTTCCGGACGATTATTTCCGTCTCTGGCGCGGTCGTGGCGGCGGCCGCCCAGGCACGTGCATGGAGAGAGTGCAGCGAGTACGGGACGAGTACCGCCAGCGAGTGACGCCTGTCGACAGCTCGTGATTCAGCGTCGTCGACGACGACTCTGCGTGTGTATCCGACATGATCCGCTGTTCTGCTCCGTGAGGTCAGTCAGCAGCGCATCCAGACAGCAGCGAACAGAACCAACCAACCATGCACAGTGTGCAACCCGTAACTCACCGACCCGACAAAAATGCTGCTTCGCGGTTACTAGGGCGTCGCGCAAGATGACGCATGCTGCTTTCCGCTATAATCTGGACTCCACGCCGAGAAGTAATTTGCCGAATGAACAATGAGACAAAAGCATTATGTGCAATCTATTTCATACTGGTCTGCAAGTCACTGTTATCATATAGGCCTGCCCCACCTCACTGCAACAAACGATCGTTCGAACGGTTCAAGTACTGTAAGCCAACGTTAGAGCCAAGACAGCGAAGATACTAACCTGATTATTCCTGTAGGCCTAATTACTTTTCAAGTAGCAAGAGCCGATGCGCATCGCACGGTAAAAAGTATCGTCCTTTGTCATAGCCTCACGAATGGAAGGGTTACCCAAAATCAAACGTAATTTATTGTTTTGCGAAAAGTAAACGAATGATACGAATTCACGTATTCGCCAATTTTCGAGCAAATCAGTAAAGAGAAAGTGACCAAAAGTAATGTTACAGGCTTACTTACTTTTTTCCCAATTTATCTGTCCAAATCGATCCAGTTTTTTCAGTTCGTGGTAACCTAAACGTAGTCCGGGTAAAGTATCATATGAACTTGAAGCGTATAGACTTAACTATAGCAGACGCCTCCGCAATGCTTTCGATGAAATGCCGAGTTCACGGCTCAAAGCTCGTGTGTGTTGAGGGTAAACACGGCGTATATTTGAACACGTGCTGTGAATTAATCTACATACACATATGAAACGAAACTGCCATACGTATTATTTGCCAAAAAATGATACACCAACATGGCTGGGCAGAAAGATCCTTGCAGATGACACAGACAATAGGACCTAGGTTACCAACCATAAGCAGACATTGATCGCTCAGGCTGAGGCGCCACAGATCTAAGATTCCACAAGACATCCAGACTTGCAATTACATTAAACGTAACGCATCGTATATAAACACAAACTATCTGGCATCACGGTCTGATAGACGGACAGACCACACACGACGACATAATTATAGCGCGCTATTCAGTGCACTCATAAAGGCGGCTATCTTTGCGGCATCCATTCACGGTGCACGACAGAAAAGTAGTCCAACTCCGTGGTGGAAAATTTCTACGGTGCTAAACAGGTGGTTGGCCGTGTTTAGAGACACCAGCCCTACTGTAGCAGACCACCCAGCATATAGATGTTTCGACGTGCTTGCGGCCGCTGATGTAACCGTAACGACCCGTGCACGAAGGTCTATCGTTCGTACGTCACGTCTGACTGCTGCACGCTAGTTACGACGCAATCGCTCGCAGCCAATAGTCGCACTATCAACTACCACCGCACACCGACAAGGTCGACTCTGCAACTTGTCTACATACGGGCAGCGAGTTTTTATTCGCGGACAAACGACGTCCATATATAATAGCTCAGTTAACGTCTGTCTATGGATACAGCGAGTCACTGCAGTGCTTTGGAGCAAACTGCAGCACTGCGACTGCATGCATGCAACTTTGAAAAAAAACAGCAAAACAGCCTCAAGCGCGGTATCGCAAAAGTAACAGCCCAATTATACCGCGGAGTTTATGAATGGTTTATTGCTAAATTCCAAAATGTTTGGCGTCGAAGCAAGTTGCACAATTCATTAGTGTTTAAACTTCAAGCAGCTGTAAGATATAAGCTATACGCCTAGCAACGAGTCTTAAATGGTCAGCACCAATAGGTCTAATGCGTCTACATGAAATTTAATGTAGTTTCGTCTACAGGCGGAAACAAAAACACATAATTTATTGGCTAAAGAACTTATTTTTTGGTTTTACCACGTTACTTTCTTTTCAAAGAAAACAGTGCATTTTACATAACATCTATGACGATTTCTGCTATTTATTCATTTTTTGCTCTTATGGGTCGAAATCGTCAGGTTTGGTTTGGTCTTGATAGGCTATACGAGATTTTGGTTTTGCTCAGATCACTGATAGAAGCAACAGCAGAGAGTATAGTCTACAGATTATTGTAGCGCACCGGCTGCAGGTAATGTAACATAAACAATGTACGGTGATGAGTTATATGACAGCAGAAATACAAACACCTGGCAATAAATGACTGTTTTTCTCTCGTCAGCTGGAGTTTAGTATCAGAGACTCCATGGTAGGCCTATTACTTTACAGTAGACATTGTTATATGCAAGCCATCAGACGTGAAATACCGCATACGATAAAATACGATCGTTCAGGCGGTGATTTACTGAACGAAGCCACCAGGCGGACGAACCTAAACACTGTAGGCCTACACATTTCATTATTAGTTTCGCCGAAGGAGGGAGAGAGGTAACATTTTTTTTTCTTTACTTCCGCCCGCTTTTATGTCTGTGGCCAAACACTACAATTTTAATTGTACACGATACGTGATTTATGCAATCACTATAAACAGAACTATCATTATTACGGTATTGCCACGTTACACATACTGGAAGTAATATATTTGCCGGCTTAGTACCGACATATTATGCGGCCGTCCCCTGACCTTAGACCCGATGAGCTGAAAATTGGCACACCGGTTACTCCTGTCCTAGAGCCTTTGGTGCGGTCAGATAGCAAGCTGAACTGGTAAAACGTCAGAATTTGGCCAAATCATTCACATTTCGCACTTTGCTGTCATATGTTTCACTGGTTTATTTATTCAAGCAAAGCCAAAAATCAACAGAAACGATTTAATTAAGGAGGAAAACGTGACGGCCCAGCAAAAAGTGAAAGGGCACGTGCTGCTTGATCTCGTGGTTCCGCGATCTATGGGTTGATGCAAGCAAATCTGATGATCCAAGGTGAAGGTTAATTGCACAGAGCCAGCTGGAGAGACATTCTCCTGGCCTGGGGTGTAACTGAGCTGTCTGTCCATGAAGTGAAGTCCTCATGTCTCAACTTGTACGACTCCGAAGACTTGGCTCGACTGGACATGTTCTGCGTCACAGTGACCTCGTTGTAAAAGATGCTTTTCACGAGTCGATTACAGGAACGACAACGAACTCTGGTGGCAGACTTGGCTGGTGATGTCAGCCTCGTCTGTAACTTCGCCAGTGAAGACAGTTATCTGTCATTGAATAAAGACGAATGCAGCAGTTCAACCTCATCGTTCATGCGACAAGCTGGTGACCTTGGCTGTTTCAAGTGTCCCAGCTGCGTCAAGCCATATACCAGAAGCACCCAACAAGTACCCTCAGCACACTATACCGATCAAGGGCTAAAATGAAGTGAATTGTTGGTGTCTGATTCGACAGTGGTGTCTAATTAAAATAGTGTCTAAATCGCAATCACGCGCTAAGCGGATCTGTTGATCAATCCAAAGCCGGTGGTCCATCCAAGATGTGCCGACGGCATCAACACATATGGCTGCACGGCGCTTCGGTCGCGTGCCGGTTCCACAGCCGCGGGCCACACAAGTTGCTGCCGAGATTGATTTTTACACCGCTGTAGCTCGACGCCACGGGGGTTTGTGTCCACATCAAACTACACACAAAGGCGGCGGCGATGTAAGCGTTGTTTAAACAGTGCTTATTCGCAGCGAATGACAGCTGACAGATGTTTGCGTTGTGAGTTGTGATACGGCGCGATCGACTCCTCGCTCTGCAGCATGCTGCGGCGACTGCAAGCGCCACCGGAGACACAAAGGACCGATAGTCACGCTCACTCAACAGGCGTAGCAAAACAAGCGAGCCACCGAATAATGTAGAAGTTGGCACGCGCTTCGTGCAGCTCATTATTATTATTAGCTTATATCATTTCCTGTCGATGCTATAAGTTAATACAACATGGGGTGGATTACAACGTCGGTATTGTTTGTCTTAAATCGTTCCCACGGACGCAGCTTCCAGTCGAATTCGATGAAACGGTATGCACCGATGTCTGGCGGACAAGCGCCGGCAGTTCGAGAAATCCGACGGTGTCTCCCCCTATTTTAAGTTTTACGGACCAATTTCTTTCTTATAATCCACCTTCAATGGGTTATGTATGGCTATACTTCTGGCTATGCGAAATGCCGCGATGGTTTCTGTGAAACATCTATAGCCTATCTAGGCCTATATGACGTCACGACGCCCAGAATGTCAAGTTCATATCAACCGGAAAATCATCGATGTTTTATGTCTGGACAACGTCATGGGATATTTAAATAATTGATATCAGCAATATTACTTTACTAATAGTACTAATTCGAATGACATTACACATTGTCCCATAGAGACTAACCTTTTCACCTCTAGTGACAAATACTGTCCATCATGATAGCTGATCAATCTTCCATGTGAATGATATGGTGCAGTGCAGAACGTTTGCCAGGCAGACGTCGTGCGCAACCAGATTGTTGTCTTCTACGGACCAAGCAGTGAGTAACGGAGGCCCCCTACCCGGTATACACGTCTAAAAGCTGCTGAAACTGATCGCTGACTCGCGCGCATTGCGCGTGCTTGTAATATAACCGCCCGGTCATCCAGGAAGCGTGTTGACGGCTGCCAGGCTCCAGACCATATCATATCAAGATCGCCTATATACAGTCTGCAGACGCATGCAGATCGACAAACCAAACATTCTGGGCGTTTGTTGACGCTTGCAGCGCCGCACTGCTACCAACACCGGATCTGTCATGATGACTTAAGCCTGCTGTGGGTATTATAAAATGCATGAACTTCTGCATGGCGGGCTGCAGCATGGAAATCGGAGGTTCATCCACACGGTTCTAATATAGGCCTACGGCGCAGATTCAAATACTGCGGGGAAAGGTCATGTCGAAGTCTGGAAGTCGTCTTCTTAACAAAGAACTGACTCTCTGCTGCCTCGGAACATGTCTATAAGCAGCAGCAGTACGTGCTCAAACTCACAAAGACAGACACACAGGCCATACGCCTAAGCACCGGTAGTAGTGTTGTGAGTCGCTGGTAACTTAGGCCTACCGGTAATTTACGCGTAAGATACGCGTTAATTACCGGTAAGTTACCAGCGACGTTTGCTACCGGTAATTTAACAACACTACCCTGTAGTCGGCAACAGAAATGCTCCTCGAAAAAAATATCAGTTAAAACCCGTATGTTTAACGCATTTTAGGTCTCCGTGCAACTGCAGTCTCCCTAAAAGGGTGTACCATGGGAAGGGACGCGGGGAGGCGCCGTCCTTCATTTCTCCAACGAGGGGACACCACACACGTCTCTCAGTATTTTACTTTAAAAATCCGTGTAAAAACTCACCATCTCGTCGGCTTACTGGCCAGATGTGATGGTGCGCTGATGTTTAAAACAATGTTTTCTGTTTTCTCATAGCTTTGCTCTGTGTCTGTCTGCTTGTAATATTTGTAATTATATTTTACAACAGTTTCTGCTGCTGCTGAAACTGCAAATGTATAATAATTTCATTACCATAACTTTAATCCTACAGTACTTTGCACATACTACAGTGTATAAAAAACGCAAATTATAATTTTAAAATTTAAGCCGTTTTCCTTTCACTTCATCAATCATCTCTCCCATGACAATGACATACCTCCTCGTCAGTCGTCACTCCCTTTAATCCAGCTATAGGTCATAGTATTGGGAACTTTGTAAGCCTCAACATGTCAGGGTGGCTGCAAGCGCAATCTCTCCACCCCATTAGAAGGAACAGAAAGGCTTTCGCTTCCAGAAGGCCGACAGCTTGGCGTGCGTGCACGGACAAAACTTCGCCGAACACCTCTCCGTGATTCCTGTAACTCGGAGGGTTGCACGTTGCACTGCAGTCTGCTGTGTCTGTAATCGGAGAACTCAAATACCAGATGCACGGAGGTGGGAGAGAGAACGGGACTGGAAACGCGCTATCTAAATCACACACTGGCGCCATAACGTACACGCGATAACGGCGACTTTCTATGCTCAGATATATTCTGTTCTCACTAGGTATGCTCAACTAGGTACAGTATACGACTCGCAGTTTGGCTGCAGGCCATTGCCACTGTGGTCGCCGTAAGCCCTATACTGAGCGTCATTAAACGCAATCAAAACGTTTATCTGCCTATAGAAATAGTCAATAAACGCAAAGAGTAACGGAAAAGTAAACGAGACGTAAGTTATAATGATAAACCGCGTCTGAATAAAAAAGTTAAAATTGTTTTTGTCATAACCTTGTCAAATTTTCACCAACTTTGATATTTTTTGGAACAGAGATGGCCAAGACGAGAAAATTATGTAAGGCGCACTCATATTCCGTCTCACCTAATTTATGTCAACACACTACCGTGTGAATTATATATATATGCTCGAAATAGTTGCATAACGCTGAGATGTTATATCCACTAAACGTTGTAACGACTTAATTAAGCACATAATAGACTGAAGTGTAAATTATTCAGCAAGATTATAAGTTTATGTACCGGGTAACTACTACTCGCATGCAAATTGTCAGAGCTTATGTCCAAAGTGTGTCCGCATAGGCATACGCGAACACAAAGGTTTAGATGCAACGCCACTGGCTGATAGCGGAACGAAAGATCGACTGATCAAATGGCATTCACTCACTGCTTTGACGTTTTTAAGCTCACCAGTTAGTTATTTTGTTGTCTGCTATTTTCACCGTAAATATTGAATACCACAAAATTATTAAATCGTGTGGCACTCTCTAAAAGATTGCACCTTACATAATTCTATTGTCTTGGCCATCTCTATGCCGAAAATTATCAAAGTTGGTCGAAATTTGACAAAGTTATGATGAAAACAATTTTGACAGTTTTTTTTATCGAGACACGGTGTATAATGATAAGACCGAGACGTTCAAAAAACGTTTCAAGACCGGAATTAAGGGCTACAACTCTGCGCCGCGTAAGCAAATATTTCAAAAGCATCACAATAAAAGAGGGTTTCGACGGGGTTCAAAGTTTAAACTTTAAACCCACTGTAACCACTGGTCTTACGGCAGATTCATTCACAGTATGTAAGCAGAATAGAACAGATGAATTAACTTACAAGTTTCTATTCCCAGTTATAAGTTATTTTTTTACAATTTTTACATTACGAGTGCCGTTAAGCACGGTCGAGTTGTAGGGTGTTTACACGATCCAGCAAACGTCCAGCATTAGCACGTGTATTTTGAATACATTTGCTAGAAGTTTGCTGGATGTTTGCTGGATCGTGTAAACACCCCATTGTGCGTTCGTCGGGCGGAGGCTAAACGACAATCGAGTGAAAAGTCTGTCGTTTTAAGCAGGTTTCGAACCACGCAGAAGTAGTAGAATTTGGATCTTAAACAATAAGTGTGCACGCAACGTGCATGAAATGTTTGTAGCCGACTGCAAAATGTAGCCTAATACTACTGCAAGTAGCAAGTGGCGACTGTGTAGCTTTAACCATGTGCACAAAACAAGAAAACACCGGGGAGCTTTCATCAATTTTTTAACCGTTCTGAGCCTTCTGCCCAACGCTAATCTTTAAATCATTCCACGTTATACCATATACGCAAGGACTTGGACCTGTAAAGATTTAGCAACGTCTGAATGAGATTCATGCGACGAGAACGTCGGAAATCAGTAGCAGCAGAATCAACAATAAACGTAGTTACCCGCTGAGAGAGAAGCACGAGTCCTTCCACGTGTGTTGATCAAACAGTCGGTCCAGTTAGTTATTGCTACGATCGGCAGCCGACCGGCGCAAGTCAGTCAGTGGCGCGGCGACTGGCGCCTCTTTTCAACTCGTTAACACTTCCATGCAACCGACGGCCGCTAGACCGCTGCTGCAGCCGTCGGTAGTCAGTCAGTCACGACGCCGGGATGCGAGGCGAGGAGAAGGCGCCCAGTGCTCTACCGTAGCGTGCCGGTGAGGCGTGCGCAGCAGACCGACGGACAGACCGACAATTACTCGAGCTAGTGCGCGTGGCATAACGCGGCTGCCGAGTGGCGCATAATCGCCGCTATCAATGAGCAACAGTCGCTCGACGCCAACTATGAATAGTCAGTCAGAAGCTGACAGGAGTATACCTTATGTACGTTATCAGCTGACGGCGTCCGCTGAGAAGCAGTGGCACATCTGACCAGGCTTTAGTTCTCCCGCTCGTATGTCTTTCTGTCCATCTGCTAGTTTCGATCAACAGCATCTTTCGTTTCTAAGATACTTATTTGCCACAAATCACCAATGATGTCGATATAATGCAGTGACATTATATCCATTATTTACACGACAGTTCTGTTGCTTTTATATTTAAAAATGGGGAATTATTCCAGAGCAGGCACGGCATTAAGCACTGCCTACCCTACTAACATCGGCATACTGCATCATCGGCATCGTTCGTCTCGCCATGTACCAAGTTCTCCTACGACGTAGATCAGGCGAAGGTACCATGGGATCTCTGGGCGTCGAGTGCAGATGCCGTAGCTGGTGGCAAGCAGGCAGTGGCAGCAGATGCAGCAGCAGGCGTGCTGCTCAGACGCGAGCGCTCCGCACGCACCTGGAAGTTAACCACGTGCCTCGAAGTCGCCCTCCCTCAGGCCAACAACCAACAAGTTTCTTTTGGGCCGCGATTTGTTAGCAGTTGTGCTTCTTGGCGTCAAACAAGCATTCGGTTTGAGGCGTTTTATCGAACCGTTAGAATTTAGATGATATCGATCATACTTTGAGATGCACAGCGCCTGTGTACTACCAGTTTAAGTGGCGATGTTGCTATTTCCGGATGAGAGTCGTCTCTTAAAGCGTTATTCTGAAATCGTCTACGTGGTCTATTCTGCTAGGATAACAGTTCTCCAACAATAATATAATAATATTGGACGTCCTGTCGCCGTATACATTAAATATTCTTTTTTAAAACATGCTGCAAGAAACAATATTTCGCAAAACACATTCGCACATAGTTTTTTTGCATGTAAGTTGTAACTTGAACCTACCCTCGATGTCGATATGCTGTAGGCTTATAGGGCCTATTTCGATTTCAGTACAAGGGGCCTGATACATTATAGGTTTAATGCCATGACTTCTGACTATATCTGCTGCTGATGATGATGTGTTGGGCATCCACTACCACTACTAAGCTACTTCAGAGAATATTCACCCTATTCCCAAAAGACACTTTCAAATTAGAACCACACACTCATCACACGTGCAGTCGGTGTGTAGGCCTATTGCTTCCGAGCTCTGTGCGCTATGTCCACGAATAGGCTACGGCACGACAAGCCATAAGCATTATACATGTAGGCTACATGTATAATGTAACATAACCAAACATAATCAATGGCGTATAGCACAGATGACAGTATTACAGGCAGAAGCCTATCAAAAACGAGAAAGCCCAGCTGTCGCCGGAACAGCACGCGACTTATTTTTCTAGTGTTGCAAAATACAACATTTTGCACGTTTGATAGTTGGGCAGTCTCAGTTCACACAGTTCTCTCCTGAAGTCGTGGCAGTACGTCTACAGGGTGCGGCAGAAAAAAATGGACCCCTAAAGTTTTTCGCTGTTTTCTCAGTAACCGTTTGGAATTTGAATTTGAAATTTCACAGATTTATTTAATAAAAACTTCTACATCTAACTGCCAAGTAAAATGCGATTCTGTTGAAAAATGACGAAGTTGTGGATTTTTTTATCATGACCGCATACCGATTTTTCAGCATTTAAAAATGTTCTGGCTACAACACCAATTTAATAACATCATTGAAACAACACAGTTAAATAATGATCAGATGGCAGAATTCCATTGTCACTTTGAATGTTCGAAGTTTTCACTGTCAGCTCCAAGCTACAACACCAGCCTCCAGTCGCCTTATTTGAGAAATCTTTTACAGCCTTGTCAATCCGTCCCTGTGGCATGTTACCCCAGATAACATGAAGCGCTTCCTTGAGTTCGGCTCTTGTTTTCGGCTTTGTTTCAAGCTTGCGGTAAGCTTCCAACATTGCATCCCATACGAGATAGTCCACTGGGTTTATATTCGGCGAATTTAAAGGCCATTGGTCTTTTGTGATGATATCTGAACAGCTGGCCCGCAGCCAGTTCTGTGCGCTGCGCGGCGTTGCGCGCTGTGTGTGCTGATGCGCCATCATGCTAAAAGATGAATCCGGTGAGCAGCCGGCGATTGCTTTAAAAGAACGATAGTTTAGTGATAATTTATAAGCAATATAAATTACTGTTTATCAAAACGTCACTGTGACGTTATCGGCAGT
>Ga0209454_1000595_pt1 | contig 19454 bp, 11 predicted proteins | sample WorMetHERISLAND1_2_FD_187400 | JGI IMG/M metagenome (GOLD analysis project Ga0209454, IMG submission 187400) | Marine gutless worms symbiont microbial communities from Max Planck institute for Marine Microbiology, Germany - Olavius geniculatus... | ecosystem: Host-associated > Annelida >... | reverse complement strand
TATCATCAGGATGCCACCTGGACGACCAGCCAATCACGCCATGTCATGGACCCCTCGTGGTAGTGGCAGACGACGAGGTCGTCCAACGAAGACTTGGCGGTCTACATTTAAAGAAGACCTGGTGGACCGAGGAGTCAATTGGAACAGCGTCCGGGCTGTGGCTACAAACAGAAGCAGATGGCGAACTCTTGCTGCTCATTGTCCTGTCAAGGACCGGAGGATCTAATAGCTAAGTGCATAAAGTGAAAATAATCGTCACTTTTACACCCACCATTCCCACCTCTATTTTGTTCCTGCCGGAACTCATCATCGTAGTAGACCTTCATCCAATATGAACCTACTCCATCATGGGCAATCATCTTACTTTCTCTAACGGAGTAGATCCAGATACCCGTGGCAGAAGAGATGTAGCGGAGAGTTACACATTTGCAGGCAGCAGTCATCTTGTTGCTCGAAATTTTTATTCAATGTGTTTTGCCACGTCCTCTTTGGTCTTGCAACTCATCAGAGTAGCTCAGTTGAACATAAGCCAGAGAGTCTGTTAGAAGTACATCTGTCTATACTTCGTGTGTGGGCAGTGATGAGTGGTATTGTGTGGACAGATGGAGGACGAGGCTGTGGACACACGGAAGCTGATGGAAGAACGACAGAAGCTGCTCAACGACATTGAACGACTGCGTGCTGAGAATGACAGCTTACAGGTATCTGTCTGTCTGTGTGTGCCTGTGTGTCTGCCTGGGACCTTGCGTGTTTGCCTCTGTACTGCAACAGAAACTGCTAAACGACCGAACGTACTGAGCGTGACAATCTACAGGTGACTGTGTCTGTATGTGTGTGCATGTCACTGTCTGTCTGTCTGTCTGTCTTTCTCTGTGTGTCTTTGTGTCTCTCGCTGGTACCATAGCATGATGTGTCTGTCCACATGTCTGTCACACATCAAATCAAGTATCGGCCTGCTTGTCTGGGGTTTTGGCAGGGCCTGTTTAGAGGACAGAGGTGTTGGTTGGCAGGTAACACTGTCTGATATCACATGATTCGTAGCTCAGATGAGTTTCCCCGTAAAGAGATATACACACCCTTTAGCCCTTTTGACTTTCTCCTTTTGTCGACTAACATTTTTTGCATTCGATGTCACTTAGTTCCAAATATTCTGTCTTTTTCCTTGTAAACACATATCATCGACTGTGGAAGTGATTTCAACAGTAGATAGTTATAGATAGTTTTGCTTTGACAGTTATCTGATGTTGCATCCATCGACTGAAACCTTAAAACAGTACTGTTCCGGCAAGCATTCGATTGGGAATAAGAGACAAAGAGAGCATTTGTTAATATTTCTCTCATTTTTATATAAATCTTTGCAATTCTAGTCAGATTTCTGTCTCTGTCAACTCATCCTGGTGATTCCTTCGTGTATGGCACCACAGCAAGTATCAGCAAAGTCAGTAGCATGAACATGCATGCAACAAATTGCACTACCGTGACACGATGCACTAGCTCGCTATCCATGGTTTTGCAGTGTAAGCTGGTGTGCAGCTGGGGGCTAAGGAAATGTAGATCAGCATCGTCCTGAGAGCCTTGTGGGCCTTCATCTCTAAATCTGTAAGCTACTGGTCACTTTTTAGCCGATCATACTTGAGTAACGGTCGAGCTTTTGGTACGGTTGTCATCCGTTTGTCTCTCTGTCTGTCTGTCTATCGTTGTCTGTCACGGATGTATTGTGGCTAAACAGTGCGAGATAGGGCCTAGGTTGCTATTGATCACTAATAGGAAATTGCATATGCACTTTCAGATGAGATGAAAATCATCGATCTTGGATGATCCTGAAGGTCACTGACAACCAGTACAATAGGCTATCCTAGTGACAGCTGGGCTGTTTGTTGTAACTTTAAGTGCGATGTTTCTTGATTAGTTGATTGGTTGATTGGTGCATGGATTGATTGTTGCAGACTGATGGAGTGAGGCTGCGTAAGATTGCCTTGTCTGACACGGTCTCGTCAACTCCGTCACAGACGAAGCTTGCTCTCGCCTCCGGACCAGCTGGCTTTGCCATCCCGGTGGCTGCCTACTATCTAGCCATGCTGATAATTGGAGTAATGCTTGGCAAGCTGATACTCTGACAATCAGCCTGACATTGTGCAGTCAGGTCCCGACTCCACTTGCTCTTGATTTGTGTGGATTTGTTGTACAGCAAGCTGTGTGCAACAAGTCTGCAACAAGTTCTACAACATGTGAATGAAAAATTAAGCACCTGTAGCACTATTCCACTTCAGCTTGTTGTAATATACAACTTGTTTTTCAATAAATCCACATCAAATTGAAGTAGTGGGGTTTGGACTTTAGCACCGATGTATCTTAATGCACGTGTAATTTTCAACGTAGCAATGAATATTTATCAACAACAGCATTCGGTGTGTGCAGACAGGTTAAATGCCATAGCTGTAATAAATGTTAGGGAGAAATTAAACAATGAAAACAAGTTTTTTGTGGAAAAACCACTTAAACATTGAATAAAAGACAAAACTTTTAATTTTTTCTGCAAGGCCTATTTACTGTTTTATTGCTTGGATACGGTTTTAAAATTTTAAACATTTAAACACTTAAACATTAAATAAAAGACAAAACTTTTAATTTTTTCTGCATGGCCTATTTACTTTTTTATTGCTTGGATACAGTTTTTTCATATTGATCAAACTTTTTTTCACAGTCACACATAGAGTGAGTGAATCCAAGTACAAAATTTGTTATAAGCTTTTCTGTAATAATAGTTAAATTTTTGCACATAAATATTTTCAATTGCTGTCTTGTTCAAACTGACCACTAAACGTTTATTAGCAAGAGAATAGAAACATTAAAATGTACTTTTGTAAAAAATTTAAAGAAATTTTAAAAAAAGTTTCGTAAACGTTTATTATGACTGTTTGCGATGATATGTTGCATATTGTTTGTCATTGACACATTTGTAACTCGATTGCTTATTTTTTGTAAACTTGTTGATAATTTTTTTCTGTTTGATATTTTGGTGCGTAACGTTTGCGTTTAGCCGTCGTTGGTTTTTAATCTGCTATAACTTTGTCTGTACTTCTGTATCACAGTTTTAGGCGTGAAACATTTCTGTGCTTGGAGTTGCTGTTCATCCCTTAAAAACCTCCATCCCTATTATTGGACTGTCTAAAATCTTGGTGCAGTTTTTGGTTTGCTTTCAGAATATCACTGTTCGTTATGCTGCAGTGTTTTTATGGGTACTATTCAGTGTGTCACTTTTATGAGCGGTCGTGTAATATTACACAGAATCAGGGACAGTAGAAAATCATGGGAAATCACGGAAATCGTGATTTTTGTCAGATGCCGTGATTTTGCCAAGATGCCATGTTGTTAGCCAAAATGCCGTGATTTTACGTTTTTTACAAAAAAAATTTCCTTTTTTCACCAGAATAAGTTGACGTTTATCGTGTGATTTCAACACAGAAAATAAAAGTCCGCTTTGTTATTTACTGGCTTAATATGTGACCGTGAAGTCATTGTAGAAATATGCATTTTAATGCTTCTCAGCAACAAAATTTTATGGATGAAAAGTTTGCATTATATGTAATGATGATCGTCAATGCCAGATGTTGAATTTTGTAGACTTTATAATGGTTTTTAATCCCATAATTTGATGCCCTGACATTGCTGTGATTTTTGCAATTTTCAGAAAAGTTTGCCATGATTTTTGCTATTTTTTGTCATGATTCGTGATGAAGTAATGTAATAATGATAAACAATAAAAACTACCATTTTCCCTATCCATACTTTCTCCAGGCATCAACTGAAAGCATGGGAATTTTTTTAGGCCATATGTTGATTTGCAGTTATTTGTTCAATTTCATTGCTATTGATGTAGTATATTATATAGTTATACTGTAATGTTATATTGTTCAGTTGTTCAATCCGTCGATTCATCTGGTGTGTACAGCCAACGTTTGATAGACATGCTTTGTACTTCTATACATAATGTCAGCAGATAACAGGTTAGGATCTCCATGACACGGGTATATTCTAGGCTTTTCTTTAAGCATCGCAGTCTATTACACTACTTTCACTTAAATAAAATAAAACTTGTATAGTTGTTACTTTGCCTTGAACAAGGTCAGCTTTTCTTCGTAGTATTTCTGCTGTAAAGTATCGGACAATGAACAAACAGCTTTCTTAGTTCGTCATATTGTTGCCTTTTTCTCACTATTCTTTGACTAATAATGGTGCCACCTAGTGACTGTTTGGCATTGTTCCCTTGTGGGTAATTTTTCACATTTAAAGACTTGAAATTTAAAGACTTAATTTCAAGAGTTCATTAGTCAGTGCCGAAGTGTTACTGCATATCGGTATGAGCATAATGTTAGGGATACATTGTTTTATAGTGTACATCTGTTTGTGTACACTGTACAGTGTTCAGTTTATGTCGTTGCTGTATATCATGCTTACAGGATGCAGCACTGCACAGGTGATAGCTACTCTATGCTAAATTTCCACTGATGCAAACAAGTCCGAAATCTCAAGATCAAGACATAGGTTAAGAAAGTTGGGCAGAGGCAGGAAGTTGATTTTTTTCCAAGAGACCATTTTAAATTTCTGAATGAAGCAATAATGGGTGCTCACACTCGTTCCTAAATTTCCTGAAAATGGGCATTTCCAGTCTCAAATTTAGTATTTTTTGAAGAACGTTTTTCCTCGAAACCAAAATCAAGACCAAGGCTGCAATTTTTGTTCTCCTTGCATATTTATTTTCCTAATACTTGGTCTTAATCAAAATTTGTTGGCAACAAGTGAATAACTTTACATTTGAAGATACACTTTTAATTTTTATAGATGTATATTTGTTGATTAGTGTCTGCAGTTAAATTTTAGAAAAAAATGTTGACTTTGGCTCTGTTGCTTGTTTTTATAAATTAATGCAAGTGCATGTAGTAATATTTAGCCACAATACACCCTGATGTTTCTAGGCCAAGCTCCACTGCTTTGATGTATTCTGGACTAGTTTGAAAACAAGCAGTACAACGTCTGAATGAGTCTAGGTGGTTTGGATTTTGTTGCAGTCTTTCAATTTTGGACTTGTACAGCTTGTTGGAGATTCATTCTACAGCATTTTGTACAACTAATCTACAAGAAATTGAAGTAGTGTAGCTTGGGCTTGTCAGTTCTACAATACTCCCTTTACCATTTTGATTCTTATTTTATGATTTTGGTGATTTGTTGAGAAAAGACAACAAAAAGTGGAGTTGTTTTTCTCGAACATCTTTGTGCCAATTGTGATAGATGCAGTTCTAATTTATGTGCATCGAATAGTTGTAGTAGTATGGTACTGGGGTTTCTGTTGACGATTGATAAATAGATCCAATTGTAACTTGTCTGTGTTTTTTTCTAGATTACACTTATACACTAGTTGCAAAGTATTGTAAATTGTAAGTACATCATGCTTAATTTACAGTGAAGAATCTGTTTCTGTATACCGACATGACGTCTGTGTGACGTCGTCAAAAATGCTAACTTCACTGCATCCATGAAGCAATTAAAAGAGTTACCAACATTTTGTGTAATAACTGTAGCATAATTAGTTAAACACATTATAGGATTATCGTGAGTTATGGACTAGTTGGCGTAAACTGCGCTTCTACTGTAACGTGTGGACGTTGTGGTCGTGGTCTGAGTGCACCGAACGATACACGGTAGACTACGGAAATGCGTTACTTATTTATTATATGAGTAGCTCATGTTTTTAATTTGTGTTGCGTGATGAATGACGTCATCTTCATAACAACATTATAAACAAACAATATTGCAAATATGGCGAGTATGTCGAATCCGGTGCAGCAACTGTTAAATGCGGAAAAGAAGGCAGCCATTGTAGTGAATGATGCAAGAACGCGTAAGTATGAGGACATTCATATGTCAGTAAATCAGTTTTCTTGACTCATGTGAAGTTTTAGGGATCGCCAAGTCGAAGACTGTTTTCCGTGTCATTGTCAGACCGAAGAATTTACTTTAAAAGATTACAAGTTTGTAACACATCTGTGTCAATGTGCCCATAGCTCTCGTTGCAGATTTTGGTTATTCCTGCACCATAATCGGCTTTTCCTGGACCAGCTTAATCTGTACTTTTTCGAGGAAAACGTCAGCTGCAGTCTATCAAAGACCACATCATTTGTCTATAGTCTACTTAGATTAATTTGTAGATTTTTGTCACACATATTACAGGCACTGATATTTGCCGGTAGTTGCCCTAAAGTTGCTTGAGGCCGAAACTCCACCTGCTTCAATTTGTTGTAACAAGTTCCAGAACATGTCTACAGAAAAATCAAAGGCCTACAACAAATGCCCAACATCTTATGTCTTTGTCCAGCAGATCTCGCGGAGTTTTGGTCTAACTTGGCAGGAGACCATTGCTTGTCATGCTGACATAATATGCGACAATCCGGCGATCCGCCTAGCTATACATTGCACTGCGCATGCGTGACCTTGACCTTTGACCTTTTGAGCTGAAAACTGGCACACTGGTTTGACCTGCCATTGGGAAAGTTCAGACTTTTTCTGTGGCTTTTTGTTTGTTTTCAAGTTTGGAGCCCGTACGGTATGGGACAGAGAGACAGTCAGCCAGATGGACGGGCAAAACTCGTAATGCGGCTTATGATAACAAGACCTGATTGGTGCCATGCGATAATGTGATGCTGGGTGGTGTACGGTGTTCTTGTAGGGCGGACACAGCGAATGAAGCAGGCACGCACAGAGGTGCAGGACGAGATCACTGCGTACAGGAAACAGTGCGAGGATGAATGCCAGATGCAGGAAAATGAGGTAGGTCTACGTAGGCTACATCTGTACATCAGTCGAAATTAATCGTTTGTTGCCTTGCAACCTGACTGACGTTGACATTAATTAAATCTTGTGTTTTTACACACGAAAGCAGCTACTGCATCTTAACCATCGCAGTTCTGTCTGTCTGTCTGTCTGTCACACAGGTGGATCAATCAAAAACGGTGCAAGCTAGGATCACCAAATCTTCACCATCGGCTGCCTGGAAGACTTTAGTTTCAGCGTCCGTAAAGCTTTTCTATATATTTGAAAGGGGTCATATCGAGTGGGGGTGCTAAGTGACAGGGGGTAGGGAACATTTGCAACTTTTAGCCAATAAGTCGCTGTATCTCAGAAATGGTGCGAGATAGGGCCTAGGTTACTACTAATCACTAATAGGAAGTCGTACACTGGCTCTCGATTGGCACCAAATTCAGTGACCATGGATGACCATTGAACATGGATTTTTTGGCGATTTCGGGCTGTGAGACACATTTCAAGAGCGAATTGCGCTGAAATCGATTGAGGTAGACACAGACAAGCTGCGTATATTATGTCAGCATGACAAGCAATGAATTTTTGAGCATTGAATGTAGATTTTGATGGTCCAAGTTTTGATTTTCTAGGTTCAAGGAAACTTGCGCACGAGATCATCAAATAGTGGTACCCCCGCAAAAATTTATTTTACCGTTGTTGGCCAGTCTTTCGTGAAAACGGTTGCAGATCACCACGGGCATGCTGCATATCACAACAAGCACTAGTGACTAGCTTTTTAGCTGTATCAACATCAATGACTTTGAATGACCCTGAACTTCCAAAATAAGGGGTTTTATTGGTTTTTGTGATCTTCGGCTGCAGCACACACTCCAAGAATGAACTGCAACGAAATGGCTGGAGATAGACTGACAATTTGTGAACAGGAACTGTTAAAGCCTTTCATGTGTCTCGTGAGCATTAGCTCAAATTTCTTGTTTATGATGTTGGACCATTTTGATAGATAGGCTATGCTGTTTTTATCTGTGTATTTTGTCCGTCTTTCTCTCCATTTGTCATTTTTTTTGGCGAATAAACTTGTTCATCTTGCTCTTGTCTTGTCTTGCTCTTAAAATCAGCCTCAAACGATTTCGCGAAATGCAAACAAACGCGTTATTCTGACAACAACATTGTTAGTGAACGTACAGTGGCCATAGAAACATCATCGGGACTCGTCAGTCGTCACACCACGGACTGACTCGGATTGATGATCCGCCTACGTTGGGCAGCATGCGTCGGTGACTTAGTTAACTTACATAAGTACGCTGTGTCTCAAAAAAGCATCCTCAACGTTTTTGACTGTAACTCAAAAACCAATTATCGTATTTTGATAATTTTTGGTAGGAATATTTATGACACAACTTGCCATTAAATGATTATTCAGTATCCAACCTCACTCAACGTTTATTTCTGCACTACCCAGGGGGGAAAGCACAACCAGCAAAATATCACTTTTTATCCAATGCGATATGATTGCTTAATTAACATAATGTGTAAAACACATTGTGGTCACATTTTTGATACTGTGGATAATATTTTATTTAGTTTTCCATTTTTCAACTGCCTGCAGTAAAATTGCTTGAAGTGTTGGCCCACTATGCGAACACAGGCAAAGAGACACTTTCTCCATTCACTGATAGCAATATCAATAGGCCTAATGTTCTGCTCCCGACTAATCCAGGCTGTACCAGTCGCTTCTTGACTCAGCAAACATTCCTAAACTTCATCTGGTAAACACGCTGCTGCAAGACAGTCAAGCCTTGTAATATACCTGCTGTTGGGGCCGACAAATTAGGATAGATGAAATTTATTGACGTTTTTTAATTCATTTTAACACGTATTATGCTTGGTCTGCTTTCTCCAGGTAGTGCAAATCAGACGTTGGGTGAGGTGGAAACTAAAACACTTATTTAATAGCCAGTTGTGTCGGAAATATTTCTGCCAAATATTATTAAAATCTGCTAATTATTATTCAAGGTACGATCGATAATGTTGGGTTTTTTCAGGTTTTCTATTTATTTTAACACATTTCGCTTGATCTGCTTTCCGTAGGTAGTGTAGAAGCACACGTTGGGTGAGGTGGGAAACTGAACGGTCATTTGATGGCAAGTTGTGTCAGGAATATTTCTATACCAAAAATTATTAAAATCTGTTAATTGCTTTTCAAGTTACAGTCGAAAATGTCGGGGATGCTTTTTTGAGACAATGAGTGTTTCCATGTACGTACCAAGACGGTATATCCGCGAACGGTCACCCCTCTGTGCCATCTCTCTACTAACCCCGCTCGACGTATCTTGTTTTGTTTTTTTTCGTCTTTTAGGTAGTCTCGTATGTATGACGTTCAGTGTAGTTTTTATTCTCGTTTGCAGTCTTTTGTTTTGTATTCTGCCGATCTTTGTTAGGTAATACGGATGAATAACCAGCTGTTACAGTACCGGTAGCTTATTTAGGCCTTCCGAGCTGTTTTCTGCACATCGTAGGCTGAAGCAAGGACAAAACATAAGCATTCTATAGTGAAGCAGTGCTGCAGCAACATTGAGGCAGAAACTGTTCTTGCATTCGTCTTCAGTAATAAGAAGCAACAGGGCTGGATTTAAAAAAAAATTAGGCCCTAATCGATAAAGATGTGCATCCTTCACACAAATTTCAATTTTGCAAAACAACGTAGGGGCATACAGAGCGTCCCCCTCGCCTGGGCCAAGTGAACTTTTATAAAGCGTGTTCAAAGTGACAGAAATGCAATGAGCTGAAATAAAACGATATAATGCTGCTGTTTCAGTTTATGTTGTTCTATTTCAGTTCATTACAATTCGTTCGCATTGTACGCGTCTTTTAACGTCGTAGCGTCTCGTAAAGTATCCCCAAACGTTCTTAGGCCACGTGTGTGTGTGTGTGTGTGTGTGTGTGTGTACAAGGTGGTGTATGCTGTGCGCAGATAAACGCTGGTTTTGTGGATATTGAGCGGAAAGTGGAGATGGACGTGAAGAAAGAATTGACCCGCAATCATGAGAGCGTCACCAAGAACATGGATAAGGTTTCTCGCTGGAGATTCTTTGGCCTATAGCAGTGTAGCACAACTACACAGCCAAACACGATGCTTTATAGCTGCGGTTACGATACTAACGACAGATTGTTATGTTCTGCGCAACTTCTGCTGTTGGCGTTAATTAACAAGACAGACAAAAATATACAATAATTTTCCTGTCTGTCTTGGTGGTGTAATGGTAACGAGCGAGACTGGTGACCGAAAGGTCCCAGGATCGGCTCCGAGTCAGGGCACTGTCAGGTAACAATCTTGGGCAAGTTGTTCACGCACATGTGCCTCTGTTCACCAAGCAGTAGCCTATAATTTGGTACCGGTCTGAGTGCGGTGACGCTCTGCGGCTGGGAAGGTAACCGTAGGTCTGGCGTCGCACCGGCCGTGCGTCACGGGCTCAGTGGTCTATCCACCTACTGGTTCAAACGCCTAAGAAAGGGAGATGAGCACCCCGCCTACGCCCCTCTGGGGTATGGCACCTTTACCTTTACCTATACCAGCTGAGGTTTTCCTGTGGCGCCGACAGTATATAGAGACAACTGCGCAGAAATACTTCAACGAAACGACAGTCACAAAATTTCAAAGTACCGGGTATTTAACATTATAACAAGCTAACAAGCTGTAGCGAATGGAGAAGACGTCTCAAGGCGTGTGACTGAGTAAAGAGACACCATTTTAAACATTCGTTGTAACTTCTGACTATGGTGTAGCTAATTAACTGTTTGCTAACGTTATAGTGTTTAATATCTTAAAATTTCGTGACTGACGTTGTTGTCTCCTTGGAGTACTGGTATTACCGTGCAAACGCCTCTACTATGGGTACCGCAAGAAACTTCAGCCAGTATTCTGTTCTTAAAATTTTCTACAAAGTAACAAGTGCTGTTACGTGCTGGCTAGGCGGACTAGGCCTATGTGACGATTTATTGTACCGAAATTTGTTGATATTGAACCGGGGTTGTGGGAGTTATTTAAAAGTGTAACAAGGATCTAGTTGTTAGGGACACGATGTATATACTCTACTAGTGACGGTTTGTATAGGCGTTGCAGGAGCTGTTGGGGGCCGTGTGTGACGTGAGATGTGAACTTCACATAAACTACGACGTCGAGGAGGGCAAGGCCAGTCAGCAACGACGCACCAGCAAACCAGCATAGAACTCTTAATATCTGTGTCATATCCGCTAGTTAGACGCACTTGGTATTACTGTAGTAAATTACACACACGCGCTATCACCACTTTTCTGCTCATCGTTCTGCGGGCTTTATTTTGTTCTTTATTTTTTATTCTAATTCTGCGAAAACGTATACCGTTTGTATTTTGTTTTGATCGGTTATCTGAGGTCGTTTGTTTTAGACTTTTCAGTAGCCTTATCAGAGATGTTTGGACTAACGTGATGCTTTCGCTGTCAAGTTTGCATGAAATGTTTCAGCTAATGATTGCTATACTAATTATGATCACTGAACTGAGATACATTGTATTCTTAAACTGACGTCAGTAGTGCTGCTGGCTGGAGAAACACCGTTAAAACTCGCGGTTTAGTTTCTTTTAAATGTCGTTTTATCAGTTCGTTAGTATCTATGTAGGCCTTCACTGTTATGCTGACAATCGTTGTCAGTTTGTCTCAATAATCAGCTAAAAATGTCATATGTTATCCGTCTGTGTATGTCATATAAACTAACTAATTAACTACATAGGCTTATACCCTGTTTACATGATGAAGCCGGATCGACAAGCGCTCGTCGAGCACTTGTCAAGCCGGTTCAAGTGTATAGTTTGCAATGGCATGGCTCATCGAGCATCTACCAAGCACTCATAAAACACACGTCGAACTGGTTTGATGTGTGCTTGATGAGCGCATTGTGAACGCTTGTCAAAGCAGCTCGATGAATGTTTGAGTTATCAAACATGTTTGATATTGCAAGCGTTCATCGACCTGCTTCGACGAGCACTTACCGTATCAGCCCAGTGCGAGGAGTGCTAGGAGTGTGCTTGACAAGTGCACGACAAGCGCTAGTCGAATATTACAGTAGTTCGACGTGCTGTCAACTTTACAGCAAGAAAACATTTTAACAACAGGCCGCCCGCTGTTCAATGCTAGCTAGCTAGAATTTGTCTTTTAGTTGCGGAGATGGAAATTACAGCAGCTTGTTGATATCTTTTTGATGATTGAACTCCGTCAGCTGCATCATTCGTTCATGTTCATGCTGCATTCTCGTGAACTCGCGCTGCTCATCGAAGCTTGGTGGATTCTGTTCCCACATCTTCTGCATCCACTCAGCGTGTAGCTTTTGGCGTTCAGCAATCAGCGACATATTCTGTTTTTTCAACTCGCGTTCGCTTACCATTATCTGTTGGAGAATCTCCGACTGTTTTTCGATTTTCATTATCTCGACCTGTGTTCCAGCTTTAATCTTTTCTTTCTCTATAGCAGCGTCAATAAACAAGAAGCTCAGTTACCGAAAATCGCTATGAAAACCGTGCACCAAACAAATGCAGTCAGCGAGCAATCAGCTGTTTTTATAGTTTATGGATAGACTTAACAATTGTTCATTTTTTGGCTTAATTTAGGTAAAATAATTGTTAATCTACCTCAATCTTTGATAGGTCGTTTCTGGACAAAAGTGGACATGTATCAAAAATTGTTATGTATAATTTTTGTAGTTTACAGCATAGATGTAAAAAACGTTCCAGAAATTTTTTTAAAAAAATACGTTAGAAACGTGGCAGAAAGAAAATAAAATGTTTGAAAATGTTGTATGAAAACGTAAGTTTTGATTTGTTTAACCTCTTAATTGCCTGATGTCTAATGCAGTTGGTTCAATGTAGCTAGAACTAGAGAAAGAGAGAAGACTTTATTTATTTGCAGTTTAACCGTGTTTTCATAAAACCAAGTGATGAGCTAAGTAAACTACCCCCCACTATAGGCCACTTATTAATTCGTTTCTGTAATTTCAAAAGTGTTTCTCGGCGTTTTAAATAAAATTTTTAATAAGGTTTTTTAGTGAAAAAAAGGAAAAATAAAAAAAAAACGTTCATTGTATGTATGGTTTACAGATAATCGTATTCATAAAGTAAGTAAATGTAAATAAGGTTAAGTAAGTAATCCGTTGTTTCTTAACGGTCAACCACCATTGGCAATAAACAGAGAATTACAACACCGCAAACTGCAAAAATGCAAGTTAAAACAACGAAAGAACATCAGCGCATTATCAATAGGCCTTTCGTAAAAGAATTCAACAGCCGTATACAGGGTTCGGCAAAAAATATCTCCTAATTTTTGCGTAATTTTCTTAGCAATCGCTGAAAATAGCAAAGCCAAATTTCACACTTATATCACTTATTTATACTTACGCAAAAGTGCCGATTATCTAACCAAAACAAAGTTATTAAATTTTTTTCTGCAACCACGTCGTCATTTTTCTCGTTTAGGCCTTACGTGCAGCAGAATGTGGCAGAACGAAAGACGCATCATGTACATGCGCTGCAGAAAACACATTGTTATTCGAACAACAGAATAAACAACTTAGCACTAACCTTGAGAATTTGAAGTGTCGACCGCTACTTTCACACATGCAACTTATTTTTTTTTATTTTTCTGGCGAGTTTTTTAGAGCCGCTTCGATGGCAAGTTGCCCAGATCACCTGCAGTGTCTGTTTGAGTTTAGGGACGGTTTTCAGTTTTCGTGAAAAAAATGTCAATGAAAACAATCGAAAATTTAAAGAAAAGACCACAGATTTTGTGTATCAAGTTTACTTTATTTCGACGTCACTAGCAACAAGATTAACCCAGTTGTTTTCAACACGCGTTACTCGTTAGGCATACAGCACTAAGTATTTCAATGTGCAAAATAACGATGTTGTCCGTAACTTTACAAGAGTGAAAGGATATTAAATGCCGCTTGACTTTTTATGTAGGTAAGAACTGGCAATAAGTGTATAAAATTTTGCGTTAAAATTCCATAGCGGTTGCTGAGGAAATAACAAACAACTTTATGGGATACTTTTTTGCCGCACGATGTAGGTGATTATTTTACAAAGCGACAAGTTGTGACCAAGTTCGCCAAAAATATCTATTGATATTTTTAGTAACGTTTCCTAGCTAAATATTAATAGACGACATTGTTAAACAGGCCTGTAGCCAGGCATCATCTTCCTTGGGCTGTGAAACACTGGCTTCCATTAATCCGGTCAGAGCGAGCGTGCTGTAAGCTCGCCCGGTGGACTTCAAGGAAAAAAACATCGGTCGCAAACGTTTTATCGTGCAGTTACCGTATTTTATTTGATAGAAATGATGTAAACTTACGATAACTGATTTTACTAACCAGTAGATAACTGACGTCTGTATTTCTCTAAACTGAGTAATCTCTGCCTACGTCAGCTTTCAGACGATATCTGTCATATCTGTGCTTGCTGGGGCATTTGGCGTGAAGCACCACTTGTTGCTGTTTTGCAGAAACAGGCAGGTATGCAATACAAACACGATCGTCAATGTCACGGATGACGCAAACATAATTTATGGAACCATATAACCATAGGTGTTATGGCGTAATTTCTATAGGCATACGTTGACGCACGACATCAATGGCAGCGGAAAACCCGTTTTTTGGTCATCAGCATGTAGCTGCTAGGCCTAAGCTCCGGTAATCAGTGCGTGACATTGATTTCCCGATTTCTTCTTTTTTACTTTTCTTTTCCTGTTCTTTTTCGTTTCCTTCCTTTTTATTTTTCGTTCCTTTTCTGTTTTCCTTTTTGCCCATTTTCGTTAACTTTCCCAAAATCCGGCTAAGGGAATGGGAGAGCACTGCAAATCTTTCTGCGGGGTCCGGAGCCAAGCCCGGCCGCCAAGGCATTTTTGTGCATTTTAAGGCCCGAAATTGTGCCCACTGAAAACCGCTGACTCTGTCGCAAAGTCTCTGTAATGGAATTTTAATTTATCGAAAAAAACACAGTGAAACTACGGCATTTGCGAGTGGTGCAGACGGCAGACTATATGCATAGGCCACTATTCTACATCTGCGCGCTGTCCTAGAAATTTAAATTTTTACGCGCGACAGCATAACGCTATTGCTATAGCGCGTATATACAACGTGGGACATAAAAAATGTGCCACTTTACGTTTGTCGATAATTATATTCGCGAAATAATAACCGATTTTCGAAATTTTTTATTGCCACATTCTGCGGACAATTAGCAATAACGGAGTTGTTAAATATTCCACCACACTTTAACCGTGTCACTACACTACCATGTAAAACATAATTTTTTTAAAAATCACTATAATCACTATAATACACATGTAAAAATCATTTTTAAACAATTTTTATTAATTTCCATACAGAAATTAAATTATGTTTTTACATACATTTCTGAGGTTTGTAAATAAAAGCAGGTGATATTGTCGTAGGCCTAAATAGTAATTTTTTAATGCACTGACGATATACCAGTGATGTAATCTTAGCAGTGGAGACAGGGCTCTGATTAAAAACTTGCACCGGTTCAAAAATACAGTTTTCGGAGAATACTGGCAGAATTTTTGAAGATAAACTGCAACAGGGAAAGACGGGGAATGTTACTAACAGAGATTTGGGAAACATGCAGCACCGACCACCAAAGGCATGAGACCACAGACTGAAGCATGCACGTACTAAAGAGAACGTGACCAGTGACAGTCAGTCCACTGTGGATAAAATTGTAGGCTTACTAAACCACAAAGGCCAGAAACAAACGTATCATTCAACATGCCAGATATCCAAAGAAACGGATATAACACAATATAGCATCAAACAGATCATTCGGAAGTGTAGTTCGTTTACCAACAAGCTATTATTGTTAGTTTTTTTGCATCTAATTGATTATTGTCCACAGAATGCACCAGCAAAAAAATTCTGAAAATCGGTCAATAATTGGCGAAGATATAGACAAAAGTAAAGTGGCACGTTTTTTGGCCTACCCTGCATATATCTTCACCAATTGTTGATCGATTTTCAAAAATTCTTTCACTGTCGCGCTCTGTAGACAGTTTGCAATAACGTGATTATTACATATCCCACCACAACACAAATGCGTTTCTACACTACCTTGTGAAATATCAATGAAATATGAATACATTATACATAACGATAACAACAAACAAACATTTTGGTAAAATTAAAAGAAAACACTTCAGACCAACATTGCAGTGAATTGTCTGTATGATACTAAACTCTGTGGGTCTAACACAGTCAAGTGTCATACAGATCATTCATCCCAATGTTGGTCTGAAGTGTTTTTTCATTCATCTAAATTTTTGTTATTATTGTTAGTTTTTGCTTACATTTATATTTTCACAAGGTAGTGTAGAAACGCATTTACCGTGTGCTGAAATATATAATAACCGCATTATTGCAAATTGTCTGCAAAGTGTGCTAGTGAAAGAATTTTGAAAATCGGTCAATAATTGGTAAAGATATGGACAAAAGTACAGTGGCACGTTTTTATGGCCCACGGTGTATGCCATGGCAACTCTGTCCGTCCGTCTGTCTGTCCGTCACAGGAGTTAATCAGTCAAAAACTCTGCAAGCTAAAATCACCAAATTTTCACTTTCGGCTGTCCAAAAGAGTCTAGTTTTAAAACCCGTAAAGCTTTTTCATAAATTCAAACGGGGTGACGAAAAGTGAAAACGCTAAATGACAGGAGCTAGGTAAAATTTTGATTTTTAGCCAATATGTCGCCGTATCTTGAAACAATGCTAAATACAGCCAAGATTAGTATTAATCACTAATAGTAAGTGGTACACGCGCTTGCGACTGGCACTAAAAGCAATGATCTTGAATGACCTTCAACGCCAAAATAAAGATTTTACTGAACTTTTTGCAATTATAGCCTGCGGTACTTATTTCAAAAGCGAATGACGCTGAAATGGCTGACGTTAGACCATAGCAACCCTCACATGAAATTTTCAGCATTAAATGTAAATTTCAACAGTTTAAATTGCGACCTCCTAAAAGCAAGGAGGCCTGCGTACGCGGGCGTCAAAAAGCGGTACCCCCTAAAGTCGTTATTTTACCACTGTTGGCTCGTCTAGCGTGAAAGCGGTCGCAGATAAGACATAGACTTACTGCTTATCGTAACAAGAACTACTGACGAGCTTTTAAATGGTATCGACAACATTGACGACCTTAAACGACCCTGAACCCCTAAATTAGAAAGTTTTGTTGATTTTTTTGCAATTTTCCACTGCGGTGCACACTTCAAGAGTGGACTGCGAACAGGAACTGCTATAGGCTGTCTTAAGAGCATTAGCTTAAATTTCTTGTACTCATTGCTAAGTTTACCCAGAGCTCACACATGCTAATGGCACTACTTAAGTTACGAAATCACAAAAGATCAATTCTGTCATTTAACGTTAGTGACTTTATGCAATTAATTTTGTATTGACCTCGACTGCCGTGCAAAATTGTGTGCCAGTAATATACAAAAAATGCGTGAGATAAAACCAGCTGAAAACAAAAACAAGTAGCTCACTTAGAAAACAGGGAACCAGCTTTGTGCATTCGTCTCAAGAATTACCGGGTAGACTTTTTGAGCTTAGTTATACGTTACTTGTGAGATTTTTAGCAAACCAGCATGACAACGGACGGGTGCGACTTAACAAGAATAGCACCCATATTCCCCATAAGCCTAATAATAAAGGCATAGGGGACACGTTTTCATCGTTTTATTCAACTAAACAGTAAGCCTACGATGTTAATTACAGTTCACAATTATAATAAATAATTGAATTTACACAGTTACATGTACACACATCAAAAACTACACGACTACTTAAAATATATATTTATGTCCGACGAGCATACAGACTGGAGCAATAACGATCAGTAAGTAACAAGTGCGTGGAATGACTGTCTCTAAAGTCGAAACTCCACTACTTCGATTTGTCTTGGACTTTTAGCGAACAATTCTTACAAGAAACTGTGGCTTACAGTAGCGTGATTTTAGTAAATCATTGGAAAGATATCTCACTTTTTTCCCCTTTCTTTCACCGGCCAGGTCTCCTCTTTTCCTATTCCCCTTGGGCCACCTTTGAATTCTTTCCCATTTTTCCATTCCTTTTCCGTTTCCTCTCCTCCCTTAGAAGTACGATCCCTTAAATCCAGCTACAGAGTCTGGGGAAGCGCTGCAACTCTCAGGCGAGGTCTGGGGCAGAGCCGCAGCCGAAATCGAATTTGATGCATTTTGGCCTTGAACTGTGACATCTGGTGGCAACAGTTTGAATGATTTTCCAGAGAATCAACTGATTAAATTTCGTACATCTTACACAATAAAAGTCAATCGGAGACCAAAAGTTTGTCGACAGTCGTTTACGCAAGACTCACCCAAGAAGAAAAAATTGAAAGCACTTATCCTTGGAGGGGTTCGTAGATCCCCAGGCCCCATTAAATGGCGTCCCTGGTGGCGTACAACATCCTGAAATATTGTAAGCTTTCGACTTTATGAACTTGTACTACTACTTGGATTTGCTGCACGTAGAATTTCAATTTGTCGTCAGTTTGTTGTATAGCATTGTTCTGCAATAAGTCAAAGTAGTGGAGTTCAGGCCAAACTATTCACATCGTCACTAACAACAAACAACGATAAAGCATCCGACTTTATGTAACAGTACAAATAGCGCGTTCAACTTCACCGCGTCAGTCCATCTATGTGGATAATGCGGACAAAAATGAACTTAAACAATAACGAATATTATATTTAATACTGTCAGTATTGCTGGCGATCGAGTATTATGGGATTAATAGATTATAGGCACAAAAAATAGCCTACTTCGAGTAATGCAGGAGACTACTAGAAATATGTTCCGTGGAACGAGGTATCTGTCCCATTGCCACGCTATATAGCCTAGCAGAGCGTTTCAGCGTTTGACGCTCTTGTGAGCCTGAAGCCAATTTTGTCTTTGAATAAAAACGGTTGGTTGCCATGACAACAGGGGTCTTCAGGGGAGAAATTTACATGGCACCATTGCATAGCCCGGGCACGAAAATAGGGGGTAGGTGAAAACAGCGTGCAATTATCTTTTGCGGGAGCCGAGTTATAGTCCATTTTGTCTCAAAATTCGTTGTCATAGCAACGGGATCGGCAGAGGAGAAATCTAGATGACGCCATCGGATAGCCCGGGCCTGAAAATATGGGTGTAGATGGAAACAGCGCGCAATTATTTTTCACGACGGCCGAGTTGTAGTCAATTTTTGTCCCAAAATAATTTGTTGCCATGGCAACAGGGGTCGGCAGGGGAGAAATTTAAATGACACCGTCGGGTAGCCTGGGCCGAAAATATGTGGGGTAGGTGCAAACAGCGCGCAATAATCCTTTACGGGGACCGCGTTATACCGCTTTGAAATCTCCATTGGCTGTAATGCAGAATTTTTGCAACTTTTAAATGGTTGCTGTGGCAACATGGGCCGATAGGCGTAAATTTGAATAACACCGTTAGATTGCCCGACTCCGAAAATAGGGGGTAGGTAAACACAGCGCGCAATTATCTTTTACGGGGACCGAGTTATACCGCTTAAAAGTCTCCATAGGCCGTA
>Ga0209454_1000594_pt1 | contig 19463 bp, 14 predicted proteins | sample WorMetHERISLAND1_2_FD_187400 | JGI IMG/M metagenome (GOLD analysis project Ga0209454, IMG submission 187400) | Marine gutless worms symbiont microbial communities from Max Planck institute for Marine Microbiology, Germany - Olavius geniculatus... | ecosystem: Host-associated > Annelida >... | reverse complement strand
CTTCATGCCTATATACACCATGTGTCAAAAAACAGTCAAATTTTTTGTCACAACTTTGACAAATTTCCACCAACTTCAATAATTTTTGGCAAAAAGATGGCCAAGATGATAGAATTATGTAAGGTTTACTCATTTACCACCTCACTTAATTTATGTCAATGCACTACCATGTGAAACACAGATGCTCCAAATTGTTACATTACGCGGTGTTTATTGGTATTGGATTGCTTACCTTTGCGTCATAAGTTCAACAGAGGGTGCCACGTGGTTTAATAATTTTGTGGTATTAAATATTTTATGGTAAAACAGCAGACAACAAAATAGCTGACTGATGAGCTTAAAACATGTCTAATCGATAAGTGAATGCCGCTTGATCATTCATTTGTTGATTCCGCTATCAGCTAGTAGCGTTTCATCTAAGCCATTGTCTTTGTATGCGGGGCCCACTTTGGACATAAATTCTGATAATTTGTAAGCGATTTGTTACACAAACTTAGAATTTTGCTAAGTAATTTACACTGATATTTATTTTGTGCTTAATTAAGTTGTTACAGTGTTTACTTGGAAAATAACTCAGGGCTATGCAAGAATTTGGAGCATTTCTGTTTCACACGGTAGTGTATTGACATAAATTAGGTGAGGCGGAAAATGAATGCACATTGCATGATTTAATCATCTTGGCAATCGTTGTGCCAAAATTACCAAATTTAGTAAACATTTGACAAAGTTGTGGGAAAAACAATTTTGACTGTTTTTTTTCTTAGCCACGGTGTACATAATTCTCACGTTCACTTTGTAAATAAATTTTGTTTGTTCGTAGTATTGCACTGACGTGTTTGTGTTATCATTTCTTGACTTAGTGTTTATGTCAATTTTTTACTTCTTGTTTTGCATTACTTTTAATATAATTCACTTCAATGGATGGTTCAAATAAACAAGTCACCGTATTTCTTAATTTCATTGAAATTTTGATATTTTAATGATATTTTACTGTAAAGTTAGCTGATAAGTAATTTTTTAACTACGAAAGTAAAGTTTTTGAAAAAGAAGAGTCTTATGATTTCTTGTTGTCAGCAATTGCTTTTGTAGGCCCCTTATGGTAGCTTTCATTGAAAGTGCATTTAAATTGTATGGAAGCTGCAAATTTGCCCACTTTTCTAAAACTTGGAAATGCAAAAAGTCTGATACAATTCGTATTTTCTGCAAAAAGTGAAGTTTAATAGGCCGCAGTATGTCACAGATTACTGAAAATTAATGAAAAGTAATAAACTTGTCCACACGTTCACTTATTTCATATTTTGAATATATGTAAAAAACTAGAATTTTTTGCTTACTTTGCATGAGGCCCCTGAGCATACGTGAGACCCCCTCGGACCGTAGGGTATGGAGGGCCATTCCGCCAGCTCTGTTGCCACCGTAATTTCTTAATCTCATCATGAATGGGTTGGTGAAAAAGTGGAATGTAGGCCTACTGGTACTCTTCATGATAGATATTTTGTTCACAAAAAACGTTAAGCTTTACATTGTGACACAGTGTATATGCATAAGAAACCCAACTGTTTAGGGTGGACCGACAGCAACTCTTACCGGTTAACCAAAAACCACTCCTGACTTATGGTCTTGGAACGACAGTTATTTCCAAAATGACTACAGTCCCATACGCGCTATGTTTACGCTGCCATATTGAACGCTACGATCAACGCTAGGATATGGTACGGAAATTCAGCGCACGTGGGTGATAAGTGCACTGTTGCAGGCAGCACTGCTGCAGGCAGTTACTTTGCATTCAAAATTGCGGCCAAACCGCTGCAGACAGACATGGTTACTATTGACGGAAACTCGACGTCAGCGCCATATCCGACGTTACCATCGTCGACCTCCTACGACGAGCAGTTTAGCCGCAATGGCCTACCTGAGTTACAGAATAGGCTAAGACATGTTGAGACGACACATACCGTACACAAGGCTTGACCTAACGTACGGTCGGTAGGTCAAAAATCATCAATGACCATCCGGACTAAGTGACCTTTGTTTCTTTCCAAGTAATCATAAGACCTCGAGTCTTCGACTGTAGTTACTCTGTCTGTAACCTATTTGTAATCCAACGACGAGTAGGCCTAAACATTTTACTGACGGACGGACGATAGTATAGTTGGACTCGGTTAACCTTATTTTCTAACCGTGGTTGCACACTTGCACTGAAGTATTTAGAATGGTTAGTCTTGTAAGGGCCAGTCTGGAATTCAACACGCGATAATATCGGCCCAAAACCATTTCTAGTTCTGACTCATATCGCCCTTACATAGCTTCGTAAACTGTTAAGTTTTTTGCTCTGATTGTAATACAAGTCTGACTCTTACTTATTTAACAACAGACGCCGGAAGTGATTGCATCTGTTTTGGTTTCTGTGGAATGTTTACTTTTTATGTTGGTAGATATAATTGCATTTAAATTACTGCGCAGAGAGGACAGACACTAGAAACCCATTTATCGGTTATATCTGCATTATGTTGATAAACTGCGTACTAGTTAATTTTAGTCAGTGATTGGTAGCATAAAATATAGAGTTGTCAACTATCGCGATCGTTATAAACTGTTCTGACTTATTCCACGGTTGCACTCGTGCAGAGCTGTCTCTAATGTTATGTGGCGTGCCAACACGATGTGTTGTTTGATACGTTGCAGACAAGTGTCAGTGTGGCGTGACAATGTATGCCAACTGGTCGTCGGTCCAGACTGAAATTCAGACGGAGGCAGGACACAAGAGTGTGCTGTCATTGTTTCCTAGCACAGTGGGACGGGAAGTTGCCAGTGCGGTTGTTCATAGTTTGGCTCAGTCCGTAGCACGATCAAATGACAACAAGGAACCAAGCAGCCTTACTACTGATGTCGATGTTCGCTGGACCATGCAGGTCAATGCAACATTTTTGCTAGAAATTAATCAGCCTGTCAGTTATTGTAAACTCTTTTGTACAATGTTGTACTGTTGTGATTAAATCGCAAAACAGCACACAGGCCACATTGATTGCTTTGGCACCAAATATGATGAGATCTAGTATGAAGAGTTAGGGTTAGGGTTAGCCATGGCACACAGCCTTACTACAATTGAGTAAGGCTGTGCATCCTTCTTATTTTTTTCATTAGCAAATTTAAGTTCTCAGATTAAAGCTGTGCAATATATACATTTCACAGTAGCTAATTACAAATGTCACAAATTACTAACAACTTTGCAGCGATGTGCCTTACATAAGGCAAAAAGTCAAGTTTAAATGAAAATTTGTCAATGTTTACAAAATACCATAGACTTCAACTTTGATGTTCAACTTCGACTCTACTCTTGCAGTTAGGGTTAGAACGATACCAGAGAAGCTACCCAGTACCCAATACTCGATATTATTGGGTCAAACCGATACCAATACCAATACCGATACCCGTCAGATCATCAGCCTCTTGCCACGTGCTGCCGCACTGTCGGGGCTAGACACGTGACACCAGTTACACAGAACTCACTGTTCCTTCTCTAGTGGTGGCACTGGTGGCCTCAATCATCCCCATTATGGATCAGAATTGTGTTAAATTTCATGTTGTTGCTTATACACAGATAACTGCTTTAAAATTATAGTAATGTCATCATATAACGTTAGAGAAATCGCTTTGCAGTTGTGGCTAATATTGCGTTTCACAAATGTGTTGGTGTAACAGATACTTTGCTATGGTTTGTCGCTGCCACTGACCGACAATGACACTGTACGAGACTGTGTATCGATCTACTGCGACTGGCTCAGCTGTCTGCTTACTGAGCCTAGATGCTGTGTGCCTTTGCCAGTGCTTGAGGCACCTAATGAATATGTACCTGCCTTACTGAATCATTTATACAATGTCTTTGTACCACGTATTGATGGTGGTAAGTGGCTGTTTTTCGCTGCTACAGTTGTTATGCTGTTGATTTTGTTTTTAGCCTTGAATCATTTCATCTGTTATTTTCACTTTTTGGTTAACTGCATTAACGATGGATTAAAACACAGAAAAATGGGATAGTTAAATAATAACCCTGTATACTACGTGTGTGTGTATGGTTTTTTGATGAATTAGCATTCTTTTTAGAACTTTAGTTTTAATTAAGCTAGGTGGCCAAGTGAGAATTTGTGTGCATGCTCAAATTGGTTTTTTACTGACTGGATAGTGGATACACTTCCAGGGTTTCTAACTAACAGCACACCAGTGAATGAATTAGACTAAGATCATTTTTGGGATTTATCATATATGCCTGTGCGTTATGAAAAATATGTACAGCAAGTTATCATACAGGGACAGAATTTTTTGGTTGCATTGATTCGATATTAACAGTTTTTTTACTGAGTTCATCTTGCATTCATTAGTTTTATATTTGATTTAAGTTCATGTTGTTTACCATGTAGATATCCTGTAAAAAGGTATAGTTGCTATCTATTTACACTGCTGAAAAAAATGTATGGATTTTATCTTGACTTTTTTTTACTTGATCATTCGATCAAGAATCATGTGTTTGAGCTATTGCATTACCATATATCACTTTTCAGTTAGTTGACAGTCAGTGTTGTAATTGCAGCTCTGGATCTGGTGAACAGACAGGTAGTGCACTGTCACCGAGTACTTCGTATGGTTCAGACTGTTGCTGAGAAGTCAACGACTATCAACAGCAAAACATGGGATGCGTTACTGCGCTTCTTGCTAGCTGTTAATGACGTCTTGTTGGCACCTCCGACTGAGAAAGGTTTGCATCGTTTAACGTTTTATCTCACCACTGTTGTGATGCAGCATGCGTTTGCGATGTGGTGTGCTATTTATCATTCTTGTGTTGAACCAAATGTTCCTTGACGTAGCCATATTTAATTTATATTTTGCTTTGAGGAATAAAATAGTTGCAGTGAGTTGTTTTGTTGCATCCATGTGTCTCTCAGTCCAGTAGTGAAAGTGGGTTCAGTTGACTCCCATTCTGCCCGTCAGTAGGAATCCGGAAGTGGTGAATGCTTTGTAAAAACGTTCAAAAGATAGTGATTTTTGAGCTCAAACTGCATAAAATGCACGTGCAGCTGGAGCTTTGCCCCAGATTCCACTAGGGGAGATCACAGTACTCCCTCCTGATACCTAGCTGGATTTACAGAGCATGCTTTATGGCTCGCGGTACCATGGGGGGACCACTGAGGGTGAAATTGAATTCTCAATGGAAAATCCACTATATTTATGCGCTATATAAATTTACGTTTTACTTACTTACTTATGGACTTATGTCTGCGTTGATAGATTCGATCGGCAGTCTGCTGTGTGAGCGAGTGCTCAACGTGCTGTTTGATGTCTGGATTCTGTCATGTGCTCACTGTTTTCCGGCTCCGTCTCTGTGGAAGACTCTGCAAGATATGTGCTCATCTTGGCGTCACCATGATGCGCTGGTGGTACAGTGGCATCGTGTCAATGTTGCATTCACCGTTAGACTGCTGCGGAATATCTACAGCACGACACCGCAACTGCCAGCTCCACATGGTATATGTATTCCCGGCACTGATTCACACGATGCATAGTGCACTAATGTTCAGTTAATTTTGTTTTTTTTTGTTTAGTTAGCCATTTCTAGAAAGTAAATTTTTTCAAGAAATGTTTTGTTTTAGCATAGAGTCTTTGAAGGATTTTTAATGATAGAATTTTGAAATCTAAAAGTCAAGTTTAGAGTATAAAGTTATAAAGCTAAATGAGTAGCATACAGTTTCGTTATACACAGAATTAGCAGCTAGTTGAAGAGCATCGAAACATTGATGGCAATCAGTATGACAGCTTAGTCTAAAGACAGGTTTTGGTCTGTTAAAAATACTGATGTTATACTAGTGTGGAAGTTTTAAATTACTCCCAGACATTTTGTCGTAGCTATTTTGAAAACAATTTTGAGGCGGTTTTGGCACTGGGTGCTTGCAGAGTTGTGTCCGACTGCTGTATTGGTGATAAAACGGCATTGAGAGTTAGGGATGGTATTGCACTGTGAAGTCTGTCTGCTAATGAATGAAAGTTTGCAGTAATTATTCCATGATTATGTTTATGCTGCCTGTCTCCAGTACTGTGTCTGCAGTTGTGCAAGGTGTCTACTATATACTACATGGCTGCACACAAGCATTATAAAACAAATGGCATTGTCGGGTAAACCACTGTCTGTGGTGTAGTGTAAAGTTTGTTTATATCATGTTGGCACTCATACTGTCTACCATACTGTCTGCAGTGAGATAGCACGTCGGTAACTCACGGCTCGTTCAGTCATTCATGGCCAAACGAACAACAGTGTAGGCCACATGACTGGCTGTCGGCCAGTATGGAATCAGTGTTGGACATTGGTTAAACCATTGACATGGTATTATCCACGTATGAAAGTGAACTTTGTGTACTTGATTGTATGAGTTTGTTTAGCAGTCACTTATCTCCCTCTCAGAGACTCAGACCATGGTTCAGCATAGAGTTATGATATTGGTGATTATGGTGATGTGGATCAGTTGATGATGATGTGGTTGCCGTGATGGATGCGATGGACCCCAACCGCATCGTCCAGTGCTGGTTCCGCTTCCTGCACGTGCTCAGTAACCCCGTGGACCTGAGTCGGCCTCACGTCATTATGAACACTCAGCAGTTCCTCCAGGCCACTCTGAACAGCACCGATGTGCCAGCCACTCACCAGGTGGAGTGCCTGCACCAGCTGCCAGTCATCTTCTACCGGGCCATGCGCTGCGTTGCTACCATCGTCGATGCTTTTCTTGGTAAAGTGAATTGCTAAATTCATGCAGCTTTAGATCGCGATTTTTTTATGAGATGGGTGTAGCCATACATCTGGATGGTAATGCTGTGCTTTTATCAACAGGTATTTCAGTCATCTTTATGTGCTTGAATTGTTGCTTTCCAACTATCATTGATGTTTTTAACGATAAATTTCTGGAAATTTTGTGAATTGTGGTATTTAGTGTGAAATGTTCAACTGCTTATATGTCTGATTGGTAAAATGGCACACGTAGTGATGAATAGGCATATTACAGTATTTTACTGTATTTAGTGTAAGAGAACAGTTGAGTATTGTGCTCTGTGTATCAGGTGTTATTCACAAGGAGTCCGGTGATGCAGACATATATACAGCTCGTCAGCCAGAGCAAGCACCTGCTACTGTGACTCCCCTATCAGCGAGACGCTCTCGGCCAATGTTTCTCATGCCACACCCACCGAAAGGTCTGCAACAAACATGCGCAGTAGTGTGTGGTCTGGGTGACTTGTGGTCTTGGTTTAGAAATCCCCTCGCTTCATGCAGACTGGGCCAAAACTGGTGAGCAGGTGGGCAGAATTAATTCGAAGTTACATTCGGAGGTGAATTTTTTGAATTATGGAGTTTACCCAGAAGGTGCATTGTAATTCAATAAGTGGCCATTTAATTGCTTTTATGTGACCTCAGTTTGTGCTATTGGTCAGCTGTGCAGTTCTTGATTTTGAAGGCTACAACTGATAGTTTAGGTTTGTTTAAATCTCTCCTTAAAACTGAATTGTTTGTTTTAGCCCGCACAGGTTAGGATGGTTCAGTACTATCAGAGCACAGAAGTCGTTACTGGGGTCTAAGGCATCTAACAATATATAACAGCTTTTTACAGCAGACCATGTCTGTTGGATCAGTCTTGACCCCTATGTAACTACTGTGATAATGGCACTGTATTAGTTTATTTTGAATTAGATTAGATTAGGTTTTAGATTGGATGTTTGTCGGCAAGTTTCATGTTGCAGCAGTGAACTGGTGTGTTGTCAGCTAAAGATGTTGCATCGCGTCCCAGCATCAGCAGCGATGCTGGCTCGGTGACGTCGGCCAACTCGTTTACGTCTAATGTTGATGCGGCAGTGACGTCACTGTCGCCATGCCGACCGACTGTCAACAGCCTGCTTCATCTGCTGGGCAGTTGGTTGCTGGAAGCTTCACTCGTTGGCGTCCACGTCCATGGATCTGACAGCAAAGGTTAGATCTGTTTTCCATGCATGTTTACTGAACAAGTATTCGTCACAGACTAGTATCTCTTTGCTTATAGGGTGTCATTCCATTGTGATGCTAGAGCACTCCTCTTCTGATGCCTCGATGAACTGTGTTGTGTTTACATTATTTTTTCACGATGCGCTCAAACTACTGCTATATTTTATTCTCATACTAGCATGGCAGAACTTCAGATGATTTTAATTTTGGGATGAGATTTACTTTTAACTCTGATCACACTGTGTGCCAGTATTTATGCTTAATTTGTTTATGCAAGCTGACACAACTAAGAGAAAGACTTGGGCTCCATTCACAGAGAGCATCTTGACATTCAGAGCATTTGTTGATGTTTTAAGATCATCGTAAGATAAAAGCTACAATGTCTTGAGATTATTCTGTGACATGTTTTATTGAATTTTTAGAATATTCTTTTTTCAGTTTTACACATATGCGATAAGATTTCTGGAAGCCATCTGGTTGAGTGTCTGGAATCATAGATTTCTTCTAGGGTGCTGATCAAACTCAATTAACTCCAGACATGTAGAGGATAGCACACAAACAGTAGAACGTACATGCTTTAAGTAGATCAAGCAATCAGAGAACAATTAGCCTTGATTGTTGCAGTGAAGAGTGCTCATGATGAACACTTGGTTATAAAGTGTTCAACATGGCCACTTCTCACTGCAATAATAATAATCTGACTTGTAAAGCGCCAGTATGTGCTAAAAAAAAGACTTCAGTGGTGCTGATTGAGTTTTCTAACTGTTTGATATACTACATGAAGCATGTAGGCCCTGTTTCACTTTTTTGCACTGCCCAGTTTATACACCACAGATGTGTCGTATGAGTGTATGCTGTGCATGGTCATGTATTGTTGCTTTCTGTCGAGTCACTGCTTTGCTACTGTTCACTGTGCATAACTGACATTCATCCTCTAACATATATTAACACTGCTGCACAGCATTACTTAGACAAGTGGTCTTACTTATTTACCACTGCACGCAAATTAAGAGATTAAATCTAATGGAATTTGAATGAATTTAAACTCTGTTACAACTTAATCTTTTACTAGTGGGAATATTTACAGTTGCTTTTCAATACCATCATCACATTGCCATATTTTGCAAGTGAATTTACAGAGTAAAATATGAAAATGTTGTAATTCATTACTTTGTTATATATTGCTTTGCTGTGATCACTGTTTCACTGCCATGCTATTACATTAACTTTTTAACTCAAATTTTTTACTTTACATTATAGTGACTCATATAGGGTGGCGAACAGTGGTAGTGTGTAAAGAATGGATGGAGAATATACAGGGTGCGACAAAAAAGTAACTCCCTGAAGTTTCTCGTTGTTTTCTCAGCAATTGTTTGGATTTTTAATTTAAAATTTTACAGGTTTAGTTACTGAAACTTTCTACATCTAACTGCCAAAGGAAATTTGCTTTTGTTAAAAAACGACGAATTTATAGACTTTTTAACATGACTGACTACTGATTTTTTAGCATTAAAAAATGTTCAAGCTAAAAATGCTATTTAATATTTAAAAACTGTTTACCGCATTACTGCCGATGAAGTCACAGTGACGTTATGATAAACAGTAATTTATTTTGTTTATAAATTATCACTAAATTATTGTTTTTTTAAAGCAATCGCTGGCTGCCCACTGGATTCATCTTCCAGCAAGACGGTGCATCAGCACACACAGCGCGCAACGCACAGAACTGGCTGCAGGCCAAGTGTACAGATTTTACCAAAAAGGATCAGTAGCCGCCAAATTCGCTGAATATAACCCCAATGGACTATCAGGTGTGGAACGTAATGTTGGAGGCTTACCGCAAGCTTAAAACAAAGCCGAAAACAATCGCCCAAGTCAAGGAAGCGCTTCAGGTTATCTGAGGCAACTTGCCACAAGGGCCGATTGACAAGGTTGTGAAAGACTGCTCAAATTAAGCAACTGAAAACTTTTGTTGCAGCCTGGAGCTGGCGGTGGACATTTTGAACATTCACATTGACAATAAAATTCTGGCATTTGATCATTAGTTAACTGTGTTGTTTCAGTGATGTTATTGAATTGGGTTTGTAGCTTGAACATTTTTAAATGCTAAAAATGGATAGGCGGTCATGTTAAAAAGTCAAAAAGAGCTTTTTTGTTCCTTTCGGTTGGCATTAGAGACCCAGCGTCTAATTGAGACCCGTTTAATATTATACTAATAGTGACTGGCGTCGAGGTTGTTATTGGAAATTGTTTCCCCAAAGTTCATAAAATATTGCCTGATTTTAGGAAATGAGAAGAAAAATTTTTCAATAATGGATGGTCAATGACGCTTGTTGCCATTTGTGTTGCTATACCTCACTACATGCACCATTGTGGAGATGTGGCACCTCAAACATAATGGGGTCGTGACATTGACCTTTTGGGGTCATGTGAAGTCATCGGTCACATGACCATTCGACTCCTGGGGTTGACTTCCTATGGGTGGTCCATAGTGACTATGCATCTGTCTAGCACCGTTATGGAGATATGACCGTTTAAAGTTCTTCCACGAAGGCTCTTCCAGGAACAGTGATCAGTCGGTCGGTTGGTCTTCAATATTACACTGATCTCATATACTTCTCTTCGCTTCACTACGTTGGGAACGTAGTGCGCGAGAATTAAAAATGGCAAACGGTTGCTGAGAAAACAGCAAAAAACTTTGGGAGCTACTTTTTTTGGCTGCATCCTGTATATTAAGCAATAATTACAAATACTTAAATTAAATGTAGCATGGAAATAAGAAGACCATGTGTGGATTTATGTTGAGTTTGTAATGAGTGATACATGTAAAAATTTTCAGAAGTAGTACATGTGTGATCTCTCTGTTCTCACATGTTGTATTTGATGTTGTCGTTTAATTGTGTTGTACTTACAGTTGTTTAAAATTTTTATTTTTATTTTTTTTAGTGATTTTCAACTTTTGATAGCTCTCTTCAGCTTAGTTAGGTGTTTTAATGTTTAGTGGTTGAGGAATTAAATTAGCAACATAATTGAGACTGTTAAACAGAGTTGCTGAATGCAGTTCATAAAGATCATTCATTGCTGTAATGAGCATTATCAGTTACGTTATATTTATTATCTACTACATTGATGTAATATCACTGATATTCTCTTTGCAACTTTTAGAGCAGAATTTGTTTTGAGTAGAAGAAATGACTTATTATTTTTTCAAGATTTCAAACTGGCATCACCATTACTCTATTTTTTTTCTTAATGCGAGGGTCGTTTGATGAATAAGTTACAGAACAACGTCATTCCGTTAGTTTTCCAAATACTAAAAATTTGAAATATACGTTTTGTACGGAATTTAATTCTGAGTAGCAGCTGTGAGTTTTATGACGATGATGTCACTGTGACATCATTTATAAACATTAAATGCGGCGACGTTGCCATTGAAATCCTCCCGTGACAAGCAGCATGCCGTTATACTATTTTTTGTGGGCAAAAAAATTAATGCAAATCAAATTCACTCTGAGATGCATATGGTAAATGGTGACAAGTGCTTTAGAAGCGAACAGTTTACATTTGGTGTACGAAATTGCTAGGTGGGCCAAAATTTGTGTCGTATACCCAGGTGCAATCAGTCGTTCTTCAGTGTCATGGACAGCAGCCAGCATCGTTCTTTGCATTGGGCATTCAGAAGTTTGCTGACAGATAGGACAAATGTTTGAGTGAACTCGGTGGATATGTTGAAAATGAAACATTTATCTTTAGCATTTAAAGTGATGGCGTTAACTTGTTAAGTTTATTCATTTTTTTCATTCCTATACTGTTTGTCACTTGCGAGTTATATAGATTACTGGTGGGAAAAATAATACAAGTGCAGACTGTGTTCTGCGAACAGATGACATCACAATAATGACGTCATCATCCAAAAAATTTCTACACATATTTAGAATACAGTTCCCTATAAAACGTATATTTAGGATTTTTTGGATTTGGAAAACTAACACTGATGTTTTTTAACTTATTTATCGAACAACCCTCATACAATCAGTGTTATTTCTCTGGCATGTCAATTGAGCATTGTGGTATAAGTTGTGTAATAACTAAGTTTGCATATTGCGCTAAGATGTTAACTAACTGTTATACTACTAACTTGCTTGTAATTTCACTGTTGTCACTTTCACCTGTGAACATGACACACTGCAGGGTGTGCCAAAAAATGACCCAACTTTTTTGTCAGAACTTCGTCAAATCTCCACCAAATTTGATTATTTTTGGCTCACACCAAGATGATAAAATTATGTGGGGTGCACTCATTGTGGTCAAACCGCTGCAGATGGAGACATGTTTACTGTTGACAGCCTATAGGAAGTCAGCGGTGCTCTATCTAATGGTACCATCGCCGACCCTCTACGACTTACAGCTTAGCCACAATACTGCACAATTGGCATACCATAGTGCGTTTTGACCCTTGAAGGTCATCCAAGGTCAGTGATTCTCATGTAATCTGAAAGGGTGTATGCCACTTCTTATTAATGGTTAATAGTAACCTTTGCCCTATCTCTCACGATTTCTGAGATATGACCAGTTTTCCACTGAATTTTTTACCTCCCCTCTCCCCATCTATTTAACCCCCGAATTTGAAAATGTTCCCTTGCACTACATCGCTGAAATTTTGCATGCCTAAGTTTATGGCACATAGGTAATTATTCGTGTAAAACGTTTTCCCCTACGACCTAATGTTTAGCCACAATACATCCGTTACAGACAACAGATGAAAACTGTAGCAATAGCTCGATTGCTAGTTAAGTACAGTTGGCTAAGCACTACAAAAATTGAAGTAGAAATTACTTTCTAACTGAAACTAAACTAGAACTTGAAGACGAGTCCAAAACATGAACGAGAAATAACAGAAGCCAAAACAAAACCAAAGCTGAAAATATTTGCATAACAAAAGCTAGGTAAGAGATCAGAATGAGAATCACCATGCTGACTTCAGCTTGCAGTGAGTGTGTGCATGGTGTGCATGTTGCGGCATGCTGCTTGCGTGGCTCGATGTGTTGAGCAGCGCCTTCACGGCGTGGTCACACCGCATCGCTGCACATCGTCGACGCTGAACCATTGCGCCTTCAGTCACACGTGCAGCATTCGTTGACAGATGCTGCCGCCGCAGTGTCAGGAGGAGGTGTGAGTGACAGCTATGAGGCGGGTCGAGCGCAGGCCTGTGGAGCACTCTGCAGGATATTCACATCTCACAAAACTGGCGAACAAGTTCTGCCAATCTACATGTCTCGATTCTACATCTCGCTTTACTACGCACTGCATGACACGGTCGTTATCTTGATTAATTCAGACAACTTATTAATATTGAGCATGTCAAAGATTTCTTTTTGAGTAGGCTCTGTATACATTGAAACTTCACTTGCTTTCTTACTTACCATTATATGGCTGCAGTTTTGCCATTTTAGCCATTTGAATATCAGTGGTTTAGTGCTGTGGTTTAGTTTAACGTTGATGATGGTGATTTATATTGTCAGTGTAGTTATTTTTGTTAGCTGGTGCACTTATTCATCCATGGAGACAGCCTACATAATTGCGCAGTGCAAATGTTTCTTACTGAACTGAACTGAGAGATGGGATGGGCGAATAGTCTTGTCATAAGTTACCGATGCATGCTTAAAAGAGTTTTATTGCAAGTTCATCACTCAGTGCAGCTGCAGAGTCAAAAAATAAGATGGACTGCAAGTGCAAAATTTGGATGACATGGACAGTTTTTTCATGTTCTTGTTTTGAGTTTTTTGTATTTTGTGGTAACATGTCAAAAACGTTAATACTAAGCTTTGCTTGATATGCACCATGCTGTTTTTCTACATTGTTGGGATAGTTTAACTGGAATGTTATATAATTTTTAACTCGTTCAGACATTCTTTCACAGATATCATCTGTATTTTGACTGGCAGAATGGGCAAGGCATTCCTGCAGTGCTAGCGAGTGTGATCATTAACTCGACTGATTTGCTGCGTGTCGACTTGACTGGCATTCACGTTATTCTGCCACGACTGCTGACAGCTCTTGAAGAGTTGCAGCTGAAATTCAAGTATGTAGTGCGATCTTTGTATGTTTGATATTATCATCTCTCGACAGTATTATGTCTTGTGTCAAGTTTCTTCTTTTAATGATCTGTTCATTCAGCAGGTTTATGTCAGTTGCTTTTTAATGTTTAAGAAACACTTTTATTTTCAGCTTTTTTCAGGTCAGTGTAGATTCCATTTTTGTCATGTCATTCGACATCTGTGCTCGTCTTTTTTTGCGTCTTTTCCTTCTGTGTTCTCCCTGAACATCCTTTACTCTAATTTGTCATGCAGCATTCCTCTGTACCTAAACACATGGCCGACTGTTTGTGTTTATGTTGAAGTTTATGCATTCTTATTAACGATTGTTTTCATGGTTGGTGAATCATGCTGTTTCTGGGAATGTGCGAAGGTTGCCTTCTGTTTATTTTGTTAGTCTGTTATTAAAATGCATTTACCTCTATATAGTGTGATGTATTATGAGCAAGTAGTGATGCTGAAAGTGGTAGATTGAATGTTTCTTGACGTTTGGTTGCACTGTTGCGCTGCAGATACAAGACCGAGGGGGGCAGTGATGAGGACACTGAGCTAAGGCGCTCATCGATCCATCTCCTGCTCTCTATGCTCTGTCTCCCGCTGCAGTTTCAACACACACCAATCCAAGGTAGGCTCAAATGAGATAATATTCCAGCCTAGTTCTGACGTGCCATGCCGCCATCCATCTAGGTCTGTTCTAACTCTGATCTTTACTACATCAATTTTAGCATTTCTGTGCTTTTTCATATTGAGTTGGGAGTCCGTTTGAGATGGATGGATGGGCGTTGGGCAACACTGGTAATGCAGCCCGTCAGTTCTGCTGCATAAAAATTATTTTAGTAATCCATTGATGTAGTTGATATTACAGAGTGTGAGCTGTGTTTTTGTCTCAGGATTTCTTTAGCATTCATTTTTGTTAGTAATCCATAAATAAATGTATAATTAATATTGCATACAGTGAACGCTGTATTTATTTCTTTCTTTTTGTGGTTTGTTAGCATACATGTGGCTTTGTTTTCTGATTACATTTGCAAGTGCTTTTTCATGGTATGCTCATTTTGTAATCGGTGCATTATTGAAAAAATTGTGAATAACATTCATTTGCGAAAAAACTTGCTTTTTATTCAATGTTAAAATTGCTAGTAATCTGTCGTTTGTGCTGGCAGCAATTTTGGATGAGTCACAGTCGCAGCAGTCTGTAACTTTCATCTCGCTGCAGCCACGTATGACTGAGTTGTTACTTCGGTTTCTACGAGCCGAGACAGATGCCACGAACACACAGATGCTGCTTGGTAACTGCTTTATCTCTCTCTCTCAGACTTCTAGTTACATGTAGGACATTTAATGCTGTTAAACCCATGTTGTTGTTGACACCAAAGTGCATTGCTACATGTTCCCTTGTCTGAAGTTGTGTGCTCTACTGCAGTGTGACATCTGCTTGCTGATCTAACTGTTGATATTTTTTTGATAGATTATTTTTAGTGCTAGCAGCGATTAAACAGTTAACATTACACAAATTAGTGAGTGGTTAATCGTTAGATTCGATTAAAAACTGATGGTGACATATGTCCACAAAAATGTATGTTTCGTTTAGCATCTTTAAAGGTCATTTAGCTAACAGCTGTCATTAATCCAGTGAGATGCAATCAATAAGTGTTTGTTTTATCTAGTGTTGTAGATAGACTAAAATGATTATAGTCTTTGGAGAAAGAGATTTTTGTATTTTCATGTGCTTATTATCATATCCATCTTTCTATCTATTTTATATTGCTGTCTTAGAGATATAACATTTATTGAAAATTGAATGATTAAAAGTGTTTAATGATAAATCATGTGATTATTTGTTAATTTCTGCAGCAGCTCTGCTCTGTTCATTTTGTGTTTATTTTGCTGCTTTTCTTCAAAACACTAAGCAAATAAATAACTAAGAGGTTTATCGGTGCAGTTAAGTCGTTAATGAAACACTTTGAGTAGCCAGCATGTTATGGCATGTGTCGCATTGGCTGATTGCAGGAGGTCTGGTGCTGTGTGTACTGGACCAAGCATTGTGGCAGAATGCAACACGTGACCAGTCCTCGGCCAGCTTGTCGCCGGATGAGTCACATGGTTTGATTACACCTTACATACATTGTGTTGTATCATTACGTTAGTAGCTTAGAAAACATCATCCCAGTGCCGGCATATTTTTGCAGCCATCCATTTGGAGCTGAGCAATCATAACCCTGACCTTTGACCTTTTAGACTGAAGATTGGTATAGCATTTATTTCAGCCCGGGAAACTTTGACACTGATTTCGTTTTTTTTGGGACATTTTTTGTATCTGAGTTAGGAGTCTGTACAATCAGGCAGAGGGTAAGACTGGTACCGTTATTGCAGCCTGTTTGGATGGTCACGTGGTAATGTCTGTATCATTCAGTTTGATCATCAATTGATTACTTGATCGATCTGACCCTTGCTGTTAATATATACTATGCTGCCTATGGTTTTGACAACTGCCTTGCATACTTGCAGTGGTCCAGTGATGTGCTGTGGATTGGCTTGTGTTTAGAAGATATCTTTTGATATCATGCAGTCTTGCTGGGACGTTACACAGCAGCAGATGTCTTTTGCCAGTGATGATAGCACTTTTGCTGATGATGTCAAGGAATGTCAAAGCCTCAAATGCGTGAATCAGTGTCAGAAGTTTTGTGATTGCTGGTTCCCAGCTTTGGGACAGTCTGTTGGCAGAACCGAATAATTTCAATTGCTAATGAAATTAGTGATAATAATATAATAAGCGAGTTTGTATAGCACCAATATGTCAACTCACTTCAGAGGAGATAAATTTTTTTTGTTTATGTGAGACACCACCACTTTCGGCGCTTAGTGACTCTTTTTCATGCATCATATACCTATTTTGACACTACTTTTGATACTACTTATGACGTATCAAGTGTGCAAATAGGTAAGAACTTTTGTTACGGTGATTAATGAGTTTATCTGCGTGCTGTGTGCAGAGAGCACTGGTGCGAGTAGTGTCGATCTGTTCAATGAAGCAGTGAAGCTGATATGCAAACGCATAATGGAGTCGTGGAAGAATGACTTGAGCTGTGCGCTGGCAACACTCGAAGTTCTGTCAGCTCTTGCGCGAGTCCAGCTTGCCGAGCCAAGCCAAGCTGAGTGTAAACGTGCCATCAGACTCATCTGTGATTTTGTCGTCTCCCAGTGCAATCGGCCTGCCCCATCACACTCCAAGGTCCATATCGTGTTGTTTGTCAGTTGTAACAAAGTCTTGTGATTAACGTTAGCATAAAAATATCTTGCTATCGTCTTTAACAGTGGTTGAAGATCAGGTGAATATAAGTAAAACTTTTAGTAGGCCAGAAGAGAAAAAACTGAAATGTGTATAGACTATGGATTCAGTGAACACAGACGTATCTGCTTGATGGATGCAAAATATAAAAAAAAGAATAATTTTTTAAATCTCTTTTTCCAGTTTTACAGTTAACATGATTCATACATTTGAAACATGCAGTAGGCATTTCAAGTTTTTTTAGACATACAGCATGTAACTGCAGCTTTTGCATTTTGTGATTGTTAGTATTTCACTGATGGTAATATCTTTATTACATGACATAGTTTCTTTCGGAGTTTTTTTTTTGAGTCTAGACGTTATCTACAGCAGTGTCAATTGATTATATTATAAATTTTGCCATTGTTGTTAGCTGTGATGAGGGCTCTTGCGGGTCCTTGAAAGTCCTTGAATTTTTTTCCAGATTTTCAAGGCCTGGAAAGTCCTTGAAAACAGACATGGTCCTTGAATCTGCCTGAAGGTCCTTGAAAGTGCTTGAATTTGATTTTCTAAAATGCCATGACCGAACATTTTAGAATCAGTGTAAATTGTCGAGTGTAAACTGAACTGCTTATATGTGCTTATAAAAGTACCGATTTGATTTAATTTAGTTCTTCTTATATATCCTTCGTATGGTTTTTAAAAGTTCTTGAAAAGTCCTTGAATTCGATTTTGACGTATGGGCAAGAACCATGTGTGACATCTGTCTTTGTGTTTGTATGCTAGGACCTACATTCTGTGATCGTGGCAGCATTCCAGTGTCTGACAGTGTGGCTGATAGAACATGACTATCTGTTGCATGATGCTGAATGTCTACAGACCGTTCTTCAAGTCGTAGAACTTGGTGTCTCTGGCAGCCGATCACAGGTCTTCATTTGCACATGTATATTTTCTCTTTCTTTATACTCTCAGAGCGGCCCCAAGCTGATGGCTGGCGTCACGGTCAGCTGACCTATCAGGTTGGCTAGCTGGTGAAATTTGGCTTGCGTGTAACAAAGTGTGGCTGGCAGTCTGGCTCAAATTGACTTACTTAAGATATTTTTGCCATATATGGCAAATTTGCAAAAAAAATATAGCAAGTTATTCACACTTATGTAGTGTACATTGGTTGGATGACCTGAAGAGCATTTGCAATGCAAAAAATTGTTATAGCAGTTATCAAGGGCTTTCTGTCAAGGAGCCCAAAAAATGTTGATTAGCTTCAGAAAAGTAATTCAATTTAATAGAAGTCAGAAATATTAGTAGCAGTAATAGTAGCATAGTAGTCGTTGTAGTTGTAGCTGTAATGCAACAGCACTGTGTCGTTAACTGAAGTTTGTGTCGCTGTTGAATTGATTCATAGTCAAAGCCGACTGAAAGTCTGCGGCTGAAAGGTGACAAGGAGCTGAAGCTGGTCTCAATGAGAGTCCGCGATGCTGCTGAAGCTCTGCTCACTGCAGTTCTCGACTATGTCGTATGTACTGTACTTGCACTTTTACCATTTCACTCCACATTTTATTTAACTGTAGTGTACTTTTTTATGCGCGATAGCAGAATGCTTCATGCGTCTTAGCCATCGTCTTGGCGTCTGTCTGTCTGTTCGTCTGTCTGTCACACTTGTGATCTGTATCAAAACGGTGCAAGCTAGGATCACGAAATCTTCACTGTGGGCTGCCCCAAGGTCTCTAGTTTTTTGTGACAAAATTTTGTGCCCCTGGATGCAGGGTTCCTCTTGAATGAGGGCGTCAAAGAGGGGTAACCCCCGAAAAGACGTTATTTTGCCAATATTGGCTTTTATAGTGTGAAAACACTTGCAGATAAGTACAGACATGCTGCCTATCATAACAAGCACTGGTGACAGGCTTTTTAGATTCATCAACATCAGTGATTTTGAACAACCTTGAACCCCCAAAAAAGGGTTTTTAGTGAATTTTTCGCAATTTTTGGATGCAGCGCACATTTCAACACTGAATTGCGACGAAATGGCTGGAGATAGACCAAGACAACCTGCGTATGAAAGTTTTAGCATAGAATATACATTTTTAAG
>Ga0209454_1000593_pt1 | contig 19499 bp, 15 predicted proteins | sample WorMetHERISLAND1_2_FD_187400 | JGI IMG/M metagenome (GOLD analysis project Ga0209454, IMG submission 187400) | Marine gutless worms symbiont microbial communities from Max Planck institute for Marine Microbiology, Germany - Olavius geniculatus... | ecosystem: Host-associated > Annelida >... | reverse complement strand
ACAGCATAGCATTGTACAGATCATTTGTCGCGATTTTGGTCTGAAGTGTCTTTCATCTTCCAACATGCCTGTTGCTTAGTATTGCTAGTTTTTTCTTGCATTTATATTTCACAAGGTAGTGTAGCGATGCAGTTATGGTGTGGTGGGATATTCAATAACTGCTTTATTGCAAATTGTCCAAAGAGTGTGCAAGTGAAAGAATTTCGAAGATAGACTAATATTTGTCAAAGATATGGACAGTTACAAAGTGGGACTTTTTTTGAGACACAGTGTAATTAGTGTGGTAATACAAGATTCCTCCAGCAGTATTATAGTGGCATTATCATACAATCAGCAGTAAAAGTTATGCTTGATTAATTCTCATGCTGAATATTCTAGAGTAAAGATATGCAGTGTTTATTTAAGAGAAACTGGTAAACAATTTATTAAGTATCGCAGACAGTACAATGCTTACCAGTAACTTGATCACTTGCTGTTTAGTCTCACCATGTTCCTATAGATATCAGTAATATGTTGTGTTCTGTATTTATCTCACAGGTGGATGTCAGTTATCACTTTTTAGACATCAATTTACTGGAGAGCAAGGAGCAGAAAAAGGTTTGTTTACTGATTAAATTTTGAAGTTATATACCATGTGATAAGATAGATAATTATTATTTTGATAAAAATGACAATTGCAAAATTCAGAGAATTGTTGTGATTGGCTTGGTGTATCTCGGTATATAACCAACACCGAGATTGACTCAGCCTCCCATCTCTTTGGGGTAGGTAAATCAAGTAGTGGCTTTCTGAGGTTAAGGCAAGGCACATTCGTCTATCTTCAGGTAGCAGACATATGATCTCATGTGATCCCATTATGGCAGGTGAGTGGTGTCCCGACAGGTGGGCGGCCGACGAGATGCTAGTGGCAACTTGCAAGACACAACTGGCTTCACACATCTGGCTGGCTTGTTGATGACAAGTGGCGATGACATGATTGGCTGCCAACACTTGGCTTGCATCGTTTTAGCATCTCATAATGTTCGTTGTTCATCCGACCAGTCATTAAGTTTTACGCATTAGCCTATGAGACACATTTGATGCTGTGGTGGCTGCTGACTATCCAGTCGTGAACTACTTTGAAGACATTTTCATTGGTCGACCAGACAGAAGAGACAACAGCAGAAATCCAGTATTTCCATTAACTCTGTGCAACTTAAATCAGCATGTTCTTGAATCATTGCCTCGCACCAATAACAGTGTTGAAGGGTGCCATTGCAGTCACCAGACATCCATACAATGATCACATCCTGTGCTGTGGAAACTGCTAGACCAACTGATGTGGACTAAACGAAATACACAGCCTTACTGTTGTTTAGTTGCTGGCTGGCCAAACTCACAACTCAAAATGTGCTTACTGCATTTTATTAAATGAGAGAATAGTTAATGTCATTGCAGACTTCAATAATCGTACATTTGCTGAATTTTTAAGATTCGTTGCACACAATTTATAACTGTAAATATCGCCTGTCTACAGTGCTTGGTTTACAGTGTTTGTAAGTTGCAATTTATCATCAGTACTACTTAGCTTTATCAGTTATTTGTGACAAAATGTTGTTTATCCAAGGTGATCGTCGTTCACCAGTTGTTGTTAGCCAGATGTCACCAGTGAAATGTTGGTAGCCACTTGTCACCCGCTTAATGTCGTTATCGCAGTGTTTCTCAACCAGCTGGTGTACAACCATGCTCTATCCCTGTGGTGGGTTTTTCATTGAGAATATGCCCTTCAACCAAAAGTTTTAATTCTTACTGAAACCATTTGGGTTAGTTTACATGACAACAATGGTGAAATGTTATGTGGCTATCTTAATAGGTTACAGTACAATCCTGACTATCTGTTTGTCTGTTTATACTCTGTGTGCTCTTAACCTGAAAATATGTCAATGTGACAGGGGTAACTGGTATGCCATTATTCTATTTAGATGGTCTAGGATCAGGGTTAGGGCTGCACAACTTTAGTCCGATGGCTGCTGAATGTGTCTTGTCACTTGGTTGGCATATTTTCTAATTTCATACCGAGTTTGTTGTGTGCAGTTGACGGTTGGCGTGTTTGACGGAAGACATCTGGTGGTGACTGTCGAGGAAGATGGCAGAGAGCTTGATGCAGTCGTGGGATTTATTCTCACATCACTGTCGAGCATATTCCCAGCCTTTCCGACCGAGTACGTTTATCATGAAACTTCTCCAGTGGCTGCTTGCTTTTTCTGTGCCTTTGCGATGAATATCTGCAAAAGCATCATGTTTTCTCGTTACGAATGAATTTGTACATCACAAAGAGTTGATGAATTAACTGTGATCGAAAACGTTAATGATTAGTGACGTTAGTGATGAAAAATTAAGTTTGCACAGCTGCTCACTGCACTTTTAGTTTCCAAAGCGGTAAGCATAGAGTGCCAGAGAAAAGTAAAATTGTTTTTCGAAGCCAGACTCCTAAAATCAAACTCTATGCACATTGCCTACCCGATACGCTATTTACTCTGTGAAGTACAGGTTTCATGTGTTGCAGTAATTGTTGATGTTTTGATTTTTAGTACCAGTTGATAGCAAGACAGCCTTTTGTCATTTGATGATGCTTATCGGGTGATTGAAATAAAACCTGTTTGTCCGTTGATAACTTTGCGATGATTAGTTTGTTTTTTGGACCACCCTGTACTTGCAGCACAAACCAGATATGCATTAAAACCACAATTAATGTGTAATTAGAATAAATATACCACAGTTGACCAATTAAAATGAAGAGTCATGGGACAGCTTTACTGCAAACTAGACGGTTTGATAGCTGCTGTCGGTGCGAGTTGTGTACAAAGCATTGGAAATTAACAGTTTATTTCGGTTAACAGCATAATTCGGATAATTTTGTAAAATGATTCTGGTGAGTTTGGTTTCTTTCAGGTCATCTCTGTTGCTTTGTACACATATCAAGAGATGGATAGTTACTCTGCAGTGGTTGTCACTCTGGTTGCTATAGGAAGCTGGTAGGTGCGGTGGATATACAGCCGGCAGAACGCTTGAAAGAGTCGTACGATCGGATGGATGACGTGAGACGTCAGGCGGAGCTGGCACCGTGTGGTAACTTCAGCGTCGTCTACCGCTGCATGTGTGATTACCATGACATCGACTTCATGGAAGATGTTGCTTGGGTCAGCTTTGTTTTTATTTCTGCTTGTGACTTTTGTTTATTTTCATACATTTTTTGGGACTTATTCTTATGTTTATGTGCATTATCTGGCTCTTATACTGTGAAAGTACTGTATGTAAACCATTCATCGATTTAGGTGATTATTATTGACGTTGACTTGGATTCTGTGGCATATGCATAGGTCTACTAGTAACTCATAATTAGATTCGTTAAACTGAACTGTTTAATTAATTTATTTGAATGTTAGTCATCATTGTTTAACTTGAATTTTGTGTAATTTGATAACAGCAACCGTGCATTTGCAAATTTGCTGCAAGCTGCCGGGAGACTCAGTGGATGGTTTTCATTGAGTTCTAACCATTTATAGGGTGACATTATAGGTCGTGAACGATTTCGATTTTCAGTATAAGCTCATTATCAACAGTAACCAACTAACCATGCAATAATATTAAGTCTCGTCGTAGATATATTGAATGAAATTCTTTGTATACAATTTCAGCATTGTAGCTGTTACACAGCATTCACAGTACTCATTCATATAACTCCACCATTAAAATTACACAACAACGGATGATAGGCCAAAATGTTAACATCAACTGAGGTTGCGGTCTATGTCTAATGAGTGACAGCACTATGTCGGCTCGTATAAGTTAAGTAAGTAATGGACGGTTGTGATATTTTGCACACAAGATTGCATTAAATTTATTTAAATGCCGATAGCAGCTTAATGATTATTTCCTAGTTTCAAGGTAGTTAATTTGCCATTTAAAATCGTCCAATATCTATTGCGTCACCCTATAGATTCGTTTATGTGGTATGGATGTTGTGATATTGTGCATGTCACTGATACGAGTACACCATTTACATGTTGACTTATGATGTGAGCAGGATGTTGACACGATATATCTTTCTCAAGGCACAAAAGAGATGAATCTCGGTGATTTTGATCATCTTGATACTAGGTATGAATTTAAATTGTGTCACATTCTTCTCTTTGGTTGTTGTCATTTTCTATTTCTTGTGACCGAGATGCTGCGCTTCAATTTCCATCTTTAATTTTGCTTTTTTATTTGTATATTTTGTCCAGTGTTTTCATACATTTGTTTACATTCATCCGATGTCTCCTGAAACATGCCTGATATGCGTGAGAAGCTGAGATACTGATTTACACAATTCTCAACAAGTGATATGAATATATGATTATTTGAGTTTTGAAAACATGTATTTTGAATTAGCTGTTTTAAGTTAGTGAAGCAGTTGTAGATAAGCTGTTTATATGTTGAAATTGCTGTTAATCTCGACTGACTGGCTAACTTATTGATTTCGGCTTATGGATCTGTCCCAGTTACTGTTGCAGTCGTACAATGATGTGTGAGTGCAGGCAATTTGTGGCAATAATTTCATCGCTGGAACACAACACTTGGTTCACTCGCTTCAGTGCGGCAGATATCAAACTTGTGAGTTGGCCGGCTTTTAGTATGCTTTCACTGTTTTTTTGTCTGTAATGTGTTCTGACATCTTTGGTTCGACGGCAAGCCAGTTTGTAAAAACTGCTTATATAGCAGCGACCAGCAATTTCTTGGAATGTTTGTGGGTGTACAGTGTACATGCAGTGTTTTTCTGTTACCGTAAAAATTATAAGTGGTGCATAAGATGCCAGTAGTAATGCCAGTTAGTATCAAATCAAATTCTTTCATTTTTTTTTCATTTTACTAATGTACCTTGGTTATGTAGACAAGAAATCTGAGCTAATATTTATGAAAAGCGCGAGAGCCTATAGCAGTTCTTGTTCGCAGGTAATCTTGGTCTCTCTCCATCCATTTCGTCGCAATTCACTTTTTGCAGCCAAAAATTGCCAAAAAACCACTAAAACCCTTATTTTAGGATTCAAGGTCAATCAAGGTCATCAATGTTGACAATCCTAAGAAGCTCGTCACCAGTGCTTGTTATGTTGAGCAGTATGTCTGTGCCTATCTGCAACCATTTTCACGTTAGACGAGCCAATACTGGTAGAATAACGCCTTTTTAAGAGGGGTGTCCCTCTTCCGCCCCTCATTCCTGGAAACTTCCTTCACCCAGTGGCATGAAATTTGGTCACGAAATACTAGGTACTTTTAAGCTATCATACGGTGAAAACCAGAAGTCTCTATCTCACCTGGACTCCGATTGGTAACGGGACGTGACGGATAGACGGACGGACAGAATTACCATAGCTAATACGCGCTACAGCTTGTGCATAAAAACTTGAAGCTGAATGTGAAAAAAGGTGAAAGGACCAGTTGCTACAGTGCTTCTTACACAAGTCAGACTCGTGATCAGAAGTGCTTTATCATTTTGGAAGTAGTAAGGCAGTTGATCGGCATGAGCTAATGATAGCGCAGCACACTATGCAGCCATCCATTGCTTGCGTCAGTGAACAGTTAGATCTACAGTTTGCAGCTAGTTACTGAGAAGAATTTTAAAGATCATACATGTGTAATTTGTCAGTGAAATTTAGTGAAATGTATTTACTTGTAGACGACAGATGTGGCCACTGAGCTGCTGAAAGTTCTCAAGAAGAACATGACAATCGAGGAACTTATTTTGTGTAACACCGGCATCAAGAGGTAATGAATTTTAGTAGAATTATTTATCTGTACTACCAAACATTTTATTCTGCAGATTGTGGAAAGCTTTTTTCACCCACATTTGTCAAAGTTCGCCACAGTTTACTTGCTTTTAACTTTGCTGCTATGATTTTCAGCTGATAATGCATTTCTTCAGTTTAATAGTGACCGTTAACTTTGAAAAATGCATGGGTTAACTTGGAAGGCATGGTTGTGAACAGCTTATCTGACAGAAACCAGGTGGTTTCTTTTTTTGTTGCACAGAATGGCAAAATAAAAAGTAAGCCATGAAGTTTATGTCATAACATTATGTGATTCAGTATTGTTTGATTTTTTCACATGAACACTTTGCAGTAAGTAAAATTACATTGTAATTCACTTAGCATATGATAGCTTATTGCATAAATGTGCAGCGATTTCCTGCAGAAGTTGTCCATGTCAGTTGAGGCCAACACTGCGCTTCCGCTGACTGTCATTGATGTGTCTGAAAATGCCATCGACGATCGTGGTATGTAAGGCATTGAGAAATCTGATCGGCTTTCATAGTTTTGATGTTGTTGCCATTTTTGGTGCAAGTTTGGTAAATAAACATTACTGAGTCAGCCTATTCATAACATTTGGAAGACTCGACCAAGAATCCAAGAGTAATTTAATTTTGCTGACAGCTGAGTATGCTTAGTGTTGGCAAAAGCACTGCACTTGCTGGAAATGATAAGTAGTCATTCTATTTTATTTTGTTTAACTTTTTAAACACTCAGAGCTAAATTTTTGAGGGTGAAATATTGAAGACTAAGCATATGTTGTATATTGCTCTGCAGTGCTATTTATGCAGAGATGTGCTTATTTTTGTATGGTGTGGATTGAGTATTTTTAGTCCGCTCGGAAGGAAGTGATAGCTTTCAGAGCGGGTTTATGTTTTGCTGTGGTTTATTTTTTTTCTTTATTTCCTCGCGAGATCTCCGAGCTTTGTGGCTGATCACTGCGAAATTTTGCACAATGCTCGGAAGTGTGTTCAGTTTTATAAGCCTGGTCCAGAACTTCAAGAGGCTTCACCAAAAGATTTTAGGGGCAAAAAAACATGCAAAATTTGGTCTGATTTCGGTCGACTTCAAACTTTGATGGCGAATATCTCTGGAAAGGATGAAGATATTCAAAATCGGTCAAGTACTTGATCTACTGCAATTTCTCTGGTGTTTGGCGATAAAAGTCTGGTGAACTTTGGTCCAGTAATTACAGAGATCTCGATGTGGAATCATACCCACCTAGATAGACTTTCGGAAGACCATCTTTTGGTCCCTAAGGGGTGCTGCGTCCCCAAATTTTAAACACGCTAGAGAATGACCAAGTTTTGCTGGCGCATCCCCCATTGGGGATGGGGTCCCCTAACAATTTTTTTAAAAGGGGGGTCAAAAACTGGCTTAAAATGTAGTAAATGAGCGCTTATAACTTCAGAGTTACGGGCTGTAGCCCAACGAAACTTTGGCACTTGACTTGCCGCTATGTATGCGTGATAAATTGGGTACAAGGTTTAGGGGCACCGCTCACTTAAAATTTAAGAAGGTAAAAAACGTCCAAAATTTGGCGTTATTCAGAAAAACTTTCGACTTTGAGCGCAAATATCTTTGGAATGGATGAAGATATCAACAAGCTGTAAATGGCTTTAACAAGCGTGATCTCTTCTGCGTTGAACAAAAAAAAATTTGTGAATTTCGGTAACTAACAACAAAGTTATAGGCGTTCATGTCGACCCACCCTAAGTCGACAATGCACGTTATGTATATGCTAATGCATTGGAGTTTGGACCACGTGACTTTGCTGCCGGGGTAATTTCCCCCCCCCCCTGAATTTTTCCCCTAATCGGACTTACATTGCTGGGCGGACTCATGTTGGGCTTTGCCCCATATTTTTAGTTGCATTTTTTGTGATTGGGGTAAATTGTGAAAAGCATTACGATTTTGGGTTGATTTGCAACCAAACCAATTAATATACATTAACTTTGTCAGTGAAATAGAACGTGGTTAAAAAGCACATTTTAAGAGAGAGAGAGCTATTAAATGCTGTATACAGTATATTCATAGTAGTGTGGATTACTACAGTGCTCATGCCGCATCTTCTCCAAGTCATTTCCTGCTTGCTTCTCGACGGAACTCATGAATCACTTACCAGCTCATGTCTTAGAATTCTATAGCAAGTCTAACTTGGTAAAGTTTGGCAGATTAAGCTGGATCTATTTTCGCACACTATAAATGCTTACTTACTTTTCTGCTTACTTGTCATCGTGTCTGTTGTTTGCGTGTATAGGAAGTGCACAGCTGTGTATGGCAATGTCGAAATTGACACGAGGTCTCGTGGAGTTGAACGTATCTCGTACCAGTTTAGCAGTTCGTGGTGTAGGCCGCATAGCCGAGTGCCTTCAGACAATGCCGAGCATTTACTCCACTCTACGACGACTTGATCTGTCTTTCAACTGTGTCAAAGGCGAGGAAATCGGAGTGAGTTTTGCACTGTGTTTTGGTCAAACTTATCTATCATGGCTGAAGTATGGCTTAGGATCAAATCTTTGGCAATTGTGGGATGGGTGAAATGACTAGTACAGATAAATAATTTTTATGCACGAAATCAGCTAGACTGCTTTAGCGCATATTAGCCATCGCAGTTCTGTTCATCTGTCTGTCTGTGCGTCCATCCGTCCGTCCATCTGTCTGTCTGTCAGTTCGTCAGACGGGTGGATCAGTCAAAAATGGTGCAGGATAGGATCACCAAATCTTCACCGTTGGCTGTCTGAAAGACTCTATTTCACGAACTATAAAGCTTTTCCATAAATTCGGAGGGGGTCACTCCAAACGAGTGCATCAAATGAGAGGGAAGTAGGAAAAATTTGCAATTTTTAGCCAATAAGTCGCTGTATCACAATAATGGTGCGAGATAAAGCCTAGGTTAGTAATAATCAATAATATGAAGTCGTTCACTGGCTCTTGATTGCCACCAAATTCAATGGCCTTGGATGACCTTGAATGTCAAAATAGAGGTTTTTATGGATTTCTTGGCAATTTCGGGCTGCAAGACACATTTCAAGAGCGAATTGCACTGAAATCAATTAAGATAGACATGGAGAATTGCATATGAAATTTTTAGCATTCAACGTAGATTTTGACAGTTTATGTCTCGATTTTCTAGGTTCAAGGAAACCTGCGCACAAGTGCATCAAAGATCGGTACCCCTGTATAAGTCATTATTTTACCATTGTTGGCCAGTTTTTCGTGAAAATGGTTGCAGATAGGCATGGTCATGCTGCCTGTCACAACAAGCACTAGTGACGAGCTTTTCAGTTGTATCAACTTTGAAAGACCCTGAACTTCCAAGATAAGGGGTTTTTATTGATTTTCATGATTTTCGACTGCAGTGCACATTCCAAAAATGAACTGCAACAGAATGGCTGGAGATAGACTGACAGTTTGCGAACAGGAACTGCTATAGGCTTTCGCGCGTCTCGTGAGCATTAGCTGAAATTTCTTGTGCAGAAATTCATTACCTCTTGATGCCAGTACACACTTACTGCAGTGCCTAGGTTGACTTGAACAGATAAAGGTTAATGAACTTGTAAGTAATAAGTGCCACTGAAGTTATGTCAAAATTGCACTATGGTATTATTATTATTGTAAGTAAGCAAGTAAGCCAGAGCTAATTAAACAAAAAGGTCTCATTGTGTTGCAACTTTAAACAAACAAAACAGTCTTTTCAGGAATATTTAAGGTATTTCTGCTATCAAATTTCGAGCGTCATAATAACTCTGCTTGTGCTGTGTAGCTCTTGCCTTACAAAACACTGTAATGCAGTTAGCTTCATATAACTTATGTCATGTGGCTTCTGTAGTTTATTATGCAGCACTGTTTGCATTAATACTGATATGTTCGTTTGTGAATTTTATTATTTATCGTAGAATCTCACACACTTTCTTGCTCATCCGAACGCTTTGACTGATTTGTGCCTTGCATCAATGGATCTTGCACTTGAACAGGTAGAGTGTGACACTTAATTGTCTGCTGTAATGATGCTCATTAGTAGTTGATACATGATAATCATAATACTGCCAGACGTTTTTCTCAAGTGTTATTGGATTTTTTCGCAGATTGATGTCAGAAGTTGCATATTTTGCTGGCAGCGAAATTGTTGGCTGGTGCAAGTGTTTTGTGGCTTATTATACTTACTTTAAAAAAATTTTATTACAAATTTTTACGCGTGAAAGCAGCTCGCGTCTTAGCCATCGCGATTCTGTCCGTCCGTCCGTCCGTCTGTCTGTCCGTCTGTCTGTCACACAGGTGGATCCAGCAAAAACGGTCCAAGCTAGGATCACCAAATCTTCACCATCGGCTGCCCGGAAGACTCTAGTTTCAGGAACCGTAAAGCTTTTCCATAAATTCGAAATGGGTCACCCCGAACGAGGGCCCTAAATGAGAGGGGGGTGGTCAAAATTTGCGATTTTTGGCCAAAAACTCGCTGTAACAGTGCGAGATAGGGCTTAGGTTACTATTAATCACTAATAGGAAATCATATACTGGCTTTCGATTGCCACCGAATTCAATGACCTTGGATGACCTTGAACGCCAAAATAGGGGGTTTTACTGATTTTTTTGGCGATATCGGGCTGCGCAAGTCTATATCATTCACAAGGAGGCGCCACCATCGCCAACGCCACACGTGCCTATGGCCGATGTGTATTATGGTCCCGATGGGCTGAGTCCAAGTGATATGCGTTTTTCAAAACTATAACTACTGAATTGGAAATGCTATGGGCTTTCGCGCGTCTTGTGAGCTTTGCTCAAATTTCTTGTTTCTTTTGTTTTTGCAGTGGCAAGTACTTTGTGAGCAACAGGGCTCATAAGGTGCTGGTGCTGATTTTCGTTTTTTTTTCACTCATCAGCTAGTCCATGGATGTGGGGCTAGTGCATCATTTGTTGTGCGTGGTATACTTGCTTAATCTTTCAGAAGGTAAGCATTCACTTACCTTCTGAAAGATTAAGCAAGTATACCACGCACAACAAATGATGCACTAGCAGCTTCCATTCATTGGCATGAACTGTGTGGAATGACCTGTCTGAACTGAAGAATGTGACATTAATAGATAGTGTTTTGAATCGTGCCTTGATGTACTGTGCATACTGAAATATAAGTCGGTCCGTGACTTACATTGGAAGATTTGTCTAAACAATTGACCCTTGTACATCGCTGACTTTTGGGGCAAAAATGTATCCAAGATTTTTCAACATATATGTAGTTAATTCTTGGCTTTTTGATTACTCCTACCCATAGCAGGTGTCGCTGAGGACTGTCTGAAGCACATTTCTTATCTTAGCTTCAGGATGGGCTTCGTGCCAAAGTCACTGTGCTGGGCTCAGTGCGCATTCTTGATATGCCAAGTGGCTGAAACAATCTTAGAAGCCTTGCTGAATATTAAGAGAGAAAGACCAAGGCCTAGATCACTGCACTGCATTTGGTGGTGAGATGCTCTATGACTAGTTACGTTTTAGTGATTGCTGTTCCCCCCATTCTCCAATTGACAGCATTCTGAGATTAATGACTGTCTGGAGGATAAGAGTGAAGATTATTAGAACTGCCATTACTGTTACATATGCATGCTTACAATGGCAAGTTCTTGCAATTTTAGGTTTGGTCGTTTTTTTTCTGTTTTGTATTTTGTATCAGGTTTTTCTGTAAAGGTTAAACTTTCTGTTCCACTATTATGTGTATGTGCATTGCCTGGAAAGGCTATCCCCAATATGGTCTATACTCTGTTAGGCATTATGCTAAATCCTACTCATTCACTCACTCATTTTGTGATTGCTGGATGGTTTTGTTGTTGTTGCTGACAGTTGTTTGTCCCGCTGCGCCGCGGCTGCATTCAGAACCTTGTTAATCTGGACCTCTCGGGTAATTACTACAAGAAGCCTTTACCTCGTGAACTCACTGTTCCCAATGCATGGAAGGAGTTCTTCTCAGCGAGTTGCTGCCTGCAGCGCATCAACCTTTCCAACACTCGTCTGCCCGCAGAAGCCGTCAAGTATGTGTTCTCAGCACTGTTGCATTTCAGTTCGGAAAATCATTCCTGTTCTTAATTCTTACTAAATTAGTTCTGGAAATGTATCTTTTATTTTAGTTCCTGTATCATGTTGTCGTGCCATCGTCGACGATGTTGGCAATCATGCGCTGTCAGTGTGATCTGTCCTCTGTCTTGTTTTAGTTTTTTTTGTTAAGCATTTAAAGTTTTTCTTGTTAAACATTTTCATTTCTAAATCTAATTGTGGTCACTAAATAATTGTTGATTTTAATTTCAGTACTTGCAAAAGAGTAATTTACGTTTTCATTTTTTGTTTTATTGATGCTGCGAAGTATGCTGTTGGTTTGTAACTGGCCTTGAGCTAACTGCACTGTATGCATTTGCAGCATGTGAAAGTTACATTTTGCCAGTGTGAATTGAAACTTAACCTAAAATAACTTTTGAAATTCATTGAGGAAGCATAAGTTACATATATTCTGATTCCATCATTCATTGAACTGCATATGCATTAGAATTTTGATGTAGATTTTTGGGTGATAATGGATTAAAGCTAAAACTAGCTGGCTGGCAGTTTTGAGCGGTTTTGTTTTGTATGTACATCCTGTCTGGAAAAAAACATTCCAAACATTATTGATTGTCACTTGACGAAGGATTGACAGATTTTAATAATTTTTGGTGCAAACATTTTTGACACTACTTGCCATCAAATAACCATTTAGTACTCACCTCACCAAATGTCTGCTTTTGCACTACCTGGGAAAACCCTAACAGGCGACATGGGATAAAAATGCAATATATCAATGGCTTTGTTTCCCCAGGTAGTGCAGAAGCAGACAGTGGGTGTGGTGGAAAATTGAACAGTCATTTGATTGCCAGCTGTGTCAGAAATATTGGTGTCGGAAATTATTAAAATCTGATAGTCCTTCTTTACGATACCATCGAAAATGTTCGGGATGTTTTTTTTTCCGGACACGGTGTATATAAAACAGAGTGAGCAGATTGATGTGCAGTGTATGTGTTGTGTTGATTTGTTGCTAGGAGCGTGCTGTTGGGCCTTGCATCAAACACGGCTGTGAAAGACATTGAGTTGAATCTCAACAGCAATGCGCTCGGCATAGCAGCCAGCCAAGTGCTGGAGGACTGTCTGCCCACCGCTGTCAACATAGCAACCCTGGACCTCAGTGATAACGGTAGCTTTCGCTATGTTGACGTACTTGTTAGGCTGCTCAGTTATGGTAGTACTGGCAGTCTTATCTTTACAGGTACATTTTAAAAATTTTTTTAATCATTTTGCAGTCTTTAATGTGATTAGATAATTGTCTACAGCTTGAAGATGAACCTATGCTATTCAAAAGTAGTCAAAACAGGTGTCAGCATGAAGTCTAGATTTAAGAATGTGTTTTGTTATTCTGATTTAAGTAAACAGTTATTTCTGAGATCATAATAACTAAACCTTCTATGAAATGTTGACTTTCTGATCACATTGGTTTTAGCTGCTAATACTAGAAATGCAGTAGTAGTTTGAGACTTGCCTTTGTCTGAAGTCGGTTTTTTTAAGCCAAGGCAGTATTGGTGATTTTTCTGATTAACTGACAATTAACTGCATTAGCAATTGTTAATCTGTCTTGTTTTTCTTCTTGGCGAACTCCTGTCAGAGCATTGTCGTGCTGATGACTTGGCACCAAATGTCGTTACTCCCTATCCTTGGCCTTTCTCCAGGCAGTGTGTACTCCAATGTTCTGGGGCTGGACGTCTTCATCAACTGTTCTGAGCCAAGTTGTTCTTGGACGTCTGTCCGGTCGGTCTCCTCCAGTCAGCAGGTGGACGGAGCGTGGCAACAATGATACGGTGATGATCTTTTGCTGGAACTGTATGAGCCAGGTGACCAAAGAATCTTAGACGGTAGGACCTGACCACTTCAGAGACTGGTATACAAGCAGTAACATCTCGAACTGTTTCATTTAAGTGTGCCTGGTATATGGTATCCGTAGGATCTTCCGTAGGTACCAGATAGCGAATGCATCAAGATGCTTACTTGAAGTCTTGGTAATGATCCATGTCTCGCACCCATAGAGCAGGACTGGGAGAATATATATCCTGTAGAGATGCACCTTGGTGTCTGTGTGTATGTGAGACTTCCAGATAATTATTTTTATCAAGGAGGTGGAAGCAGTTCTTTGCAATTCCGATATGTCCATCTATATATCTATCTATCTGTCCATCTGTGATTAATTTGAAGGACCGTCATATGCTAGCTTTTAGGACTTCTTTTGCTTTTTGCTACCCTTTATCTTGCCCCTCAGATTTGGTAGGCCTCTTGCTGACATTGTGCACTGTGTAAATTTGTTTATTTACTTGGCAGAAGAGAGTGTTGATGGTAGATTTGTGTGGTGTAGGGTTCGACCAGTCACTAGCCAGCATTGTGGGCAAGATCAGTCAGAACCGATGTGTTCACAAGCTCTGCATTGGCCGTAATGCTGGCATCAAACAAAGGTAACAGTCTGCTTGACTCGCTTTAGTTTTTTAAATCATTATTTATGTTGCTTTTACACCACAAACTTGGATTGATAGGACACATCTTGAGATATGACTTGCTGTTAATGCAAAGCAGCAAGAGGATGAAGGTCCATGCAAATGCCGAGTGACATCAGAGCAACAATTATGAAAAAAATGAAGACAGTAGCTTAACATAGGAGCAGCTGGCAGAAGAGATTGTCATTTAAATTTATTGCTGTTGGCATAAAATCGAAAGAAGCTACTGTTTACTTATGCCATTTTGTGTTTACTTCCAACCATAGATGGACAACTTTGTAGATTTTAATTTATATTGTTGAATTTCCAATCCCATAAAAGTATTTTTCTTGAAAAGCACTGAAATGGTTCTTGCTGCGTTGATTTCGGTATTTGTGCACCAAAAAATGGTGTTCATTCCATTTAAAATACCTCTCCAGTGATTTTTTTGGAGCATTAACCCTAATAAACATGGGAATGACTGTCAGAACAGTTATGTTGTCTCTTTTGTACTTCGTTAACTTTTTGTTTTGCTTAATCTGTGATTAACTTAGCTGCCAAGTTGTATTGAACATCGCATCAAATGTTTGGCACTGTCTTTGATCGACGTGTGTCATTTCTGTATTTCAGCGTAGTTTTTTTGTGAACGAATCTGCATTTTATGTGAATCGTAGACAAATTCCACGAGTGTTAGAAGCCATTGTGAAGCTGATTCAGCAGGAAGACTCTGTGAGTTCTGTCTTTGTTCTACTGTGTAAACAATCGGTGTAAAGCATTATCAGTGCTCTGGTTAAATTTTGTTGGACGTCATCATCTGATCTTCTCTTATCATCATCTGATCTTCATTAAGTTCTCTTTGACATCTGAGACATTGTTTGGGTCTCAGCACATGAATCAGTGATTATGGTGGGATGTTTGCCGTATTTTTATCTGTCGGCCATCACTAGAGGACCTTTTACTCTATGGAAGCCATTCCATAGAGTTTATTCTCCAGTTGTCGAGTAGCAACTAGTTGGCTGTTCTGACAGTGAAGCGCTTAACCTGTGGAGCTCGCTTTATTTCCATCTTTGGGCTTAGTGTCTGGAACACACTGCTGGACTGTCTGAGAGATCTTACTGTCTCCATCGATACTTTTTAAGTGCTATTTAAAACAGCTCTTCTTTGCTTACTACTAATCTCGATGCTACAATCGATTATGTATTCTATTGTATTGGATTGTATTTATGCCTTACGGCTGGACATGGGGTTATTTTCGGAGTGAAATTCAACAAAGTATCTGTGTAAATAGCTAGTGGAATATGTAATAGATTGAGAAGTAGAGAAATGTTTAAGCAGGCATTTACTAGTGACCGTGAGTGAGCAAGTGAGTGAGTAAAAGTGCTTATAGCTAGTGCAATTTATGCAAAAAAGTCACAGTGTGCCACAAAACTTTATTCGAACAGAAACGGCTTCAGTAGTCGCTTAAAATGTTTAAGAGGATTGTTTCACTGTCGGATTTTGACTGGCAGGTTATTCCTCGTTCATGTTCCAGTTGCTATTTGACAGAGACTGTGTGATGTTAGTGAGAGAGTCAGGAAGACTGTTCCAAACAGATGGACCAGCACGGTCAAACACACGTCTGTAATATATCCATTTGTCAAGCAATTGTGAAACATGCATTTATTAAGTGATTGTTGTTTTGTTCTTGTTGTTGTTTATAGTCAGTGGAATCACTGATGCTTGAAGACATGAAGCTGCGACAAGACACTACTATACTGATCAATGCTCTCGGCTTGAACAATACTTTAACTCATCTTGACATCAGGTTAACTCGCTGATCAATGCTTGACCAACACTTTAACCTGTTTTGGTATGAAGGTTTAACTCGCTGCAATGAGCCAACCTTGGGTTTGATTTTTTGCCAAAATTCTTTCGAGATAAAATCCTGTCTTACAAATGGGCAAATCTGATTCTTGGAATGGCAGACAGCAGAGTATTTTTCTGGAAGTTGACTTTTTGTTTTTGATATCAATTGCTGCCCTCTTATGCTGCTACTGTGGGTAGTAACAAGGAAATGTAAATTGCACGTATTCAAGTATGTGTTGTTAATATTGTTGTTGTTGTTTAGTGGTAACTTGATGGGTGACTTTGGTGCAAGAATGCTGTCAAAGGCTCTACAGATCAATAAGAAGCTGGAAGTGATTCATTGGGACCACAACGGCACTTCTCCCACCGGCTTTTACGACATCGCTGCCGCTCTTGAGAAGTCAGCTTTGCTTTGTTCTTCTTAAGACTTAGTAGTTGTCATGGTTACTGGCTAGAACCGAAAAACATTGATGTCATCTCAAAACGTACCCACTCAGTTTATAGCCCATCACCATCTATCTAGCGACTGTCAGTGCCTCAGATTCAGCTCGCTGACGTTTAGCGCCTTACAAGTGACGATATTATTATTATAATACTTTAAATTAGGCTTCAATACCAATATGGCTGTTTGATTGCGCCTACTGTAACAGGTGCCTCACTTTGAGAACTATGTTTAAGAAGCGCTTTACTTACTTTCAGATTGATTGATTGATTTTTTGGTTAAGTCTTTGATTCTTTGATTTTTGATGGGTATGCCTAAACACTGCAGATCACCACAGGTCAACCCACAGATTACCACAGATCAGCTGACATGGCACTTACTACTCTTAATTCTGACCCTAACCCTAATTCTAACTGTAACTGTAACCCTATTTCTAATTCTAACCTTAACCTTAACCCTGACCCTTACCCTAATCAACTTTGCCATCTCAGCTGATCTGTGGTGATCTGCGGTGTTTAGGCAGACCGTTTTTGATTGATTTTTGATGCATCTATCAGATTTCAGTATAATGTAGTTGGAGCTACATTTGGAGTTTGGCCAGATTTGTATTCTTAAATCTGGTCAGAGCCGAGGCCAGATTTGGAGACAAAATACTTTTTCTTATAAACAGTTACAAATAACACGGTGTTGTTGCCTTGAATGTGGCTCAACATGAAAGTTTGAGTGAGTGAGTGATGAGTAGGGTTTAACGTCCTGCCCAACACAGTATATATCATATCAGGGATGACCCCTTTCAGGCAGAATGCACACAAACACATAATAATGGAACAGTAAGCTTAACCTTTACAATAAAGAAAAAGAAAGTTTAACCTTTACAGAAACACAAAACACGAGAACGTAAAATTGTAAGAACTCCATTATATGCATGCGTATGTAATTAACATAACGGTGGTTCTAATAATCTTCCCTGTTATCCTCCAGACAGGGAAGATTATTGGAACTACCATTATGAGTGATTGAGTGGACAGTTAGTAATGGTTGATTGGTGTATGTGACACTGTGTGTGGTGTAGAAACTACACAGTGAAAGTGATGCCAACGCCTGTGAATGATGCAGCAGCTGCACTGCATCTCAACCAGACCAAGACGGAACAGGCGCTCAGAAAGGTACGCTCCACTTTCATTCACATCTTTGCATCTCTATCTTGTACATTCTTTATCAGTGCATATGACTACATTAGCATCAGTATTTTGTGTTAGACATGGCAAAGTTTGGTTCAGATTGTGTTTTTTTCGGGTTCGTGGCATGGCATAGCCGTAATGCGTTGTGTCCGATCAATGTAGTTGCTCTATGCTGAGCTAAGTTAGTACTTGGATGGGTGACTGTCTGCTGGCAGGTAAACCATCTCGGTAAGTAACCAGCTGTCTAGGTCAACTCAGCCTTTTATCCCTCCAGGTAGTTAAATCAAGTACTGGCCTACCTGGCTGGGGTTAAGGTGGGATGCATTCATCTGTGTTGGGTGGCAGGTAACACTGTGATCCCATATGGTAGGTGATGTTCTGTAGCTCTGAGATGGGTTTCCTATAAAGAGCTACACTATCTGTAACTTTTTTATTTATGTAAATTTGTTCATTTTAAATTCTCCTGTGTTAATCGAGGCACCACAGCATCTTCTCATTGAGTCCACATGAGATGGCCTATCTCTTCAGATCAATATTAGTAGTAATAGGTTTGATATCTTGTTATTATGAATTTTTTTCATCTCGACTTTTTAGTTGGTTCTCTTGGGCTTGTTGCACAATGCCACTGTGTTAATGTGTGAGTGTTTGTTGTGTTTTGGAACAGATCGAGTCGCTGCTGCAGCGTAACCACAGTCCCCGCAAGTTTGTGGCTGAGCACGAGTACCGGCTTCAGCAGGGCTTCCTGGCCGGTTCCGCACAGGAGGTATTGGTGACATCATGCAACATGTACGCACAGCACAGCATGTGTAATAGGAAGTATCATATACGTTTCCTCACGGACTAGACTAGAGTGTATTGTGCAAGTGTAATGCAGCATAGTAAATTTAGACCTAAATGAAACATACTTCTTTCATGACACTGTGTTCTGCATGGACGTGCATGTGATAAACAGACGTGAGATGCATTTTAACCATCGTGCTTGACTGTAGTCAGATTATCAGCCATTATAACTCTGTGGACATTGTAGTTAGTCAGTTAATTAGTTAGTTAGGACATTTGAGGGTGTCTGTTCAAAATCACAGACGCCGCAACCACTGTTCAAATAGATGGGACTGGAGTCTGTTGCTGAAAACAGCGAATGTGAGTTAAGGGTCGTGAATGGACGCCGGTAGACTGTTCCACGGTTGCTGAACATTGTTCTAGTTGGTGGGATCTTTAGTTTGGTCGTTGACGACGACGATCTAAGACCGGACTGGCGGCAGTGGATCAGGCGGCAGTCATCTGCCAGGTAGGCAGGTGCACGCCCATTGAGGCACTTGCGAACCAATACCGCCAGCTTGAACAAAATCAGTTGCCGAACTAGTAGCCAGTGAAGTGACTGCAGAACTGGCGTGATGTGCTCCGTACGCTGTGTACCAGTCATCGGATGTGCTGCCGCATTCTGGACGGACTGCAGTCACCTTAGTTGGCTGTCAGCAATTTCATAAAGCAACGAATTGCAGTAATTTAGCTGACAGCCAATGAAGGCTTGGACAAGCATCTGAACGACTGTCGGCATCAGTGACTGGATGGATGTAGTGAGAGGTAGTAGAATGAACTAGGTCATGAAATTCTATAAATAGTAAGTAAGTAAGTAAGTAAAGTGTAAATTTGTATAGTGCATACTCAAAAAGATCTCTAA
>Ga0209454_1000592_pt1 | contig 19502 bp, 11 predicted proteins | sample WorMetHERISLAND1_2_FD_187400 | JGI IMG/M metagenome (GOLD analysis project Ga0209454, IMG submission 187400) | Marine gutless worms symbiont microbial communities from Max Planck institute for Marine Microbiology, Germany - Olavius geniculatus... | ecosystem: Host-associated > Annelida >... | reverse complement strand
GTGTTTAGTAGTATTTATAGCAAAAAAAATCAAGTAGTATTTTAATTTATCACACTGTTTTTATTGAAAATTTTATGTTTGTGCGCTTGCTCTATAATCAAGCCCTGACCCCATTTTTTACGCAGCTGTTTGCCGACAGTTGTATTGAGTTAAAAACCAATTGAGAGTTACTAATTAATGGTTTAGAAGGAATCAAATCTATTTTTATATATTACTGGTGGTAGCAATATAAAACCAGGCTTTCAACTAATTCTAATAAGGTTTAACCAATAACCAATAACACCTAAATGAGCTCTTTTCGTTCATTTAGGGTTAAACTACAGTGATCTGGGGGCGTCCTGCGAATCGATGAATTCACTGATTGCCCTCTTGATACTCCAGTACTTCCAGTAAGGCAGGATCAGAATTTCACGCTTGTCTTCTCTTTCTATTCGATCATCGTTTTTAGCGATCAATATAGCCCGCCGACAGTTGAAGCGCGACATAAATTTCTTTATTGGACGCAAATCCTTTTTACTTAATCTTTCCCTAATTTTGACTTCCACGGGTAAAACATTTTTTCGATCGTACAGAATAAAATCAACCTCATCTTTTTGGGGAGACCTAAAGAAGAATCGGGCGTTCAGCCAGTTTGCGAAAAAAGTTTCGAATAGAGTCCCCAAATCCGGCTCCCTTTCAGAGCTTAATATCGAGAGAAAACAGGTGTTTGAAAGGTAGACACGCTTCAATTTTTTTTCACTGGTCAGGCGATTTGATGAATAATTATACAATTTACTCACTAGCAGTGAATGAGTGAGGTAGGAAATGTAGTTGGCCACCGTGCGCTGGTCGATTTTCAAATCATTGCCTAGATTTTTATATTCAAGGTATAGACCCGGTGTGTCGGCGATGATTTCAAGCAGAACCATAAGCAAAGCCGGGCGATTAATCTCGAAACTTTCCGGAATGTCCCTGAAAACTACCCGTTCGAGGAGGCTTTCTCTAAAGTATTTTTTAAGAGCGATGCCGGAAAAAGAAAGGGTTTCGGCGAATCCGCCCGTTGTTAAATAATCACTCAAAAAAATTTTAATTTCACGTTCATATATTTGCTCTCTCGTGCTGTCGATGGCGGCATCCCTGAATTCAATAAACTCGTTGAAAGATAGGGGATCCACCCGAAATTCAAAAAAGCGACCCGCCAGGCTTTCTTTGGTTCCTTTTTGCAGCGGCAAAGCCGCAGATCCCGACAATATGATCTTCAAATTCGGATACTGATCATAGAGAATCTTCACTTTATTGGACCAATCTTTCAGCTTCTGAATTTCATCCAGAAAAAGGTAGATTTTTTCCGCGTCCCGTATATCCTGCTTCAAGATTTCCATCTCATAGCTTTCGAGAATTACCTCCATGCCTAATTCCTGCAGATCGAATGAAAAGTAAACAATCCGAAACGGATCTACCTGTTGATCGCGAAGCAGATGATCGATGAGTTGGTGCATCAGTGTGGTCTTTCCCGCACGACGAATCCCATAAAGTAAAATAATTTGACGGTAATCCATAAATGACCGAACATGCGGCAGCATCTTCCGCGTTTGTCCCGCTAGCTCCTCAGGCACTTTCAAAGATTTCCACCATGGATTGAATCCAGATATTTTCATTTAATAACTCTGCAATGTTATTATTTTATAAAAATAGTAACATCATAGTGTCAATATAATCAGAAAATGTCAAGTTAAAAGACAAAATATGGGCTCAGGGCCTGATCAGTGATGATAGGTTGATGTCGATGCTTTGGAACTATGGGGACATCCTATTGCCAATTTTACAATAGAATCCCCCCTAAATTCCTTGCGCCAACACCCAATGTGTTTGGGTTTTGAGCTTTCGGTTTGAATTGCAGCCGGTTTTTAATTAAATATGCGGCTGACTGGCCGTTTTCCTTTGATTCCGTTATTTTTTGAGATGAAGCGCCACCACAGCCGCTTTTACCGGGCGGGTGTGCCCAACAGCTGTCCCGGTCGCGATTCACGGATTTCCTGCGGGGCCGCATACCAGTCGATTCTTCGGGTCAGGTACATGATGACCGACAATACCGCGAACAAACCAATGCTTCCCATCAGCAGGGCATAATCCTCGAGCTGGAGCAATATATACAGGTAGGCATAAAGTATTACCAGAACGCCGCCCACCATCAGGGTAGCTATTTTCTTCTTCAAAATTGCTTTAGCATAGCCGGTAATCAGACAGATCACGGCGCCGGCGGAAATAAGGTAGGCTGCTCCGAAGTTGGTCTGCTCGGATATGGACAGCAGAAGGGTATAAAAAATAATGATGGCCAGGCCGATTAGCAAATACTGAACCGGGTGTACCCGCAGGCGAAGCATGACCTCCGATATCAAAAAGGCCAGAAACGTAAACACAATAAACATCAGGGCGTATTTGGCGGTGCGCATGGATTTCTGGTAAATATCGACCGGGTGGAATAGCTTGACTCCGAATGTGGAGGCAGTCAATTTGTGGCCGGCGCCGCTCCAATGCTGGGGGTAGTTTCGATTCAGGTGCAGGATTTTCCATCTGGCGGAAAATCCTTCCTCAGAGACCTTTCGTTCCGTCGGCAGAAATGCGCCTCCGAAGCTGGGATCGCGCCAGGTCGATTCTACGGTAACCGTCGTCTCCTTTCCCACCGGGGCGAAATGAATTTGCTGACTGCCATTGAGATTCAACGCGAGATGGAAACGGTATGACTGGTTCGTGTCATTGAGACGTATTTTCGCGCTAACCCCGGATTTGATCACATCTGCTGTTTCGAGGCCGGGCTCCATGGCGAGGTTGGTGTCATCAAATGTTGCCTCAATCCGGTCCTTTATGCCGCGCATGTCGGTAATGCCGAGGGAAATGAACGCCCCCGACCATTCGATGTCTTCCGGTGGGATCCTTAAGTCCTCAATCGGGATTCGCGGAAACACCCCGCCTACAGACAGAGTCGCATTATACAAAATGGCTTTATAAATGCCGCGGTATCGAACTTCGGGGGTGATCCGGTTTTTTATGTCGACAGTATCCGGCAGGAGGTGAAAATACCGGGTCACGGTCTTGGCTTTTTGGTCTTTGCCTTCAATATGCTTCAGGTACGGCACCGAAATAACCGGTCCGGTAACGGTCTGCGCTTTTCCCCATTTATAATTGATCTCATTGATAACTTCCTGCTTGCGGCTTTTGCGCTCTTTGATAAGCGCTGTTACCATGGATGTTGGAATGAGTAGCGCCAGAATCAGCACGCAAACGGTAATCAGCTTGAAGGTTACGGAACTGCCAATCCGTTTGGCTGTTTTCTTGACGGCGTCTGTATTTTGCATAAAGGCCTCCTTTTTCAATAATGACTTTTTTGAACCCTCTGAGGCCCATTATGCACTGTTGTGGTGAAGGGATTATAAATGACGCGTGAACTTACTGTGAAAAAAATAAATGAGGTCTGTTTGAAGATCCTGGAATTGCGGCACTGCCTTCAAATTAATCCGGTGGTTGATTCCTGTATTTTTGATGTAGGGTGGGCTCTGCCCGCCATCGGCCGATGATATCAGCGGGTTTTGGTGGGCACAGCCCACCCTACGATAAAAAACTATTGCAACGCTAGGGTTAAATATATTCGCAACTATAACCAAACAAAAGGTAAATTAAAGGTTTTAAAGACTTATGAAATGTTCAGAACCTGGAGCAATGGAGTGCTGGAGTATTGGGGTATCAATAGAAAACAACCAACCTTCAGACATTACACCAGCACTCCGAAAATAATAAACATTTGAAGACCCTTACGGATTACCTTTTTATGGAACATAGATCCGAAAAATTACCGGGTCCCGCGATTTTCATCCTGAAGGCGATATTTTGGGTCTGAGCAATGGAAGCGTCAGGGTCGCGCGCACGCCGCCGGTTTAGCGGTTTTCCAGCTCGACGGAGCCGTTGTACAGCTTAGTCACCTCTGCCACGAAATTGAGTCCCAAACCGGTACTTTTATCCCTGGTGTTGGGTCGCTGTAATGAAAAGAATTTGTTAAATACCTTTTTGACAGCATAGTCGGGTATTCCCGATCCATGATCTTCGACAATCAACCTGAGCAGGTGGCCCTCAATTCAAGCTGTGGGATTTCCCGTTCAACGGCCCTGGCGAGTTATTCCTGAGTTTTCTCTGAATTTTCGTCGGCTTCATATATCACTTTTCGGGCTGATCCAGCACTTCCCTCACCTTGGCAGCCAGGGAATTGACCGAAAAGGGTTTCTGAAGGAAGTTAACATCCTCTTCGAGAATACCTTGGTGCATGATGACATTGCCCGTATAGCCGGACATGTAGAGAAGCCTAATACCCGGTTTGATTTTCTCGATTTGCCGGGCCAACTCCTTGCCGTTCATCTCAGGCATCACAACGTCGGTCACTAACAGGTGAATCGGGTCTTCGAGACTTTCGACTAAGGCAAGAGCTTCTTTAGGCGAGACGGCTGCAAGCACATTGTAGCCAAAACGCTCGAGTACGGTTTTACTCAGTCTCAGGATCGCCTCTTCGTCTTCCACCAATAGGACTGTCTCGCTTCCCTTCGCGATGGCCTTGGCAGCGGTATCTCTAGTTGCATCCGCGACTGGCTGTGCACGGGGCAGGTAGATCTTAAATGTGGTTCCCAGTCCCGGCTCGCTATATACGTTGATGAAACCTTCGTTTTGTTTTACGATCCCGTAGACCGTAGCCAGCCCCAATCCGGTACCCTCCCCGAACTCTTTTGTGGTGAAAAACGGTTCGAAAAGATTGTCGAGGGTCTCTTTATCCATGCCGCATCCGTTATCGCTGACAGCAAGAATTACATATTGTCCCGGCACACACCCGGGTTGCGTTTTGCAATATGCTTCGTCAATGATCACGTTTTTCGTTTCGATGGTGACCTTTCCTGTCCCGAAAATGGCATCCCGGGCATTCACACAAAGATTGGCCAGAATCTGGTCTACCTGGGCAGGGTCCAACTTCACCGGCCAAATACGTGCGTGAGGCTTCCAGACTAGATCAATGTCTTCTCCGATCAAACGCCGGAGCATTTTGAACATTCCCTCCAGGGTATCGTTGAAATTCAGAATTTTCGGTGCAATGGTTTGCTTTCTGGCAAAAGCTAATAGCTGCCGGGTCAGCTCCGTCGATCGCCGGGCGGCCTTGTGGATCTCTTGCAGTTCCGCATATCGCGGGTCCTCTTTTCCCATCCCCATGAGCAGCAGCTCGGTACTGCCCAGGATCACTCCCAACATGTTGTTGAAATCGTGCGCCACGCCTCCCGCAAGTCGGCCGACGGATTCCATCTTCTGGGATTGATAGAGCTGGTCTCGCAGTTTTTCGCCTTCTTCTTCCGCCAGTTTGCGCTCGGTAATGTCGGTGATGAATCCCTCGAGCGCAACAATAGTTCCATCCGAATCCAGAACCCCTTGGCCTTGTTCCCAGACCCATTTTTCCTTCTGGCCGGCAGTATGAATACGATAACTCAGTTGAAAAGACCGTTTCTCATTGACGCCATTTTGGACGCCAACCTCAACCATCCGGCGGTCATCCGGATGGATGATTTCAGCGTAGGAGATCAGTTGGTTTCCGATCAGATCATCAGGCTGATACCCGGTCAGGGGATAGCAGCCGTCACTGACAAACTCCATTGTCCAATCCGGATCGTTCTTGCAGCGGTAAGCCATACCGGGCAAATTGCTCATCAGTGTTATCAGACGGCGCTGGCTTTCTTTAAAATTTTTTTCAGCTTGCTTGCGATCGGTGATGTCGCACGCGAGCACCAGCTCAGCCCTGCGTTTTTCAAACTGCAGCACATGGGAGGTAATCTCAACGTCGATTTCTTCACCGTTTTTCTTGATATGACGCCAAGTCCCGGCTTTGTCCAAGCCGACGTTTACAGCATCCACATTGTGAAGCAGCCGCGCGACGTCCTCATGGGGGCGGACATCTTTAATCGTCATAGAGAGAAATTCCTCGCGACTGTAACCGTAGTGCGAAATCGCAGCGTTGTTCACGTCCAAAAAAGCAAGCGATTCCAGATCGTAGATCCACATGGGGTGCGGATTCGAGATAAAAAGTTCGCGATAGCGGGCTTCGCTTTTGCGTAGTGATTCCTCGATTTTCTCTAAGTCGAGAACTCGCTGCTCCAATTCGGCATATGTTGGTTTCTCACCCATTCATGATATCCTTACAAAAAAGGAACATTAGTGCGGCTATCATCGCTCGTTCGGCCAGGGTGGCGGTTTCGATATACTCGCGATCGCGGTGGGTTCCGCCCCAGGGTATGGCCGGCCTTTTGAAGCGTTTCAAACAGCCGAGCACATTCCTCAGGACAACTCCTCGTAGTCTCCCCTTGCAGGCGATATTTTGGGTCTGAGCAATGGGAGCGTCAGGGTTGCGCGCACGCCGCCGGTTTGGCGGTTTTCCAGCTCGACGGAGCCGTTGTGCAGTTTGGCCACCTCTGCCACAAAATTGAGTCCCAAGCCGGTACTTTTTTCCCTGGCGTTGGGCCGCTGTAATGAAAAGAATTTGTTAAATACCTTTTTGACGGCATAGTCGGGTATTCCCGAACCATGATCTTCGACAATCAACTTGAGCAGGTAGCCTTCAATTTGGCTGCGAAGAACAATTTCACCCCCGGCAGGACTAAAATCGATGGCATTTTGAATCAAATTGGACAACGCCTGATTGAGCAGCAGCCTGTCGCCTTTGACCCGGGCCTTGGCGGGTGTTCGGGTCGTCAAGCTGAGCCGATTTTTTTCCAGGATTGCCCGTTTGCTCTCGACGGCGGCCCGCAAAAGCGCGTTAGTCGATATCCGCTTCGATGTTTGCAGAATTTTCTGATTTTCCAGGGCCGACAGCTCCAGCATCCTATCCACCAAAGCCTGAATCCGATTGGCTTCGTTGCGGATGTTTTTTAAAAACAGGGACCGCTGCCGGGACGGCACATTTTCTTCCAGTAATTCAGCCGCGCCGCGGATGGCCGACAGGGGGCTTTTGACTTCATGGGTCAGCTTTTGAACATACTGTTCAACGTATTCTTTGCCTTCCAACGTTTGCTGCATCCTGGCAAATGCGGCGCCCATCTCGCCGATATCCCCGCGGCCCAGCTTGGGAAAGTCAACCCGTCGGCCGTGACGCACATTATTGGCATATCGCGTTAAACGTTTTATCGGACGGGTAAGCCAGAACGAAACCAGGTAACTCAACACGACAGCCGCCGCCATGGCCAGCAGACCGACTTTGAAAACCTGGGGTTTGGCATTCCTCAAAAAGGTGTTGATGCTCGTCGTGGGCTTGCCCACCGACAACACCCCCGCGATGCGATCGCCAACCAGGATCGGTGCGGCAACATACAGCACTTTGGTGGCCGGATCGTCCACCACATCCTGTGTTGTGCGGGCGCCGTATTTGCCTGCCAGCGTCAGGTTGACATCGCGCCAGCCGGCGTAGTCTTTGCCCACATTGCCCTGATCCAGGGAATCAAAGAGAAGCTTTCCCTTGTCATCGGTGATATATACCCGCATGTCGACACCGGTTTTGGCCAGGCTGTAAATCCGGGCGGATATCGGGCGGGCGTGCATTTGCTCAAATGCCGTGAGCCAGTCCGCGGGATTAAACCGGTTGGATTCCATTTCGTGTCCCGCGAGGGATGCCAGGATATTGGCCTGGTCCACCAGGGGTTCTTCAACCCCCTCTAAATAGCGGATGCGTTGATTGTCCAGAATCCAGTTGATGGGATAGGAAAAACAAAAGACGAAAACGATGATGTAACTGAAAAAAATGCGGGTTCCCAGATTCATATGTCCTCTTTTAAAGCATACCCGACGCCCCGGTGGGTAATGATCGGGTCCAAATCCGGTGTGATGTCTCTCAGTTTGGCCCGAATGTTTTTGATGTGGGCATCCACCGTTCGGTCCATGCTGGCCTCGGGCTCATCCCAGGCCAGTTCCATGAGCCGCTCGCGGGAAAATACATGTCCGGGCCGGCGGATAAACAAGGCGAGGAGATTGTATTCATAGCGGGAGAGAGCCAGCGGCCGGCCCAGATAGGAAATTTGCCGCTTGGATTCATTGATCCGGAATGTCGGTAGGCCCTGCGCCTCGGGATCCGGCGGACGGGTGCGCCTCAAAACCGCCTTCACCCGCGCGCTTAACTCCCGGGGGCTAAACGGTTTGACCACATAGTCATCAGCGCCGATTTCAAGACCCACCACCCGATCGATTTCCGTTGAGCGGGCCGTTAAAAAGATAATGGGAAGGCCGTGGCTTTTGCGTATTTGCTTGCACAACTCAAGCCCGTTGACGTCGGGCAAACCGATGTCCAAAATGATTAAATCAATGGCTTCCCGGTCCAGCAGCGTCAAGACCTGCATGCCGGATAAAAGACAGCGGGTTTCAAATCCCTCGGTTTCGAGGGCATACTGGATATTATCTGCAATCGCCTGCTCGTCTTCAACAATCAGAATCTTGGGATTCATGGCGTTTCCATTTTGCAACCGTTCATGGGTTCAGGGTTCAAGGTTCAAAGGTTAGGGTTCAGCGCAGCCGTCGGCCCAAAAAACAGCCGGTCAAATCGAAAAAGAAACTTTTTTTAATGTTTCATGCCAGATAAACCACGAAATACACGAAACACACAAAAGCCTAAGGGCCTATTCCGTATTTTGGTGTCTTTCGTGTATTTCGTGGTTCATGCATATACCATCGTCTAAACTCATATACTTCGAGGAAGTTTCATACGAGCATTGCCTCTGGCCGCGAGCGTCCAGTCTGATCAAAGAAAAGAAACTAATGAACGTCGAACATCGAACGTCCAACATCGAACGTCGAATAATGCATTCTGCCTGTCGTGAGTCTTTTGCCGAACGGTCTATTTTAAAACGACTGAGCGAGTAGTGGGGTCGTAGCTCGAAGAGCGAAGCCCCAAGCGATTCCTCCATTCTTCAATTGACATTCGACATTCGTCATTTAAAGTAGTTTCATACGAAATCCGAAAGAAATCATTGACTGAGTAACTCTCAGAAAAAAACAATATTATTAGAAACAGTCGCGTCCGTTGGAACTTGGTCGTTGGAAACTGCGCCGCTAAATCTTGTAATTCATATGAACATAGGTAACCTGGTACGGTGAACCTTGAACCTCTGAACGCTTACTCATTTTCAACTCAAACCGCCGACGTCTGATGTGAATCCGCTGCAAAATCGTGCGCACGAGCAGCATAATCAACAGTACCGCCGCGGAGGCGGCCAGCACCATTGCGCTGTGCTCCGCAAAACGAGGCCCTTGCCGCTGCAGGGAACCGTTGGCCAGGGGCACTCCAAGGGTGATGAGAATGTACCAGCCCAACGGGATCAAGTCGGTGCGCGCCGGTTTCCTTTTGTCGGCTTCAATGAAACCATGCGGCTCGAGCGTCTTTTGTGCGGCGCCGGCCCTGTCATGGAACCGGTAAGTTATTTTATTTATTATCATATAAAACAGACTCAAAAAAAAGAAATAAATTACGATACCCTCCAGACGGTGGACCCTGGCAGCCGTCAACCACCCCGTTTGAAGGTCAATTTGGTGAGAGTAAATAGATATCAGGATCCGAGTCGTGTTCGCGAGTATGGTCAGCAGGTAAGCGCTCATAAAACCCAAACAAAGCCAAACCAGCTTTGCCCGGTGGCGCGCAAAGGCATGCAATCCGGAAAAGGTCGCCATGCAAAAGGCAATGATTAAAAAATTGACCCCCGCACAGGCCGGCGCGATTATGATTCGGCATTCCCGGCTGATAAATCCGGTATGGGCTTCATACGCAAACTGAATTCCACTGAAAAGCTCGACCAGGCCCGCCGTGGGAGCCAAAACCCAGGCCAGCTCCTCAGCACCGGCCCGGCTGTAATGATGCTTCAGTCCCCACGCTGCAAGCAATATCAGGAGATAATAAACGGCGTTATCGAGCAAATGCTGTTTTATATCGATTTTTGCCATAATTTTACCCTTCTTCCCAAGCCGGACAAGCCGGACAAGCCGGAAATTCGAAACTCGAAACTCGAACAACGAAACAAATCCGACATTCAAAAATTCAAATGTCTCAAACGAAATTACCTTCGTGACAAAGTTGATTTCAATTCAAATCTTTGTAAATGCTTGTTTGTTAGTGCTTTACAAAGATGCCAACAAATGTTTTGCACAATTTGTGCAAAACTGAGTTGGTAACTGTCTAACGATCCCCAGGCAGTCTTTGGCAGTTTGCCCCAAGTCCCGGATTGCGGCCGTTCTGCCATCAGCGCTGCGCCGAACGGCATTTTCGAGCCGGGTAGATTCGGGGCGCAGGATTTCTGCTTATTCGCCAATTTTGGCTTTGATGGTAGGTTGGGTCGAGATCCAGACATGTTTTGTTGGGTTTCGTTCCTCTACCCAACCTACGAAAAACCGTCCAATGTTGATTGTTCAATGCTCGGATCGAAACCCAACACTCCATCACTCCATTTTTTAATCATTCCATTCAGAGTATACGGTAAGCTCCACCCCTCTCTCCGAGCTTTATTGTTTATTTATTGAAATCAAATCATGTTTGCGCATAATTTATGCTACTGCCAGATTGAATATTTTGAGACTGGTATCGATTTGAATTGAAAAAGATAGAGCGAAGCGAATCAACAAATATTCAATTTTCAATCTTCAATATTCAATGCCGAAAGCGCGAAGCCTGAAGCCTTGCGGAGCCGGGGCTTCTTGCGCTGAATTTTTTCCTTTGCAGACCCGGATTTTCTAGCCGCCATGCTGATCGCCAGCATCATCACGGCAGCTGCGAGAACTAAGCCCATTTCAGGTTCCGGCACGGTTGAAACCGAAGTGCCTACCGCCAGGTTGGAAACTTCTTGGGGAAGCGGCAGCGGCTGGTCAACATCGTCGGCCGGACCGTCCGTGTTTTGAACGATGTCGTGGACGGCCACAAAAGAGGTATAGGCGGACAGCAGGTTGTAGGTCAGCCCCAGGCTGGTGATCTCTTTTTGATGCTCCGGATTGGTGCGCGTCGCACTGAAATCAGACAATCGGCTGATCCGGCTGCGGGCCCACAGATATTTTAACGCCCGGTTGGCATTCATGGCTCGGAAATCGCCGACATGCACGATCCGGAAATAGTCTTCCTGCGCGCCGGCCCCGGTCAGTTCGATGGTGCCCGCGGGGCGTCCGCGCCACTTGCCGAAAACCACCACGGGCCGATTGGCGAACAGATCGGGAATGGCCGGTGGCTCGATATCGTAAGTCTCAAAAGCATTGAATGCCAACTCGATGTGAGTCAACACCGGCGACTGGACATACCTGCGAAATCGTTCGGCGGCTGCGTCTGCTTGCTGGGGTTTGGTTACCACAAAGGGCTCTCCCTGGCCGGCTTTGGCCATACCTTCAATCAGGTAGCGGTTGACACTGGATCCGATGCCGAACGCAAACACGTTGGTGCGGTTGAGGTTCTTCTGAATGGTTTCGAAAACCTCGTGTTCAGCACCGATATAGCCGTCGGTGACAACAATCATCGTACGGGCATAGGTTTCGTCGCGGGGCAATTCCAGCCCCTTGTGCAAAGCGGACAAAAGCTCAGTTCCGCCCCCGCCGCGCTGTTTGTCGATGAAACGAATGGCATTACGAATATTGCCGGCGGTGGCCCGAACCGACGTTGGGGCCATCAACCGGGAGCCGCCGGCAAATAGGGTGACGTTGAATTTGTCGGTTTCTTTCAAATGGCCGATCAAATTATTGAGCAGTTTTTTGGACGTGTTCAGGGGAAATCCATTCATCGAACCGGAAACATCCACCACGAATATGTACTCCCGAGGCGGTATGTCCTGCGGCATCACGCGCTCCGGCGGCTGGACCATGAGCAGAAAAAATTTTTCCTTGTCACCTTCATACAATAGTAATCCCGACTGGATTTCGACGCCGGCCAGGCGGTAGTTCAAAATAAAATCCCGATTCCCGCCAAATCCCCCGGTTTCGGCCAGGGATATAAGGGCCATGGAATCACTTTCAAACTGTGTTTCGATCTCATGGGAAGGACAGCTCAGCTCCTGCAGGGCAATCCCGGTTGAAACCGTTGCACGAATCGAGAACTTTGTTCCAGGATCACGGTCCTGCTTCAGGTAAGGATTCTTGACCCACCGATCGGTTTCCGGCGCCGCGGCTTCCGGCTGATCCGAATACCGTGGGCCCACCACCGTGGGATAGACAAACTCATACACGCCCTCGGTCGGGACAAGCAGCTCCGTGTAATGCAATTCAATCTCGATGTCAGCGCCCGGCATGATGTTGGCAACGCTCATACTGAACACATTGGGCCGTTGCTGTTTCAGCAAAGAAGCACTTTTGCCCTGCTGCTTGGCCTGCTCAAAAGACTGTCGGGCGGCTTCACGCTCTTTGATCTCGGCCGTGATCACCTCGGTCCCGATGACCATTTTCATCCCGTGGACAGAAGCCCGGGTGGATGCGGGAAAGATATAGCTCCCATTGATCGGGGTGCTGCCGTTGTTGGCATATCTTTGGGTAATTGCCACATCGGCGATAACGCCGTTGATATTGACGACAACATCGGTCGCTTTCAGCGGAAACTGATCCAGCGACTGATCGCCGTTTTCGATAAAAAAATACGGTGAAAGGGTTGAATCGTCGGCCGATGCCGCCAATCCGTTCACTGTCCCTGCACAAACACCCCCCAATAATAAAACACATACCATACAGCATTTTGCCTTACCCATTTTGACCTCCTATAAGGTGTTTTATTGCCGGCAATGAGATTTCGTCCCCGACTGTTTTAAATCATACGTTGGGAGCGTGAAATGAATATGAACTGAATTTGAAAAAAAGGTGAAAAGTAAAGAATCCGAGCGAAGACAACTCGTATTTGAAGTCACCCTAGAGGGTGGAGTTCTCCGAAGTTTACAGATGGAATGATGGAGTGATGGAGTGATGGAGTATTGGAGTAGTGGAGTGTTGGAGTGTTGGAGTACTGGAGTACTGGAGTGTTGGAGTGTTGGAGTGTTGTAAAAGCTATGGGGACGTTGTCGACTAATCGAACTTGTCGACAACTTTTGATATGCTAATTATGCTCTCACTAACTCGCCCATATTGAAAAAATGAAGTCAAGATTTTGAGTCGATAAATGTGATTATAAAACAATTAATTGTCCAATTCTGCAAAGACTGTTCACTTTACGCTTTTCTATGACTTTATAAAATTGATAAAGATGCAACCCTACCGGCTGTTGGGGATAACCCGGAACGTTGAACCTTGAACCATCCAACCCGTTTATTATTTAAACTGACTGCCCCGATCCAGGTTGCGGTACTGGATTGCTTCGGAGATGTGATCGACCTGGACATCCGGGCTGCCATCCAAATCCGCAATCGTGCGGGCAATCTTTAGAACGCGGTTAAAGGCCCGGGCCGAAAGGCCGAGTTTGTCGATGGCCGACTCCAGCAGGCGGCGGGAGCTGCCGTCGATTCGGCAGTGGGTTTTGATGTGGCGGCTGCTCATTTTGGCGTTGCAGTAGATTTTGGCCCGGGCAAAGCGTTTGGATTGGATCTCGCGGGCGCCGGACACCCGCTGCCGGATATTTTTAGAGGGCTCGGCATAAGACTCTTGCATCAGGTCTTGGTAGGGTACGGCCGGTACTTCGACATGGATATCGATGCGGTCTAACAGCGGGCCGGAAATCTTGGACCGGTAGCGGTGGATCTGGTGGTGTGTACAGCGGCAGGTATGCTTGGGATCCGCCAAATACCCGCAGGGACAGGGATTCATGGCGGCCACCAGCATGAAGCTGGCGGGGTAGGTCAGGGTGGTCGTGGCCCGGGAGATGGTTACTTTTAAATCTTCCAGGGGTTGGCGCAAAACTTCCAGGACATGCTTTTTGAATTCGGGCAGCTCATCTAAAAAAAGCACGCCGTGGTGGGCCAGGCTGACTTCGCCGGGCCGGGGAATGTGTCCGCCGCCGATGAGCCCGGCATCGGAGATCGTGTGGTGGGGGGAGCGGAAAGGGCGCCTCGTCACCAGGGCCTGATCTTTTTCCATCATGCCCACCACGCTGAAAATTTTGGACGTTTCAATGGCTTCCTGAAAGGTTATCGGAGGTAAAATAGTCGACAACCGTTTGGCGAGCATGGTTTTGCCGGAGCCGGGAGGGCCGATCATAATTAGATTGTGACCGCCGGCAGCCGCAATCTCCAGCGCCCGTTTGACATGCTCCTGGCCCATGACCTCGGCGTAATCCAACTCGTAGTGGCCGTCTTTGTCAAATATGGCGGAGATATCCGTGCTCTGGGGTTCCAAATTGGAGTAGCCCCTTAAATGTGAGACGACCTCTGACAGGGTTTGGACCGGCAGCACGTCGATGTCACTGACCACCGAGGCCTCACGACCGTTATCGTAAGGGACCATTATCGCCTTGTAGCCGGCCTCCTTGGCGGCCAGCGCCATCGGCAGTGAGCCCCTGACCGCTTTGACGCGTCCATCCAATGAGAGCTCCCCCAGAATCAGGTACTGAGAAATCTGTTCTTGGGGAATGATGCCGGTTGCCGCCAGAATACCCAATGCAATCGGCAGGTCAAAGCCGGTGCCCTCCTTTTTGATGTCCGCCGGTGCCAGGTTGACGGTAATGCGATCGTCCGGGAACCGGTAGCCGGAATTGCTGATGGCGGATTTAACCCGTTCCTTGCTTTCCTTGACCGAAGCCTCCGGCAGACCGACCGTCGTAAACGACGGAAGTCCCGAGTTGATATCGACTTCCACTTCCACCCGATAAGCGTCTATCCCGAGCACTGCACTGCTGAGAACTTTGGCAAGCACCTTTCTTCACCCCAGCTAAAGAAATGAATAATGAAAAATGATTAATGAATATTTATGGTACCTCAATTGAGCAAAAAACAATTGAGAGTTATTTGTTATCCGTCATTGGTTATTGGTTTGAAAGGAATGCGATCGCTTTTTTATATGTTACTTAAGTAACTGATGAACATCGAACATCGAACGTCCAACATCGAACATCGAATAATGGATTCTATCCGTTTAAGCAGGATTTCGCGAGCCTGCTTCGCCAAACTGGCTGCGCAGTCCAAGAGCGATTCCATCATTCATCATTCGTCATTCGTCAATCTTCATTCCTCCTCCGCCCCTCAATGAGGCCGGACCGCAGCAAGCTATAGCAAATGGATGTTGACAGAACAATCTTTTTGTTGGATACGGGTAAGGGGGATGCCAATTTTAAGGCCGGCGTTTAAATCCGGCACCTTTTCGCCAATCGAGTTGACAGACGGATAAATTTATCATATTATTACAATTGGTTAAGTTGATTTGACGACCTTGTTGCCATGTGCTATAAGACAGGCTACTAAACCGAAACAGCTTAATAGGATGCCTGACATCCTTGTAAATATATATTTATGGCTATACCCATATATCAAAGAACGATTTGTCAAAATGTTCATTTCGCGGGAATCGGACTCCACTCAGGTAAAAAAGTTCGCCTGAACCTCAAACCGGCACCCATCAATCACGGGATTAAATTTGTCCGCAAAGATTTGCCCGACAATCCCACCATCCCGGCCCGGTTTAACTGTGTCGTGGACACCAGCCTGGCCACGGTCATCGGATCCGATGGTGTGATTGTATCCACCATCGAGCACCTGATGGCCTGCTTAGGCGGATTGTCCATCGATAACGTTTTGGTGGAACTCGATTCCTACGAAGTCCCGGTGATGGACGGCAGCGCCGGGCCTTTTACCCGTATGATTATGGAAGCCGGCATTCAGGAGCAGGAGGCACCCCGTCATTTTTTCTTTCTGAAAGAGCCTATCGAGTTGGAGCAGAACGGCAAGTTTGTGGGTGCTTATCCGGATACCACGTTTAAAATAACCTGCAGTATCGATTTTGCCCATCCCCTTATCCAACAACAATCCTGCTCGATCGAAATCGAAGATCATATATTCGAACGGGAAATATCCAGCGCCCGAACCTTCGGTTTTTTGCATGAAGTGGAATACATGAAGCGCTATGGCCTTGCTCGGGGCGGGTCGCTCGACAACGCCGTGGTGGTCGATGAAAATGACATTTTAAATGATGACGGCCTGAGGTTTCAGGATGAATTTGTACGCCATAAACTGTTGGACTGCATCGGCGATTTTTCCCTGCTGGGCATGCCGATTCTGGCGCACATCGTTACCAGTAAATCAGGCCATGCCTTTAACCATGCCTTCCTTGAAAACTTCTTTAATACGAAAGCCTCGTGGCAAACCCTGACTTTGGAAGAACCTGCCGGATCGGCGAAATCCCTTGCAATTTAAATTAGTTTCGGATATTAGTGAATAGGTTCAACTGTCGTAACATGGCCGGGATCGATCGATGAAATATGCCGGTTCAACCGGCCTATTTTTTCAGCCATTTGTCTGGTGCTGATAATTTCTCCGAGGCCTTTCCAAGAGCCGTAAAATCTGACTAATTTTATTTATGTAGTTTGCAGCGTATTTCTATGCCATTGTTTTCAAGGAAGCAGATAACATGTGCGCTTTTGCTTGCTATTATCTTTATTGGCCATGGTCCTGTTTTGGCTCAAGATGCAAGGCTGACCAATATCACTGTTTCCAATACCCGTGACGATTTGCTGTTGTACCTGAATCTGGAAGGGGCCTTCAGTGAAAAATTGAAAAAAGCTATTCTCAGCGGTGTGCCGACAACATTTTTTTTTCTGGCCAAACTCAATAGTGTTCGAGATATATGGGTCGACCGCGGGATCGCCGATATAACCGTTACCCATACCATTAAATACGATAACCTGAAAAAAGAGTTCATTGTCAGGCGGTCTTGGAAAAATAATGAGCCTGAAATAACGAAATCGTTTAGCGAAGCTCAGAAATGGATGACTGAAGTAAACAGCTTAAAAATCATTCCGTTGGGTCGGCTGGAAAAAGGCCAGCAATATCAGCTAAGAACTAAAGCCGAGGTGAGCAAGCAAACCCTTCCTTTTTATCTGCACTATGTTTTATTTTTTGTCTCACTATGGGATATCGAAACCGACTGGTACACTATTGATTTCATCTACTAGATAGCCCGCCCTTAAAACTAAGAAATCCGGTGCAGATAACCTGTTTTTGGTCTTTGACATCTGAAAAAGATATTTTGATGTAACCCCAGGTGGATGGATCGAATAAAAACTGATAGAGTAAAGCGATACAACGGATCCCATAACCCGAAATTGCACTCCCATAATGATGTTCAGCAATTTTTTTAAAAGGAATAGAAAGCCCCATAGAGATGCCGACAGGAGACGTCGCCGTCGCGAAGGCATCATTATCCTTGTCATCTTGTTCGTAGTGGCGCTGCTGACCTTCATCGAAACCCGGACCATCCGGTTTGGGGCCGATATACCGGTTTCCAATACCATCCTGATGTTCATCCTGATCAATATCAACCTGCTGCTGCTGATCCTGTTGATATTTCTGGTTTTCAGGAACCTGGTTAAATTGCTTTATGACCGTCGGCGCAAGGTCATGGGCGCCAAACTTCGAACCCGTCTAGTAGTGGCCTTCATTGTGCTGACGATCATTCCAACGGTCGTGCTTTTCTTCTTTTCCATCAACTTTATTACGACCAGCCTTGAATTCTGGTTTAACGTGCCGATCGAACAGGCGCTGGAGAACTCTTTGCGGGTCGGCAGCCGTTTGTATGACCGGGTGGCGGATAATAATCAATTTTTCCTGGAAAGAATATCTTATCAGATACAAACCAAGAAACTGCTGCAGCCGGAAAAAGAAAAAGCATTGGCCAAATATATACAGATTGTGCAGCGGGAATTCAATATTGACGCCGTGGAGGTTTATGGTGCCAACACCCAACGAATCACGTTTTCCCTGATTTCGGAACTCGACAAAAGTTATTTTGGCCTGGTTTCGGCTGAAAATTTGCGTAAAGATTTACCCGGCGACGGGGTCTGGACCATCACCCAGGAGATTCCGGCCGGTGAACTGGTTAAAACCATCGGCACCATACCCTACGGGGCAAAGGTCGCTGAAGCTACCGGGTATGTGGTGCTGACAATTCTGATACCGCCGGAGTTGTATGAAAACCTGGAATCCATATCGCACGGTTTTGAAGAATATCAGCAAATTAAGCTGTATAAAAAACCCATTCAGTTGACCTATTACATCTCACTATCCATCGTCGCCTTGCTGGTCTTGTTTTGTGCAATCTGGTTCGGCTTCTACCTGGCCAAAACCATCAGTATTCCCATTAAAGAACTGGCTGAAGGAACCCGCCGGGTTGCCGAAGGGGATCTGGGCTTTACCATCGGCTCCGTGGCGGATGATGAAATCGGCAGCCTGGTCAACTCCTTCAATCAAATGACCAAGGATCTCAGAACCGGCCGGGAGCAGCTGGAGCTGTCGGCCCGCATGCTCAAAGAACAAAATATCGAAATTGAGGAAAAACGCCATTACATAGAATTTGTACTCAAAAGCGTGTCAGCCGGAGTGGTAACCTTGGACGCCAACGGAATGGTATCCACCATCAATAAATCGGCTGAAAAGATGCTGGATGTCAATGCTGAGGAAGTACTTTTTAAAAGCTTCAACACATTGTTAAGAGTCCAGAATCAGGATCTAGCTGATGAAATCATGACCAATCTGTCCTTTGCCAGAAACACGACCATCGAGGTTCCGCTAAAACTGATCGTCCAGGGTAGGCCGCGCAGTCTCCTCGTCTCGGTCAGTGTTTTAAAGGATGACGCCGGTCAGCATATGGGCATTGCGATGGTCTTTGACGATCTGACTGAAATGGAAAAAGGCCAGCGCATGGCTGCCTGGCGGGAAGTTGCACGCCGGATCGCACATGAGGTCAAAAACCCGCTGACGCCGATAACGCTGTCTGCCCAGCGCCTGAAACGAAAATATTCCAAAAGCCTAAACGAACCCGTATTCGACGAATGCACCCAGACCATCATTGATCATGTGGATTTAATTCGCAACCTGGTGAATGAATTTTCATCATTTGCCCGGTTTCCAAGTGCCAACCCCAAGCCCTGTGAGATTCTACCCATTGTCGATGAAACCATTGCGCTATACCGGGAAGGGCATCCGAATATAAAATTCGAAGCTCACAATACCGGTGATATTCCGCCCCTTAACCTGGATCGTCAGCAAATCAAGCAAGCATTCATCAACTTGATCGACAATGCAATCAGCGCTATCAAAAAAGAGGGCGTGATCTCTTTTGCCATCACCCATGATTCAATTTTAAAACGCACACGGATCGAAGTCGCCGACAATGGCCCCGGGATCAACAACCAGGATAAAACGCGTTTATTTGAACCTAATTTCTCAACCAAAAAAGCCGGCATGGGCCTCGGCTTGACGATTGTCAGTACGATTATTGCCGATCACCACGGCTTTATCAGTGTTCAGGATAATGTGCCCAGGGGTGCGAAATTTGTCATTGAACTGCCGGCCTGAGGGGGCGGAGGGCGGAGG
>Ga0209454_1000591_pt1 | contig 19506 bp, 17 predicted proteins | sample WorMetHERISLAND1_2_FD_187400 | JGI IMG/M metagenome (GOLD analysis project Ga0209454, IMG submission 187400) | Marine gutless worms symbiont microbial communities from Max Planck institute for Marine Microbiology, Germany - Olavius geniculatus... | ecosystem: Host-associated > Annelida >... | reverse complement strand
CCGTAGGCATTCACCCTAATATCGGGCAATGGCTGATCGTCCGCCTCGCGTCTTACTACACCCGTGATTCTGCCGCCTTCGACCAGTTCGAAATTGATGTTTGGAGTTTCTTCTTGAACGGTGACCACAATCTCCCGGGCGGAGCCTGAATCGTAAGTGTTCTCGTAATGTTGATCCAGATATACCGTGTCGCCGGTCTCTACATGAACCCCGTAGCTGCCAGTGAGCAGTCGGGCGATGGTATAGGTTCCATCTGACCGGGTTAGAGCACTATCAACTTGGGCTCCGGTGCTGTATTCATAAGCAACAACCTCGATACCAGCAAGGGGCGCACTGTCAGAAACACGGGTCACCCGGCCCGTAATCCTGCCTCCCGCAACAAGGTTGAAATCGATGTTAGTGGCAACCTCCTCTATATTTACAAAAACCGGTGTGGCCGAACTGGATTCGGATGTACCGTCATAATATGCATCAAGATAATCGGTGTCACCGGTCTCCACCCAGACATGATAATTCCCGGCGCTCAGACCAGTTATCGTATAAATCCCATCCGCCCCGGTTCGCCCTTTTCCCGCCCATTTGCCGCTATCCTCGTGGTAAGCATTTACCCAGAGTCCCTCTATGGGCTGATCGTCCAGGTTACGGATAACATTCCCGTTGATACTACCTCCGATGGCCAACTCGAAATCGATGTCTGACGCCGCCTGCGCCACTGACGTCGCGACAAGCTGGCTGCCACCGTAATCATCTGCATTATTGTAATATTCGCGAATATAACCGGAATCCAGGGTTTCAGCCCGCAGGCGGTAGCTCCCGGCCGGCAAGCCGCCCACCATGTATGATCCGTCCGGTTGAGTCACCCCCTCGTAAACAAATTTGGTCCCCGAGTCTTCCGCATAGACTAGTGGGTTATCGAGGGGCAGGTCCCCATCGTAAGAAAAAGCACCGCTGATGGCAGCGCCCTGATTTAGAACGAAATTTATGCCCGTCCTTGATTCACCCAAACCAATTGTAATAATACCGGCCGCACTCTGATCAACGGCATCCGGAAAATATTCTGCGAGGAACTCCGTTTCTTCGGCAACGGCCCTGACGATGTAGCTGCCGGCCGGCAAAACGCCGATCTCATATGAACCGTTCGCCTGAGTCCGGGCGCATCCGGCCCAGAATCCGGAATTACTGTCTATCGCGCACACCGGTAGATCAACAACCGGTATATCGGAAACCGGCCCTGAGAACCGGTAGACAGTGCCGGATATCTTTCCCGGAGTCCCGGATGAACTTTTTTTGTAAGTGATTTCTTCGGAATAGTCGCTTTTAGAGCCGTTGCTGTCATAGGCCCTAATGGCCATAAAATAGAGGGTTTCTGCTTTGAGCCCCGAAATGACATCCTCGGTTTTATCACCGGCATCGTGAAAAGAGTCATATTTTCCGGGTTCGGTGCCGTAACAGATTTCATAGCCGACCACCGCCGGACTAAAGCTGGAATTCCAGGCAACAGTTATCTGATGCGTAACATAGATCGTAAACCGCTGCTCAACGAAGAGGTTGCCGCTGCCGGTATCGGTGCTGCGCACGCGCACGCTGTAGGTGCCACCGGCATTGACGTCAATAATGATGCCGGTCTGAAGCTCATCGTTCCCAATTCCGCCAATCGCAAATATGGCGTTGTCATCGCTGCCAGGCCCCGGCACCAGGCTGTAACTGTGGGTGTCACCGGGATCCGGATCTGTGCTGCTCAGGCGGCCCACCGCCGTGCCCGCGGGTTGATTCTCCGCCACCTCGCTATGGTCCAAGCTAAGGGCCACTGGCGCAGAATTGGCTAAAACGGTCTGAGGACATAGTACGCTGGTACCAGTCAAAAGCCAGAACCACAGGATCAATAGCCGGGGACGACGAAGACGACAAGTGTTATAAAAGGCACTGCGCATCAAGAAAAAGCCCTAATAGGCGTACCAGGCATCAAAGCAGAGGCGTTCCGGAAATGATCAGAGATGACTTTTCTTAAATCATAGTCTCATAGGGCGAGGCTGATTCCTAGTATATGAACTACCCGGCAGCTGAATTATAGCCAAAAATCAATTAAAAGATGATAATGGATATTATTGCTGAAGTCAACGTCAGAAATGATAAAATCGTGTTTAATACTAGGCGGTTATGCAATAATGATACCAATGCTTGCCAAATATTAATGCCTTGTTCGGATATGGATGCTCTGAAATAGCCATAAATATTAGTTAACATTCAATCCGGTTGGCGAAAGAACTCGGTTCCCCTATGTTGCTCATGCATAATAATAAACTCCTGACTGCCACTCGCAGATAGCGGTAAGACGCACCAGATCGAGATATACAAATTATCATTGTGTAAATCGCGATCTATAATTGTGTAAATTGTTTCATAAAAGCTATGGAAAAGGCTACCCATTTTTTCTATGCGCATCCACCGGATTCAATTTAACCATTTGTTTTTTTTAGTAAATTAAAATATATCAATTTTCTGCACGATTTTTGCAGCATGCAAATAGGATACTCTGTAACTACGACCGGTTCATAGTCAAGACCGGACCGGCTGTGAGACAGGGTCGGTGGCTTATGACAGTTGGGGGAAAAAATCCATAGAAATCACGCCAAGGAGACAGCAATGAAAAAGGTCTCAGTACTAATATTTACCGTTCTGGTGCCGATTTTTTTACTGATAAACACACCAGCGTTCGCCCTTCCAGTGGTCGATGGTTTTTTGAGCGTTAATGAATATAGCAATTCATTTGTAGCCGGTTGGTACAACGCGCACAAACAAGCCGACAGTCGCTTCCAAAAACCTGATGATCACGAGACAACCGTGTATTGGGAAAACACCGGAGGGAACTTTTACCTGTATCTGCAAACGCCTTTGGACGCAAAAAGCATGATTTGGGGAGACGGTGTTACCGAGGAAGAAGCGCTACTGTACTATCAGCACTATTCCACGCACCATAACGAAACCTTTGCAGAATTTTGGGGCCCAAAAACCACCTTTAGCAAAATGACAGGAAGCGAAAAAGTCATCTTCGGTCAAGGTGCATTTAAGGAGAAAGACGGCTTTCAAATTTACGATACTAAAGAGTCAAACGGTTTTGCCGGGATCAAGGCCGACCTCGATGGTGACGTGGACATAAAGGGTGGGTATCTAGGATTAAGTCTAATATCTTACGCGGATTCCGTTGACTATGTCACCGCCAACATCACGGGCTGTGACACGACAGACTGCGATGCCGATGACATTCCTATGGCATTCGAGCTTATGTTCGGCAGTCTTACCCAAACTGAGATAGACACCCTCATATCCGATATAAAGACAAATGAATTGGAGTTTCACCTGTCGCCCGAGCGGGCCATCCCCACTCCCGAACCTGCTACCATGCTTCTGTTGGGCGCCGGGTTGATCGGTCTTGCAGGATTCACTAGAAAATTTACGAAGAGTTAATAAAAAATATTCATATAAAACACCAAAGGCGGGGTCGTAAACGGCCCTGCCTTTTTTATGCTCTCCAGCCAAATAAATCAACAGATGGCTGAATATTCTGCCTACAATTTTAAAATGTCATTCAGCAAAAGCAATTCGTTATCAAATAAGAACACCCTCCTGACTGCGGTTGCCGCAATCTGCCTTGTTTTGTTTTTTGTCGCAGGGCCGGACTATCATTCGCCGCGCTCATATATACACTTTTGGAATATAGGGCACATACTTTTTTTCTCGATATTGAGCCATCTTATTATATCGAATTGGCCAACGAAATTAAGAACTTCTTTTTTGCGTCAAAGTATCTTTGTTATTTTCTTCACAATCTGCCTGGGGAGCCTGATTGAACTGGTGCAGATAGCATCATTCCGAACTTTCGATTTAATGGACGTGGCCAGAGATATTAGCGGCTGTTTGATCGCCTTGGCCTTTTATGCGCCCAAAAGAAAAACACTTCCGAAAACCGGCCTTATTACGTTTCAAGCAATCTGCGCGATTTTGGTGTTCATGGCCTTCTTGCCCCTGATAGCTGCTATCATGGATGAAACAGCGGCCCGGGAACAGTTTCCTGTTCTATCAGATTTTGAGACCCGTTTCGAAACAGGCAGGTGGATCGGAGATGCCGATTTTTCAATCGACCGGAAAATTCATTCCCATGGCAAAGCATCCTTGAAAGTAGTATTGAACACCTCACTTTATTCCGGCGTTGAGTTAAAATATTTTCCGGAAAATTGGATTAACTACAAGGAGCTGCGCCTGAGTATTTACAACCCGAGTACAAAACCCATCCAGGTTACTTGCCGCATCCATGACCGCCAACACCGCCGCGGTATCCAACTTTACGAGGACCGGTTCAATAAAACCTTTTCAATAGCCAACGGCTGGAATCCGATCAACATACCCTTCAATCAGATCGCCAATGCACCGCTTAAACGCAAAATGGAATTGAATCAAATCCAAGGCCTCGGGATATTCGCTGTCAGCCTGCCGAAACCAAGAACCGTTTATATAGATTATGTGCGTCTAGCAAATTACTAGTGAGGCAAAAATTAGAATCAATACCCCGGTAATAACCGGCAGGCACACCTTGGTACAACCATTGATTCCCACCACGGCTTGGGCTTGTGTGGTATCTTCCATCTGGAAACATTTTTGACAAGATGTGGCAATGGGTGCCCTTAGTAGATTTGCCAGGCTACAGCATGATCGCCAGAGCGCACAGGCGGGCCTCACTGCGTGCGAGATACCAGCCGCCGATAGAGACGATTTCGCCGTTCTCGAAATCGCGGTGGCATTGAGCCTGGAATGCATTGTGAAGTACCGCCTGGTCGGTCATCATACCCCGCCTATCGCCTTGGGCGCCACTGCCGCCAATCGAGCTCACCAACAACCTGATGTCGGCTTCGTGGGGCCGTTTCTGCAAGTATGCCCGCCCGACGACGCGGGCGCTCTCAGGGAAGCGAAGCAGCGCCACCATGCGCCGGCCAAGTGCCTTCGCGAAATAGGCTTCATGATCGAGCCTGACGAGCGATCCAAGCCACCCGCAGCCCGAACCGACGAGAGCGAGCGCCGCAGTAGTAAGGAAGTGTCTACGTGTAATGGAAGTGACTCGCGTCATGACAGTTCCTCCGTGATCCGGTCGCCGAGTCGTAGGGCCAACGCAAGCAGCGTCAGCGTCGGATTAGATTGGCCTGCGGTCGGAAAGACCGAGGAACCGGCCACGTACAGGTTCGAGAGACCGTGAACCCTGCAGTTCTCGTCCACGACACCTTTCTTTTCATCTCGGTGCATCCGGGTCGTCCCCATGTGATGGAATGAGCCGACCACGCTGTCGACCCACTCCTCCCCGTCCTCAGATATGTCCGCCCGGACCCTGCCTAGCCCGAGACGACCCATCTCAGCCGCGAATAGTCCCAACACAGTCCGTATCGTTCGTCCTTCAAGGGACGGAGTCAAGCGCCAGTCGAGCATGATCTTGGGCTGCCCAAGCTTGTCGAGCTCGCGCGACAGCATGACCCGGCTATCCGGATTCGGCACCGGTTCAATGTCCAGCCATATGTCAAATACGACGTCTGCGTCTCCGCCCCCAAACCTCCGCCAGGCTCTGCGCCAGGCTTCTCTGACGACATCCCAGGCCGACCTGGACTCTTCAGACCTCGACTCTGCTGCGGTACCACGCAATGGTAAGCGAGCTGTGTGCAGGTGTATAGACGAGTTGAGCACTTCGTTCTCACGCTGCCACTGTTCGGAAAGGCCGAGGAAGCCGTTGATGCCGCACTCGGCCAGCTTGTCATTCTGGAAAAAGGGCGCGATCACGCCCGCATCGGCGGGGACTAAGATACCGGAGCGATAGTTGACGCGTTCCATGAAATAGCGGCCCACCAGCCCGTTCTGGTTGCCGAGTCCATCAGCCATCACACTGCGGGAAAGCAGAAGCAGCCGCGCATTCTCGATGGCATGCGTCGCCAGAACATAGTACTTCGCCGACACCGAAAATCGGCCGCCATCGAGGGTTCCGACGCGTACTCTCTGCACCGTACGAGCAGCTTCGTCCGCATCCAGTTCCAAAGCGTTCGCGTAAAGATATGCCGTCACGGACTCGGAGCGCTCGATGTCCTCCTTGTAGGCCCTGCCGAAATGGGTAGGCGGACTGAATTGCGCGATCTGCGGCAAGATGCGCCCGCCATCGATGGGGATGGACTGCTTGCCACGCCGTGGAGTCCAGTATTCTTCCCTGTACTCGTACGGGCCTATCTGGCAAGGCTCATGGGCCCGCCGGTAGTAGGGTTCGAGATCTCTCAAAACCAGAGGCCAACCACTGTGGGGCACCCAATCCCGCTCTTCGAAATCAATAGGATCAAACGGCAGGCACATGCCCCCCCACGTCGCGGTCGACCCCCCAAAGGTCCGGTTTCGTGATCGGTCCAATGGGTAGTAAGCGTGACCGATTATGTCGCCCTTGTAAAGTGACTGGGTCTGCGCGTCCGGCTGCAGCCCACCGCTTTCTAGAAGAATTGTGCGGAAAGGTTTGTTCCGAAACTCTCGAGCCAACGTGATGCCACTGGCTCCTGCCCCAATGATGCACACATCGGTTTCGAGGATCCGGCCGTCAGGAACATGTCGCGCGTCAAGGAGCATTTTGTCTGCCCACTATTTGGCCATTAACCGAGATCAGTCATACATAGTAAATCTTGGTCAATGGCATGATATTCGATTTGATGTCTACGTAACAGTACGCTGCTCTCTAATTGCTCAACCCGAGCCTCTCTTTGTCTTTGACAGGTTCCGCCGGGCGAGGTTGAAGGCTGCGCTCAAACGCCGGGATGTCGCGATGGCAAATCATGCATCGGGGACCAAAAAGGCTTGCGTCACCAGCGTCTAGACCGTGACAGAAGGCACACAACGCTGCCCCATGGCGTTTGACGTAATCCGAGTGACTCCAAGACTCAACCCAGAAAAAATCCATGTGTCGCTTCTGACTTCGAGCGTATCCCTTCTGAATCCTCTCTCGAGCTTCCATAGCGGATAACTCTAGATCTTCTCGAATTTTGCTCCCTATGACAGCAACAGACGACGCAACCAATAACAGCAATATTACGGCCCCTCTAACTCGTGGTGAGAGTTGTTTTCCCGTTATTGAGTAGGCGAGCTTTCTTACTGGCGGCAGCATCAGCAGGGAAATCAGAACCAATAACAAGCCGCCTGTAAGAAACTCTCTAGATAAATGCAAGCCAAGCAGCAAGAAGATAATCCCAAATGCCCAGTTCAAAGCTAGGCAAACATGTTTCACCTCTCACTCTCCCAAGGATAAGAATTCGCTTTTTGAAAGTGAATCAAGCAAGAAAACAAGTTTGATAGGGTGGTGCGACGACCGGGGGTGGGCAACGACATCCTGCCCCGCTGCCAATGCAGCACCAAGCCCCAACCGGCTCCTCTCATTAAAATTTTAGTGTACGGAATGAATTTCGTAATGTCAACCTTGCAAAAGGCTAGAATCGGCTGGAAATATGTAAAAACAAAAATGATCAATTAAAAAAACGCTCGTCTCTGGACTACCAATGCATATCGTGCTCATAACCCAGCTTGATGAGGTCTTCTCCATGTAGCTCCTTGAAGTATTCTTTATGTGAATCGGTAAATTCGTTCTTCCATTGCCCGAGTTTCCCGGATCGAGTGTGAGATTCCTCTTTGACATCTCCAATGCTCCGATCTGTCACGTTTCTGAAACTGTGAGTCTCGGCTATGCGTAGCGACTTGCCAACCGCATCTTCCGAAAATCCATAATGCTCGAATATCTTGCGGAAAATGCCATGTTCGTCGCTAATGATATCTTCATATCTGAATTCAAAAAAGTTCTCATTGGTATAGTCCCAGTTCACGATGTCCCGGATAACGAGCGAGGATGAGCGTTGAATCTCAGCGAATATACCCTCCTCTCGGCTGAGAGAGTTGAGATATTGCTTATAAGTCATGTTGTATATTTCTTTAATGGGTAGCAAGGGCCAGTGGGCTTCAATGTCCGGTCTAAGGTCCTTGATAGGTTTGTTTGCCCACTCCTCGACAGTCCATAGGTGGTAGTAATACCCGGAGATCACTATATCTCGTGGGTCTCGAATTATATGAGAACCCTTGTACGACTCTGGAAGTAAAGAGAAATCAATGTAACTATGATTCTGCAAGAATATGCTGGGGCGATTGGTAAACTTTGACTGATCATTCCCAGTAATGGGCGATCTGTAATCGTTATCCCTAATAAAAGGCAATCCATAATAGTCTGCTATAGAACTCAGCACCCCTCCGAACCACCGTGTCCCGACTCTATGGTGACAGCAGTGCAATAGGAGGTGTCCCGAGTCACCCTTAAATGGTTTGCCAAACAATCTCCTCAGCTTGCCCAGATGCTGCGACGCAAACCGGTAATTCATCATTTTATATGTCTTTGTCATCTTTGCTAAAACTCCTTTGTTTGGTGGTGTGCCAAATTTTTTGTAGGATTATACGATTTCATTCCTGGCTGGCATCTTTTTTGCTTTACATTGTCGATAATTGATGCTGATATTAGCGATGTTTAGTGCTCCAATCAATTTTGATTATTGATCAGTTTCACCGCAGGAAACTGCCTAAGTCAGAAAAAAATGAAATTAACTCGACAAAGGCAATCCATTTTGCCCTAAAGCCCTTTGTCGATAATTGCTACATTTTTTATTTCGCGTCCAAGGAGGCAATAGTATGATCGCTCAAAAACAAGAAGGGGAACCAACTAACTCTTGTTACAGCAAGAAAGCCCACTCGGGTATGAAACGATGCTTGTATCACGGAGGACTCCTTACCTCTTTTTTCGTATGCTTGTTTCTCTTATCCCCGCAGAAGGCGCTGGCGACCAATTACTTCAACTGGGGGGTAGAGGATCTTCGGCCTAGCTGGGGGATTAATGGCACAGCCCAATATGAGGTTCAGTTTAAATCAAATACTGTCCAAGATTGTACTGTTTCACATTCCGGCTCCTGTTCCATGCGAATAAATGTCAGAGGCGACGACAATGGTAACGGTCCTTCGGGTGCAGATTTGATAGGACCGAAACCTACTTATCCATGGAATTTTGTCGGAAGCACAGCATTATATTACCGCTGGTGGATGAGGATTGAGCCCGGGTTCAGTTGGGGATCCGGCACTGCAAAAGTCAAGTCAAGCCGAGTTGGCGGGGTTTCTTATCCGAGAGGCTATACCGGCTATATAATGTCGTATGGATTTCTCATCGGGGAATGTGGTGAGGCTCACCAACAGCCTGGCGGTGGCTGTCTTTTAAATAATGGGGCAACCAATACAGACAGTAATTTGTTTATCCGTTACGATTTTAGGAACATAGACGATGGCGCCTGGCACGAATACATTGTAAAAATAAAACCGAATACCAATGCTGATTGCACCGCGGGAACTAACTGTGATGCAGAGTTCGAAGCATGGGTGGATGGGGTATCTGTCGGACAAAACAATAACTACAAGCTTCATGATGAAACAGGTAACTATTTTAAGGATTTATGGGGTAGTTGGATGGTATATCCCTATTGGCAACTCAACGGCACACCCTCAGATGGTGGAACAATCTATATAGATGATGTTTCTACCGATGATGTTTATAACTCAATTTACTCCGGCGGCACACCTGCTCCCAGTTTCACGTTCTCCGCAAACCCAAACTCAATCACCGGCGGAGAATCAAGCACCCTTGCCTGGGGCAGTGTCACTAATGCAACGAGTTGTACCGCGAGTGGCGGAACCTTTACCGGTAGCAAATCAACCAGCGGAGGCAATCAATCCGTTTCGCCCGGTACCACCACTACCTACACCCTCTCCTGCGTCGGTCCTGGAGGAGCAACTAATAAGAATGCGACTGTCACCGTGGGGGGATCCGGCGGCAGAGAATGCGAGTCGAACTGGAAAACCGTACATCCTGAATGGATTTGGTGTGATGATTTTGAAACGGACAAATCAAGCCTCCATGTAGATCACAATGGCTGGGGAACGACCTTGGTGAGAAGCTCGGGTCAAGGGTACACCGGCACCTATTCCCTGCGCGCGACCTTCCCTGCAGCGCCCGGGTCAACCGCCAATGGCGGTGACTTTACGGTAAGTTTTGGAAAATCTCCAGTCTCTCCAAAGATAGATCCTGCTGATAATACCAAATATCAGGAACTTTATTGGAGAGCCTTCATCAAGACCCAGCCCGGTTGGCAACCTGGGAAAGGTATGAAATTCACCAGGGCAACCTCTTTTGTATCATCGAATTGGACGCAAGCCATGATTTCACATTGGTGGGGCGCAGGAACGCCTGAAAATTTGCTGGCCGTTGATCCAGCCAGCGGCGTGTGCCAAGGGGGTGTCTATCCAGCCGGCTCACCTGTCTGCACCAACAATACCGTGATTACCAACGGATGGAATGATTTCAACGGGCTTTATTGGCTGGGATCGGACAACGGCAGCGATAATATCATGGGCCCGGCTGCTGCCGATACCTGGCGCTGTGTCGAGGGCTATGTGAAATTAAATACACCGGGGAATTCAGATGGCGTGCAAACCCTCTGGATCGACGGTGTTCAGGAGGCCAACAAAACCGAACTTAATTTTATGGGAACCTACTCGGACTATGGTATCAATGTCTTCCGCCTGGAAAATTACATGAACGAGGGCGTGTCGTCGTCGCAGTATCGTGATTGGGACAATCTGGTGCTCTCTACGACCCGGATCGGATGTTCGGTGGATAGTGGGGGCGGTGCCACACCGCCGGCCGCCCCGCAAGGATTGAGAATACTCGCAACACCATAACCGACACCCTTTGCTGCATCGGTGCGGCAGGAACAACTATCTTTTGGTTTTGTCTGCGAATATTTGGCCATGGGGGGCGCCATTGGGGCACGGTTTAGTTGCTTGTATACCAGAACTGGGGGGCTGCTCCCAAAAAATGTCTGAAATAGTGCAACAGCGTTATTATATATCATACAGATGAAAGGAGTTTTGAATCCGCGAGGGCAGATATTAATGTTGGATACCCACATTTTGATGCTCAATCCGGCTTGTTTAATATCTGCCTTCAAGACCAGCGATGCCGGCGTGCAAAGTCTTAAGATCAATATTGGTCAAACAATTTACTACAGTTCTCCTTTTTCAACAATCAAGCTTGCTCGTCTCTACCAAGGTTTCGATCGATAATTTTCCTGCCGGCCACGATCATAGCGGTAAGATACCAATAATGCGGATAGTAGAGCACAGATACGAACATTCCTGATGCAAAAAACCCCACCACGCTAGTCGAGAATGCCAGCGAGAGGAAGTGGGCAAATCGATGGACATCGTTCGAATCCAACTGCAAGCTTTTTAAATAACGGATGTCACGCACATTCGCCATGAGCAATGACACGTAGAGCAAAAGGCCTGGAATGCCGAGTTCTGTCAAGAGCATAACCAGCAGCGAATGAGCCGCCTTCCCCCACATATTTCGGGCGCCAAAGTAGTCAGACTGGTATTCGGGGAGACGCACGGAATAGTTACCCGGCCCCACACCAAAGGGATGGTCTAAAAACATATACCACCCGGCCTTCCACAACTCCAATCTGCTATCCCTGTTGTAATCCTTCCCGGATTCACCAAAGATCGAGGCCATCTCTTGCCAGTAAGTAGACCCTTTGACCAGAGTTCCCGAATGCCGAATCGGCGCGTTCAACAGAACGATTACGCAAAAAATCCCGACAAAAAGCGTCAACACCTTCCTGGGGATCGCCAACCACACGGCAAGCGCAACGATGGCAAGACCCAAAAACCCGCCGCGCGAGAATGAAGCAATTATGCTCGCCAGACACACCAGCGCGGAGGCGGTATATAACAGCTTCGTCTTCTTATTCTTCTCATAAAACGACAGAAAAATGCTGAATGGCAGCATCATATTCATAAGGAGCGCGAAATCGTTTTCATCTGCAAGGAAACTCGAACCGGCAGCACCGCTTCCCAAGATTCCGTTAACGGCAATGTAGCCCATTAATAGAATCCAACAGCGCATTAGAATTCGATATCGGTCAAACGTATCAACAAAGGTCAAGATCGAAGCGAATACGACCAATTGCATAAACAAACCCTTGGTCACGAGATACGCCCGGCCATTGTTTACCGCAAAAGGGATATACAGAGCCATCAAGAGCAGCAGCAGCAGTACGCGGGAGGTTTGCGGGCTTGCCACCATTCGTAATCGATGATTGTTGACCAACAGCAACAGAATCAGCGTCGCCATGAGGATTAATCCAAGGCGAAGCGCACCGAGTCCGGGGATTAAATCCTGCGGGCGACCGTACTCGAAACAAAGATAGATCAGCGTGACTACAAAGCCGACGCGGCCTGAAGAGGAAATGCTCAATTCACGATTTTGATCAATGCTGTGTGATACCATTCGATTAGACCAGCTGGGCGCGCAAGTATATGAAGTAGTAACTGGTTAACAGCCAAGCGACGATCAGAACAGCACCCAGGGCAAAGCGAAAGTTAGGGCGTATCCGACCCACGATTATTAAGCCAGCCGCATTAAGGATTAGGAGCGCCAATAGAAACAACGTTACCTTGGCACGATACCGCAGCGACGTGTCAAACGTGCCGTATTTGGTGGAAGCGGCTTTAAGGGCTGAGCGAAGAACCGCCTTTGCTTCAGACACATTCGGCCCGGAACTCAGACGCAGGGACCAAGCACGTCCTTCGGAGGCCAGCATCGTTATGTGTCCATCAAAATACTTCAGCGTGGCCGGACCATTTGCGCCAGGAAACCTCAGCTCCCAATCATCTGCGCTGTTCCAACGCTGCATCGCTGGCGGTCCGGACAAACGAATCTCGTTCGTCTGAGCACTTTCCGGATCGTCTTCGTTCAAAACCCAGGACGAAAGCTGCCAGGCACCGTCCGAGGGCCTTTCGGTTACGATCGCATATGATTCTCGAACTTTTCCGGAAATCACCGACCAGCCTCCAAAGGGCGACTGACTGCCTTTGACTAGCCTCCTTTCCATACCAACGGCGCCGGCGAAGAAGGCAAGCAAAGATCGCCCCGACAGCTCATCTGTCAATTTGTATTCACCACTTGTCGTGCCTTCCACCATCCGAACAGTCGGAGACGTCGTCCATATCGTTCGCGTCCGGGACTCCTTGTCTCCGAAAGAAGTATCAATGACGATCCAAATCCGTTGCCCGATGTGCACTACCTGCCGGCGGGCGCGAAAAGCATCCGGTCCATACCGCTCGAGATCGATCATAGCGAAATTCGCATCGCGACCGTGGTAGCGCAGGCGCGTATCGCGCAAAGATTGCGCAGACTCTCCTACTAAATGAGGCGCGTTCGATCCTTGCCAGGATTCAGCAAACTTCCTACCGACCGCATCGTAAGGCCAGTAGCCCACGTTTTGCCACCATGACGTTCCCTGAGCCCACAGAGACAAACTCAACTCATCGGCGTGCTTGTGTCCCATCCCCGGAAAGTAGCTCCAGCTAATCGCGGTTTGCGCTAAAATCCGGGTGTCGGCCAAAACGTCCGGCCGGTCCCACCACAGAGTGTATCCCGCAATTGGAGCGAAAAGGACCTCGTTGTCGGAAGTCCATGCTCTCGTGTCGGAACGGCCCGCACGGCCTTGCTCATCGATCGGAAAAACAATAGGGCCTGCGCCGTCCGAACCGCCATTTGTGTCGCCGAACATCGGAAGTGATCCGTCCGGACGGCGCAGACCAGCATATACACTCTGCGCCGCGCGATATTTCCTGAGCCAGGATGGCGGGATTTCAATTTTCGACAACGTAATGTATCGCAATGCAATTCCAGCCAATCGAAGCGAGAAACTCTGATATCCGGGGGAATGCTCTAGGAAAAATCCTTCATCATTAATGAAGAATGCGAATTGCTCGTCAAGGCGACTGAATGAGAGTCGACAGTGATCCTCAACGCCGGGCAGTGTCGGAAAAGCGAGTTGAATGTTACACAGGGCAATATTTTGCATCACGCCATGGTTAGTGGCGAACGTAAAACGCACAGGGTCCGACAAAAGTTTAGAGGCACGGCTTACCATACGAAAAATGGCTTCTGCGACATCGTTCTGATAGTTCGGACTATGGCGGTAATGTCTCCAGAATTCGGTCAGAACAGAAACACGCGATGCAACCGCGTGGTCGTTTCGAACCAATTTTCCGAATTTGTCATTCCAGAGATAACCGTCCAAGGCCCAGCCCGAGGCTTCAAAGATATCGTAGGCGACGAGATACTCGGCAGCGGCCTGAAGAAAGGTCATCTGACCGGTAAGATCGTATGCCTCGAGAAGCACCTGAGGAATACCCAGACTCTGGACAAACAGCTGCCACATCCTTGGTCCGGATGCCATGGATTCTGCTGTGAGCGGCATCGTGAAGGTTCCGGTTGCGAATCGAGGAAGTTCGATCTGCCTCACGAGTAACTTCTCCGCCGTGTTCACCAACTGCTTATTGTTCGCCCACACAAAAGATGGGAACAACTCATGACTGCCAAGCTCTGCTAACAAGGCATCATTGGGCACATCTCGTCCATCTGAGACCACCTCTTGCCCGATAGCTGGCTCAGGCAGGTGGTTATAGGTAATCCACGGTCCCCAAATCACGCCGAAAACCAGGGAAACACCCACCACGCTGACCGCTGCAGAAATTGATCTAACCAATTTGTGGGAAGGCAATCCTCTTTCCATTCGTCGTATTTAGGCAAAAAAATGAAGCAACCATTTTTTAGTCTCTAACTCGCCAACCAAGGGGCTCTTCTTCTATAGTCCGCAACCCCCGTCGTAATAACGAGAATACGGTTTGACCGTCGGGAGTCTATGGTTTACGTAGCTTGACATTCACGGCCAATCTAAGAGACCAACTTACGCGCGGTTTCGTTGCTCGGATGAAGCGACCTCCATGTATGCGCCGATGAGTTTTTCGCCAACTACCGACCACGAATATTTGTCGCACACCAGTTTGCGCCCGTTATCGGCCAATTTCGCACGCAACCCCGGATCTGCAAGGGCCCGTAGTATCTGATCCACAAAAGTTTCCGGCGTGTCTGCCAAAAGGACGTGCTTTTCATGCTCGACCGCAATTCCAGAGCAAGCAAATGTCGTCCCTATCAACGGCATGCCCATGGCAAGGGCATCAAGAATTTTGAGCCGCGTGCCCCCACCTCTCCGTATCGGACAAAAATAGACCGCCGATTGTCTAAAATATTTTCGCACATCGTCAACAAATCCGGTTACTTCCACGCATGGGTTCGAGGCTGAAAGCTGCGTCAACCATTTCGGCGGATTTCTTCCCACCACCAAGACACGCGCCGTTGGCAGTCGCCTCATAAGCAATGGCCATATCCGATCAAAGAAATATCTCATCGCTTCGCCGTTCGGATACCAATCTAATCCACCGCAGAACAACAGGGTGCTGCCACCGGGATCCGCCCGGGGAGAGAAAAATTCAGTATCCACGCCGTTCGCAACGACCCTTGTCCGGGTACCTGGGGCAAGCTTTGTCAGCAGTTCTCCGTCTTCAGGGGAGACGACCAGATTGAACGGAAACTGCGGACAGTAGCGCCGTTCCGCGTTACGCAGCTTTCTGGCCTCCAGCGCCCAGTATTGCCTCACACCGAATCGTTTCTCGGCCGCCGCGCGGTCCAACATCATTGAAGACTCGATATTATGGTGGTTTAAGACCACGCCCTCGCCGTTCACCAGCCCTCGGTATTGAGCAAGGCCGAGTGTGTCAAAGTGCACAGCATCATAGCTCGTGCGCGCTAACATGCGTTGAAGACGGGTTGCCATTGACGCAGAAGCAAACCAGTTAACATCGAAAGCATTCCTCGAGAACAATCCCCGCAGACTCAGCCAGTAGCGGTTTTTTCTGTAATCGTCGGAGATTGGAATCCAATCAACTTCAGCGCAAAATTCCGACAGCGCTTTGACACAATCCCCAGGACTGACATGACACGGCCGCGAACGAAATTGGTCAAATGCGAGGACATGTACCTCACACTTTTTTGCCGCCTCACGCAATAAGTTAAAGTTTCGCTGCAATACGCCTCGAACCGGGGGATACGCAAGTTTATGTCCAACCCATAATACACGCAATGTGCTGCCTCACAATATCTGAACTTTTGAAAATCAACCTCGTTTGAACAATCCATGCAGTCTCTCGCCTACGCGGGGACAACCAAGTCGGCGAGAATGCTCTCGAGTTGACAGGCGCTCGTTTTCCAGGAGTACTCGGTTCTAACGAAAGTCTGCCCGTTTCGACCGAGTTGGGCAACCCTGTTAGGATCTTCAACAAGGTTTATGACGGCGGAAGCGAAATGCTCAGGCCCATCGGCAGCAATCACATGCTTTTCCTCGCGAAGATGCAGGCCTTCAAGACTGAGGGGTGTCGCCACAACTGCTTTGCGCATAGCCAAGGCGGCTAGAATTTTGTTTTTCACTCCGGCACCATAGCGCAGCGGACACACGAATATACCTGCGGAGTCCAAAAAGGGGCGCACGTCGGGGACCCCCCCCCGTAATGTGGACGCCTGATCTTCGGCTTAGCACTTTCACCTTATCCGTCGGATCCTTGCCGACCACCCAGAACTGAACTTCAGGGTGGGCTTCTCGTATCAAGGGCAAGATAGCATCGCAAAAGTAAACCACGGCATCTTCGTTCGGGCCGTAATTCATAACCCCGGTAAAGACCAAGTTCGCCACGTCACTCCTTTTGTCGCCCGGCGTGAAAAACTCACTGTCCACGCCGTTTCCAATCGTGACAAATTTCCCGGAAGGATCGAGTGACCTCAAATAAGCCTCATCGACCTTCGAATTGGTAATTATCGCACCAAACCTGCGGCTCAATGCTTTTTCCAACCGACCAACGCTTCTGGTCTCAACACGGAGCATCAACTTGTGCAGCCTATTTCGCTCCGCCTGCACCATCCGCGCGTTCAAAAGGGTTAAGCTGTCGTGCAGATCGATGATGGCAGGGCATTGTAGCTTGGAGTCATTGACATACTGCGCCGTAGCCAAGCCGTCAGCATAGATGATGTCAAACTCGCCTTCTACATAACGATTGCAGATCCTCTCACATTGCTCTTTGTGATATTCAGGACTGCGGTGACGTGTCGCGAAGTGCACTCCTCGATGCAATCGATGAATTTGCTTGCGCCACCAGGTTGGAACCGGTGGGCCGGGCAAAATTACGATCTCTTCAAATACGCCTTTGACCATCGGATCAGCCAAAAAGTTTTGATATCTCTCCCCGCTGCTACTGAATGCAAATAAGGCAAGTTTATGGCGCTGGGATAGGCCTTTGCACAGATTGAACAGGCGGGGTGAGCCCGGCATATTGGTGGTCGCCGGGATGTCCCAGGCAAGGACCATAATCCTCATAAATTACCTCGGGCGACAGCCTCGTTTTTTACAGAAATCACCAACATATACCTTCATATTGAGCAGGCGTCGTGACCTCATCGGCGAGTCGGACAAGATCAATCACCTTTTGATTCGGACGCAGGGATTGCAGCGCCGCGGCAAATTCCGGTGACTTATATCCGACAACGATTACGTCCGAGGCTTCGGTAAGATCCTCGATACGCTCCACGAGAAGTGATGACAGATGCGGAATGTGCTCATCCATATACTGTCGATTTGCACCAATCAGCCTGCTGGTCGAAACATTGCGGTCATAAATGCGCAGTGCGTAGCCTTTGCCTAGCAATGTTTCGATAACACTTACCAACGGACTCTCTCTGAGATCATCCGTCCCCGGCTTGAACGCCATGCCAAGAAAACCAATACGCTTTTTGCCGAAATCGCTAATCAACCGAATGGCTAATTGAATTTGCGCACCGTTGCTCATTAGGATTGAATTTAGCACGTGGCTTTCCAAATCAAAACGCTTCGCCTGGTACGCCAAAGCACGTAAGTCTTTGGGCAGGCATGATCCGCCGAATGCAAATCCCGGCTTGAGATAAGCTGGAGACAGATTTAGCTTTCTGTCCTCGCAGAATATCGACATGACGTCATGACTATCCACCCCCATTTGCTTGCAAAGGTTTCCAATCTCATTAGCGAAACTTACTTTCAGGGCGTGAAAAGCATTGTCGGAATACTTTGCCATCTCAGCGACACGAATTGGAGTTCGAATGATTGGGGCATCGATGCCGGAATAAAGCTCGCATACTGCGTCGCCGGTACCCGTTTCACGCTCGCCAATAACGATTTTCGGAGGATTGTTGAAATCGTAAACGGAAGTCCCCTCACGCAGGAACTCAGGATTGTAACAAACGTCGAATCCGCCTCCCACTTTTTTACCGGAACGGGCCTCCAAGATCGGGGTGAGCATTTCCTCTGATGTCCCGGGCAGCATAGTGCTGCGAAAAACGATAAGATGTTTCGAAGTCTTGTTATAGAGCGCCTCGCCGATCTCTTTACTCACGCGCTCCATGTACGTCAGATCCAAGTCGCCGTTCGCTTTGCTCGGCGTACCTACGCAAACCAGCGAAATATCTGTCGCCTGTATGGCTTCGTCAACGGAGTTGGTAGCAAACAATAGATTCTGATGGTGCCCGGCATCAAACAGTTCCTGAACCTCAGGTTCGATAATCGAAACCAACCCGGCATTCATCATTTCCACTTTGCTCTTGTTGACGTCCACTCCGACGACAGTGTGGCCCCTGGCAGCCAGACATCCCGCACAGACAGTGCCCACATAACCCAGACCAAAAATCGATACTTTCATAATATCTCAATATTTTCCTAAACTGAATTGATTAATCTTTGAGTACAGCAACGTCCTATTATAAGATCATTTTCCTACCATTTAAAAATCATTTTCCAAACCACGATATATTGACGACGATCCCCCTAGTAGTTAATCACATCACGATAAAATGAAGCACACTGTTCGAAATATTTCTCGCCGGAAAAGTCATTTGCTACTCTTTTAAATCCGGCTTCAGCAATTTTCTTTCGATATCTTTCATCACCCATTAGCAACGACAACTTAGCAGCCAGGTCTTCAACATTCTCTGATTCAAAAAGTAAACCATCGACCTTATCCTCAATGACTGTAGGAATACCACCAATATTGGAACCTATCCTGGCCACACCGCATGAAGCCGCTTCCAAAAGAACTCTGCCCATAGCCTCGGTTCGCGATGGCAGAATAAAAATTGATGCCGTAGACATATGCGCCGGCATTTCATCAAAATAGACCGGCGGATGATGAAAGATTTGAGAATGCCCATCCATATGGCTGTTCAGTTCCTGCATCTGTGGAAACCAACCCAGTATTATCAACTTCCAATCCGGGAACTGTACTGCAACTTTTTTAAAAGCTGCAATCAAAATATCAATACCTTTAGGCTACCTCTAATAATTGCCTTTTTGGGCCATAAATTGAAAACTATAGTGATAGCTGTTAGTAATTTGAAGTTAAAGGCCGGCTTATTCCAATGTTAATGCTTATCTC
>Ga0209454_1000590_pt1 | contig 19506 bp, 8 predicted proteins | sample WorMetHERISLAND1_2_FD_187400 | JGI IMG/M metagenome (GOLD analysis project Ga0209454, IMG submission 187400) | Marine gutless worms symbiont microbial communities from Max Planck institute for Marine Microbiology, Germany - Olavius geniculatus... | ecosystem: Host-associated > Annelida >... | reverse complement strand
TGATATATTGAAAATATTGTGATATATAAAAGATATTGCGATATATCGAAAAATTCTATATTTTTTCGATGATACGATACGATATAAAGATATCAAAAACGATATATCAATATTTTTGATTCATCACTAGTGACAATTGCACAAGCATTACTGCTGATAATAATGCATTGCACGCACATGTAGACTGGCATAACAGTGTATGCTTAGCTTAGCACAAAATTTAATTTTTTAGTGTGTTTGTTTTTGTTTTTATTGCATATAGGTTTTATGTGGTGTTTTAATGGTAAAACAAAGATATGTAAATGTAAACGAGCCATAAGGCTCATAGAGTGGCGCTGATCTTTGTTTCCTTAGCTTTTGGCCAGACACCAGTTTACACTGTGAGACCTTAGATATGGGGCTAGATCACCATGCAGTACACTACAGTTGTATTGAAGTTACTTATAATTAAAAAGAGCCTTGAGTCATTTATTGTCTGTCCAATGCAATGCATAGCATTGGACAGAGCATAAAATCACCTGAGTGCCCCTGTATGCGTGCGTGTGTGTGTGCATGCGTGCGTCCAACTTTTCTTAAGCTATCTTCCTTCCACCTTCCCTTTCCCTTTTCCTTTCCCTTCCTTTTTCCCATTTTTTCCTTCCCATTTCCCTTTCTTTTTCCCCTTTTTTCTTCCCCTTACCCTTTCTCTTCCTTTTCTCCTTTCCCTTCTCCTTCTCTTTTTTCTTCCCCTTCCCCTTTCCTCATTTGCTTTTTCCTTCCCCTTTCCATTTTCCTTCCCCATTCCCTTCCACTTTCCCTTCCCCATTCCCTTCTTCTTCCTTTTCCTTTTCTCCTTCCCCTTTTCTTTTCTCTCTTCCTTTCCCTTTCCCTTCTCCTTTTTTTTCCTTTCTCCTTTCCTCTTTTTTTCTTCTTTTTTCATTTTTCCTCCATTTTCCCTTTCCTTTTTTCTTTCCCTTCTTCTTCCCCTTTCCCTTCCTTTTCCCCTTCCATTTTCTCTTTCCTTTACCTTTCCCTCCCCTTTCTTTTTTTCCTTCTTCTTTCTTTCTTTCTGTGTCCACGTCTATGCGTCCAATATTTGAGGCGCCATATCTCCATAACGGTGTAAGATATCCGCATGGTCACCGTGGACCACCCATAGGAAGTCGACCACCACGAGTCGAATGGTCACGTGACCGATGACGTCAGGTGACCCCAAAAGGTCAAGGTCGTGACCCCGTTATTTTCGAGGCGGCAATTAAACTTTTTAATTTTTACCACTGACAAACACTCCTCACTCATTTAATTTATACGGACTTTACTGTTAGCTATCGAGATGCATTGGACAGACTCCATGTTCGTTTGAACAGTATCTTGTTCTAGTGAAGACTATTGATCTGATATTATGGTAAGCACGTACATTTTTGGATGTTTTCTGCTGAGTGAAGTGGAGAATAAGAACCTATTGATTCTTGTATACATGCTGATTTAGGAAGCTCACCATGAGAGTGAAGGTTTAACACATCAGCAGTTTCAACACCGGCCTCATTTTGAGCATCATTTTGCAGGTCAACTTTTACATGTTGTGGTTGTTAGCATGCTGTTTATTTTTATATTGTGCATAGGGCTGGCAACGTTTTAATTTTTACGCTTGAATTCGTCTTTGCAGTTTTTGATTTTGCATACAGTTTACTACATGAACTGAAGTTTAATTTTATGATTATAATAAACGTTGAAGATTGTGTCCTATGGCAAAGCCATTTTAGAGTTACGGTGTTATGGTTATGGTGTTAACTGCTACCCGACACAGGTGAACACGCACTGACTTAGTCCTAGCCAGATGAGCCAGTATTCAATTTGCACATCTCTGAAGGGATGGAAGTCTGGGTTGACTTTGGTATTGATTATATACCCATATGGTTTATCTGTTCGCAAGCAGTCACCCATCCAAGTACTAACCACTTGATAGTGACCTGACCGGGAGTTGAACCCATGACCTCTCGATCATAAATCCAACACCCTATTGTTACGCCATCAATCCACGACTGCTGTGCAGGCCGTGAGTCGTGGACAGCAGAACGAGCAAAGGACTGCCACCAGCAGCTGTCAGCTTCATCTCAACACAGAAACTTATTACCACCATCAGCACCATCGTCATCATCAGCAAATGACATTCGCTACCTGCATGACTCAGTGATGCAGATTAATGACAAACTCAACCAGATCCTCTCAACTTCTGCATCACGTTCCTGTGAGTAGCAGTAGTGATGGCAGTTCTAGCAATAGTAATAGTAGGAGTAAACTGTAAAGATATTAATAATAATTATTCATTTCTCATTTACCGATTGCTTCACTGTTTGTAGTCAGGCACAAATAGTATTGTGAGGCTGTGCTAATAGTGCATTTATTTTCTGTGTGTTAGCTGAATGATAGAAGTTAATTGTCATTCTGACCAAATTCAGTTTCAGAAGTTGTCGACAGATTAAGCATAACGAAATAAAAATGTCAAAACTAATGATGTTATTTTGCGAATTAGTGTTGATATTGCTTGTAAAAACATTACGTTTAGTGAGAAATGTTTATCTGTGTGCCATACATTAGCTGGTAATTTTTTTCATTTATTCCTCTGTCAGTGCCATATTTCTCTAGCACATCAGCAGTGTAGGCCTATAATTCAAAGTAGTGAATTATAGTGGTATTAATTACTTTAATTGTTCAGTAGTTAATGACTGTGTATTTTGCCAGCTGTTGGTCGAGTCGTGAACACTTCATCTGCTGCTGGTAGTCAGATGCAGCAGAAATCATCTGGCAATATCACGTATGTGCTACTAGTTACACAGCTGCAGTAGAAATTTGAAATAGTAATTACAGGCAGAAACAAGCACTTATCACTCATCACACTTTAAACCAACAATCTTTTATCAGTTAATGCTATTGTGTAACATCATATGTTATAAGCATTTGAAATGTGGGTTTGGAGGAGGATTGAAAAAATCAGCTAGGTTGACAGTGTAACAAATGACAAAGTCCCGCAAAGAAACCAGAAGCATTTTGGATACAGTATGGCAATGCAAACTTCGATGGATAGGACACATCCTGCGACATGATTCGCTGCAGCGGGATATAATGGAAGGCAGGATGATAGGAAAAGCGACAAGAGGACGAATGCGCTTACAAATGCCGAGCAACATCACAAGTAAAGACTACGGGACTTTGAAGAGAAGTGCAGAAGACAGGAGTTTGTCATAAGTCTGCTACTCGGCCGAAGACCAAAAGAAGAAGAGCTATATTGTTTATGGCGATATTGTTTTTCAGTTTTTGTGTGGAGTTTTTAGTGTTGTAGCCATTTTACAGATTTCTCAGCTTGTTATTTCTGTGTGTTGTGTGTCTGGTTGTCGTGGTAGCTGTAATGATATTAGGGGTTATGTGTGATTTTAGATGGTGTTTTCAGTACTGTAGGTGATGTTTTTTCTATGTTTCTAGCTAGTGGCAAGTGCTGCGTGAAAATCACTTGTACGTGATTATGTCACATTTTTGTTGACAGCAAAGCGGCAGCTAGTAAGTCTGCTTTGCAAGACAAGTACTCGACGGCGGAGCAGGCGTTGCAGAACAAGTGGAATAAATACTGCAGGCGTGGTGAATTTCTTTACTGCTATCACTAAAGATCGTTTCTTCTTATAACACTACTGCTGCTGTTGCCACCATTATTACTTAGATGTGTTGCTTATCTGGTGCCTAAATGTACTAAAGAATTGTAAGTTGAACTTACAGAGAAAATAGGAAAAATCAGACTTAGGACAATCTTAAGAAACAGATGTGGTTAGCAGAAAATCTTAAGAAAATCTTGTGTTGAGTTGCAAACAAATATTGTGCATATCTACTGTTAGTTGCTAACTTAGGAAGAAGTTGGAAAGATTTTGTAGGGAGTTCTGTGACCTTGGCAGTTTGTTTAAAATCGTTTTTAGGAATAATTGAGAAAAAACTTCTTGGAGCTCAGATACCTTTTGTGATGTTGATGAGCTGTCATGCAATGGACTTAGCTATCTGTACAAATATTTTCTTTTTCTTTTCAGTGAATATATACTTGCTAAGGCTTTAGTTTGTTTGCAGGTGGTTTGGTGAATGCTCACTCATCTCTTAGGTAATAGTGTTTGTTGCATTAATTTCTCTAGTGTTAGTTAATGCAGTTATAATGTTTGAGATGTTTAACACAGCATCTGCCATTCCAGGCAACTGTGTTCTCCATTCCAAGCATGCCAACTGTATACCCTGAAGTACATGGACCTGAATTCTTCCATAATTGTAGTTTTTCTTTCATAAAAACGGGGAGTGCTCTAAGTTTTGGGTTGGACAAATTTATGTTAATTTTCAATAAAATCAAATGCTGTCAAAATATGATTTTTGAATCAACAGATTTACATGGCATGCAGCCTATGATGCTGCTGCATAAAATAGTCCAAATGATCAATATCAACACTGCAGATAGATATGTGTTGTCTGAAGTCCAGAAAAATTTGCTAAAATAGTAAAAATATAACAATCAAAAAATGTGCCACTCCCTTTGAATTTTATCACTTCAAGCAGCTGCCCAGTCTGTAGCCTGCTTGTGCGTAAATCCGCCACTGTTTATGCAGTTTATGCATTTTACATCTCCTCTCTATATCATTAACTGTTTGTGGCTGTATAGCATCTGGTCGTCGCCCGACAATGGTCTGCCGCATCATGTCGGCTCAGCAAGTGCAATGGAGGCACTGAGACAGCACAGACAGTGGCTGATGAACTTCCAGCATGATATTCATCTCATCAACTTGACAGCCCGTCATCAGAGTCGACACACTGCTCAGCACGTTGTCAATGGGCTTTACTCTGATGATCATCAGTATCCTTTGTTTGTGCTTGATATCAGAGTACTGCTACGACTACAACAACAAAACTACTACTACTACTACTACTACTACAATGACGGCGATGATGACTAGGCTAGTATCTCAAGGTGGAGCCTTCAAGAGGTAGACATGACAGCTGCATCCGAACAATGTAGTTCATCGTCGACATTCTCCTCCCTTCTCCTGGCATCAGGTTTTTGGCTGTGGAGGGTGGGCTACTACAACAACAACGACTAGGCTTACTGCAACTGCAACAACAACAACAACTACTACTACTGCTACTACTGCTGCTACTGCTACTGCTACTACTGCTACTGCTACTACTGCTGCTACTGCTACTCCTGTTGTTTACTGCACAGGTACACTAGAGTGATGATCGAACGAACGACAGTGTACGGTGCATAACTGGTCTTTGATGGCTGTATAATAAGTGCGTTAAACCACAGTAGTAGAGTAAAGTTCATTTAACAGTCATTTATCCCACTCCAGACAGTGGTTTGATGCAGAAAATGAAGTGTAAATTTTTGGTAAAATCTTGTTAGCCTGCTTTTTGCTGAATTATATTTAGTATTTACTGACAGTTTCACTGATCGTTGATGTTCTTGACTTATCTGTCAGAACAGTTGGCGAGGTTGTCTCAAGCAACAGTGCATCAGTTGCTGCGATTGATGGAGATAATACGACAAATTCTGTTGTTCAGTCATCTACTGCTAACTGACAATCTCTGCCAGCCTTCTACCATTTCTCATGAAAGTTGCATAACATTGTTGGGCACTTAATCTAATTCATTTAATATATTGCTATTTATACAGTGTAAGTTAACTACTACTGTTGGTGCATTTCTTTGGTCATTTAATTTCCGTGTTATTTATTTGTTTATTTGATTTTTGCATTAAGTTGAGTTAGTTGTATTGAGTCGGCCTAAGTGATCCAAGGTCAGCTTAGTTGGTGCTATTTGATGAGCAAGATCACATCATAATGACTAGTAGTGCAAACTTATAAACTAACAGGTACCATAGCCCAGCTTTGTGTACTGCATGCATAACTGAAAGCAAGTGTCAGTTATTTAACACTGTGGCTACTGTAGCATGTGCTGCGACTTCCATTGCGGCTTGGCCACAACACTTGATATTTTATTCCATGGTCGTGTCCCCTGAATCTTTTATTCCCAAGCCCCCTGTCCAAGAAAATGTTACTGAGGGCACTCAAATGTATATGCCAAATGACATCTCATTTCGTCTAATAGCATGAGTGTGACTAACAGACGGATAGGAAACATGAACTTTATGGCAAAAATAGTTGTTTTTTTTGTATTTGTTGCGTATTTTGTGTATGTTTAACTTTGGTTTAATACGCCTATTATTTCAAGCAGGTTTCATCCAGTACACGTGCTGTCATATCAGTTGTTTGATTGAAGTAACCAGCATTTTTCATGCTTTTAGCGATGCCGCCAATGAAATAAGAGAAAACGAGCTTGAAAAGGCTGAAAGCCAGGGTTAGTGTGAACGCTTGCAAAAAAAATGTGGCTTTTAAATTTTGGTTTCAATTTATTTTTTTAGCAGTTTTGAAGTTGACAAAAACGACACAAATGGCATTTGTGAACGAAAAGCGGTTTGTTTTCATTTGCGCAGTGTGTAGCAAATTAGCAATAGCGTTTGGGGAATAACATCTTGGCTGCTCTCACTCTCAATAGGCCTGCATACTGACGCAACAGCCCTTTGTGTTGCGTGTGCGTATAGCTTGACGTATTTTTTGATGCGTATAAGTGATGCTGGATTTTTTTCATGAATTCTAGGCTCTAAATTGACATTTGTCAATTCAACATTTGTTTCCATACATGTGATAGGCCCTATGTTATTGTCATTACTCGCCTACGGTAGGCCTACACTCGTTGCAAGTGAGGCTTCTTCTTCTTCGGAGTATACGGTCAAACTTCAACAAGTTGAAGACTCCTGACCAGACCTGACCAGAGGCTGCCGAGTTGATAATTAATTAAGTTTATCCAGTCACAACTTCATGAAGGTTCATGCGAATCCTGCCCACAATAGGTCCCTTGCGGTTTAAAAGATGGTTTAAACCGAGGATTTTAGCGTTTTACTCGCTCGACTATATAGTGTGGTTTACTTACTACTATTTCCACTGCCACCTCTGATCGGTACGATTCAACATCACGTGGGCGGTGGTCGTGGAAAGTAAACATTGTGGACATTTTTCTTTTGTAGGTTGTTAACTTCTGCCTTTTTGAGCTATCTAAACAGTGTCACGAAATTTAGTGTGTAATTTTGGCACCATTATCGACTGTTGTTGCGTATGTAGTGACCGACTAATTATTTAACTTGTTTAAAGATTGGCGAAATGGACGGATTGACAAGTTGCTCCAAGTTACTAGATTTTGGTTCTGGATCTGGATCTGGATAGTTAGTCGGCAGGGCCCCATAACTGGGGCATCGCACCGACTCGTTGCTCTGTATTTGCTATGTATTTATTTATTATTTTAAGAACCCCTGGCACTTTAAAGTACGCTCATGCATAAGTACTAAAACGTATTTTTGACTAGAAAGGCCAGAGTGGCACTCACACCTAGAAATTAAATCATGAGCGCTTACAACAACAGCTCTTCACTTTCGAGTCTAATAGTCCAGAAGAAGAAGAAGAAGATCTCGCATAGGCACTAGGCAGTGAAGCTGAACTAGGCCCGTTGCGTGGGAGCTCATCCCCATGACAGCACTTTCAGCCGGCGAGGGCGGGGCCCAATTAAGCCAGCAAGTCGGTCGGATTAACCGACTGGATCGGTATACTTGCAGTCCTGGCCACAGGGCCTACTGTTGCGCAGAACTCGTTGTTTCTTTCCTAGTGATGGCCTTGACCACCGCCAGTACTCATTTTACCATCCCCCAGAGGGTATAAGGCTGAGTCGACCTAGTTGGCTGGCTCCGTACTGTAGACAGTCACCCATCTAAGTACTGACCGGGCCCGGCATAGAGTAACTTCGTTTCATCCGAAACGCGTTACCAACTACGCCACGCCACCAACCAACCAGTAGTCCAGCTATTGAAAAAAAACCATTATTGCATGTGCAGATTGCAGTTTTGAATTGACTTTTGTAACATATATTTAGAGTAAAAAATACACTTCCACCAGAACTATTAATTGTGACTGTTGATTTTAAATGTTTATTTTGAGTGATAAATTGTTTTAGATGAACTGGCTAATTTTTCTGCTGCTGAACTGCTGCATTTTTTTACTGTTCTAGTATTTTAATATTCTAGTCATAATATTGATTGATGTCAAAATATTGTTGTGTCATTTCAGTTTTATTCAGTAAATTTTTACCATGTTGCCAGCTCTTGTTGGTCCTTCAATACTGAATGCCGATCTGTCCAGTTTGGCATCAGAATGTCAGCGGTTACTAGAATATGGTGCTGACTATTTGCATCTCGACGTTATGGATGGACACTTTGTGCCGAACCTGACATTTGGCCATCCACTGGTGGCATGTCTTCAGCAGAAACTTCCAGCTGATACATTTCTTGATGTGCACCTAATGGTAGCAGATCCAGAGAAGGTTTATCTGAATATATACACTTATTTGTTGTCTAGTTGCTAACTGCTTATTGTGTTTTAATTTGGCATTTTCAGGAGCAGTTTCAGTCATCTACCATTTTCGGTACCACAGATGGCTTAGTGCTAAGCCAATTGAGCTAATTGAACCCAGGCTTAACTACTGAGTTGCAACTATGTGTCTTGGTACCTTTTTGTACTGAAAATGTAGGCTATGGGCTATTAAAAGACAGTAATATTTGTACATTTTTTATGCTGTATGGCAACCATTTCTCGAGCCATTTGCAAACTACGGAGTTTTTACAATAGGTAGAATTTTGCTTTTTCTTCGAGTTTTGGATGTCAGACAAAAGTTGAAAATGTGAACTTTTCTTATATTTAGACATTGAAATTTAATCCTGTTTGCACTTTGGCCTAGTATAGATTTTAGTATTTTAAAGTATTTATTTGCATATATTATAGAGCTGTCAAATTAATGCGTTAACACATTAAAGAATTAACATGCATCAAAAAAATTAATGTGCTTTAAAAATATTAATGCACACAAGTAAATTTACTAAGTTCTGTGAAGCAGGAGTTCTAATGTTTCTTTAAAGAGTGGTTGGTCATTTGATGAATAATACTCAAGTAATTAAAAATTGTTTTGCTGCCATTCCATCACTACCGTCATGGTCTCTGACACAGCCACGAGTTCATCAGTCGTCATTCCAATCACCCAATCAGTGTAGTCCACTACAACATCAGCAATAAAATGATGCATTAATTAACACGTTAACACATGCATTAAAAAGTTAAACATGCGTTAACTCTGTTACAAAAATTAATGCTTTAATAGCACTAATATTTCAGCTTTTTCTCTCGTTTATTTCTAACATCTTTGTATGCATTATGTTCTTAGTGGATAACAGAGATGGCAAAGGCCGGTGCTTCACAATATACTTTTCATGTTGAAGCCACAAACAATGTAACAGATTGTATACAACGAGTTAAAGCTGCTAATATGAAGGTAGGAGGATATTATTCCATCATCTATATTGGATTTTGTACATTCAGTTTTGGTCAAAGGTTATAGGCAGTACTGTAGGTTGTGCTGTTCTTTATATTATAGAACATAACTGTTTAATTTTTGCTGAATAATTGTTTTAACATACTTAGCTTTTGTTTGTGGTACTTACATTTTAGTGTAATTAACTAGTTGATGACTTTTAGCTTGTTTGTTGTTTTAGTAATATTGTGGTTCATTTGTGTGATGGATTTTTCAGGTGGGATTGGCTATAAAACCTCCAACTTCAGTGGAATCTGTTGTAAAATATGCCGACTTTGTTGACACATTATTAGTAATGACTGTAGAACCAGGATTCGGAGGACAGAAGTTTATGCATGACATGATGCCAAAGGTCTGTGCTTGTGTTGGTATTAAAAGGATAGTAGTACTACCAGTATCCAAACACGTTGCAGAAAGAGTTGAGTGGAATACATAATCTGCGTACGGCGTACGCTAGCACACAATCGATGCAAATGGCACAGTGCTGTAAAATGACACACTGTAGGTGAAGACATATCAGCAGACGAAAACTGTGTATGTGTGAACAAACGATCCATACTAATAAAAAGTTAAAGTTTCTGACAACAAAAACTTCACAGAAGACCCAGGTTCTGTTCGTGCATCTGTATGTGGCACATTGTGCTGACGTGTTTCATTTTTGCTACGTTTAAATAATTCAGCTGAAAGCTGCGGACTGCGCCAGCTGAGTGAGTTTCACCTACAGTCGCTACCATGTGTTGATATGCTGCCAAAAATATTAGAACTGTGCCATTTTGCAGGTTATGTATAGGACATTGATTTAAGACAGTAACGATTTACTGATATTTCGCTAGTGCTGCAACATTTACTTATGCATTTTAGTAGAATTTTAATGTATATGTTCTGCTCCTGTTCCTGTTCCCATTTGAAACAGGCAATAGTCTGCCATCACTTTCCACTGTTCTGTTGAGCGTCATTGCGTTAAATTGGCCAGTATCAAATTAACCTGCTTTGTAGCAGGAACATTTATGAACAATTTGCCGATAGTTGCTGCATGACACTGAAATAACTGGAAGTTGAGTCCGTGACTTCTTGATCTTAAGTCAGATACCAGTACATCACTAGGCGACACATGCATTGTTGGAACACTTAATTTATGCATTTGTGATTTGGTATTACATTTGTTGTTATGCGTTGAGTAAGTGTGAATTTTTTTACCGTTTTTTTGTGTCTGGGCACCCGTTACTTCTGACTTTCTGACTTTGGTATTCTAGCTTACAATGGTGGTGCATAATTTGTGGTGATGTTTTGTGTATGTGTCATTATATTAGAGTAGTTTATTAATCTTTGTTCATGCTGTTTATGTCTGCTTCTGGCCTGCACTGCTTTGCAGAGTGGTTTATCCAGTTACTTGCTTTGTGTTATGTGGGATGTTGCCTGTGGTTCAAGGTGAAGTTCTTATCTAGCCGTTATCCTAGCATCAACATACAAGTGGACGGAGGTGTTGGTCCTGACAACATCAAGACGTGTGCTGAGGTATGAATGTCGTCCACTCGTTGCAGTAGTTGCAGTGGTTGGGCTGGTGTCATGGTACTGCATTGATGCACAATCGTTTTCAGTTGTGGGTCACATAACGTGGTCTTGAAAGTCAGGTTATTGCAAAATGCTATTATCATTGATGATGCAAAATAGCAGACGTACAGTATATCATTACAATTATGCATTGCAACAGGCTCAGTCTTATTGCCTCAGTGTTTTTTCCATCTAGAAAAGAAGGTAAGCACTACTGAAAACAATTCCAGAAAGTGTTTAAACAAGATAGTAAATGGTTAATGTGCAAGGTATATAATTTCATATGTCATATTTTGATCTTTTCTTATGAAAATTAGTGGATAATGTGGATAATGGATAATATAATACAGTTAGCTGATTGAAAAGGCAAATACGTTTTGTAACACTTAGCAGTTTTGTATACCAGTGCATGTAATTGCCTGTGTCTGCATACGTACAGGCCGGTGCTAATATGATAGTGTCTGGCAGTGCATTGATGCGAAGTGCTGATCCCGCTCGTGAAATGTCGATGATGCGCAAAATTGTCACTAATGCCATCCAGAATCGGTCACAGATTATCACTTCATCTTGACTACGGTAACATTCATCTTTCATTGCTTTGATGTTGTTGGTTGGATGATGGGAAGGATGGAAAATACTGCCACAGCAATTTCCTTTCAATGACTGGCTTTGTCTGGAGTAACTTCATGGCAACGGGAGTCAACTGGGGAAAAATGCAATGGGCAACATTCGATGGCCCATTCCCGAAAACCCCCCTTTAGGCGCAAAAATCTCTTACACAAGCTGAGTTATAGCAAATTTTGTCCCAAATTTTATTGCCATGGCAACTGGGATCAATGGGGGTAAATATAAATGTCACCATTAATTAGGTTGACCCTGAAAACCATATCCTAGAACCAAAAATTATGACCATCTTGCACACAATGGAAGTTATGACAGTTTAAATAATTTTTTAAATTTCCCCATAGGTGCCATTGTAATTTTTTCGAATTTTTCAAATAAATGAGTGAAAAATAAAATTTTTATTTTATAACAATAAAAAGGCACTTCCTTGTGCAGAACCGCGTCATTTGACGTATTAAGTGTAAAAATCGGTCTAATGGACTTGCCTGTAGGCAAGTTCAAAAACCAAAAAAAGTGTAGTAAATTTCAAACAGGAGGGGTGTATATTTCACCCATATGGGGAGCAAAAACCCCTGGGTGGATTGAGCCCAAATTTTTTTGGTGGTAGGCATCCACAACGTAATCACGCCATTCAAATTTGGTGACGATCGGTTCAGGGGTTTTGGATTGGCTGAGGTTCAAACTTTGCCTTTTCTCACATACTTTGAAGGTCGTCCTTACAACACTCACACTATCGTGTGAGGTGTGATAGTAATAATATAGAAATTTATAAGGTGCGCAAAGTCGTGATGTTTAGCATAGTGTTACTTTTGTATCCAAAAAATGTGCTGGCAAATGCAAACTGTGTGATATTTTCTAAAAGCTGTTTCTGTCGCTCAGTTTCACATAACAGTTTGATGTGTTGTTTGTCAAAGTTTTTTTCTCTTGCTTGCAAGGGTATTAACACCACTGAACCAACCACATCATTTCTTTTAATTTACCTTTTTATGCATGTGTCATTCATCCACTGTTTTTTCCGTTTTTCACTGCAGCTTAAAATTTGTTTTTTTCATGATTTTTTCCACTGTACGTTGCAGGTATACATACTCTCTGGGCTACCTTTGCAAAAGACTTTGCTATTTCAAAGCATTTGTATTCAGTCGCTGTCAGACATTTGTGCATTGTACTGTTTTGTACATATTTAATATTCGTGTGATGATATTGCAGGTGAACATCAAAAGAATATGAAGTCTGAAGATTGAGTTGTTTCCCATTTGTCATATTTACCAATTATTCCTGCATATTCTGCAGTGTACATTGTGGTCAATAAAAGGATGTCAGGTTTCATTTGGCCAATATAGACCAATCCTAATAATTATATTACTGTTAATTGCACATATGAACTGCAGAGGCAGCTAGAAGGATACTTACAATCTATCAAACAGTTCAACTGATACATCTTCTAGCTTATCATCTTAGAGCAAAATATATCAAACATCTGGCAGGCTTTGTGCATAATATTCTGATTTTATCAAAAAGTTAAGCATTAAAATTTTACATGTTAGGTGCATCAGCAGATTGAGTTGAGGTAGGCTGATTCTTGCTTCTTCTGCAGTTCATTTCTAAGTGTAAATGAATAAAGTTATTCAAGTTATTTTATGTCTGCAGTTCATCATAGAAGAAGCAGCTTTTTATCAACCACAGTTTAGATGCCAGTAGTGCTCAGGATATTATTTAAATAAACATTTACTGTATTGTTGCTCTATTTTATATATTGGTTTGTTAATTTGTTTGAGTTGTTACTTGGATTTCAAAGCAAAACTGAATTGAATGTACCGGTGTAATACAGCTTCATGTTTGATAGTAAAGACGGGCCATTTTCAAGCTGTTGTTAATTGTTTGGTCACTCAGTGTTTTCCTTAACTCTTATTGGGTTCATGCTGTCATCTGATGCTTGTCGTCCACTGCTTGTACTTTCGATGCTTGAATTCTTCTTTTAAACGTTAATTTGCGAAAATTTGGCGTGCTAAATAAAAATCATTGTGGTGGTATTAGTGGAGGTGGATAACTAACCATATTATAAAGCATTGTTATACAATTTGGCCTGCAGTTGTAAGTATATTTTTGGCTATTAAATGATAATATACTGTACTTTGCTGAATAATGTCATTTTTACTTTACTCTATGCTTAAATCTGGGGAATGGCAGTTGGTACATTGAGAAGATGCAGATACAAAGTTGGATTTACCAATAAAACACTGAAATCAACAATAAAAGCTTCAGTCTGAAATTTCAGGAAAATGGCAATGACCAAAAATTTACTCATTTGCAGCAGCTTTGCTGTGATTGGTTAAATATTTCTCACTTTGTCACTCGATGTTGTGTTTGTGTGTTTTGAGAATTTAGCTATAGAATAAGTGAATAATGTTGCAGTGATGTAAAATTTTGCACATTAGCTAGAAAAATTGCTGGAATGTAATAAAGAGAACTATTTACCACCAACATTGACAGACTTTCTTAGAGACTTGTACGGCATTTAGCCAACTATGAGGACAACGTGTACATTTCGTGCTTAAATCAAAATTGAAACTATTTGTATAGACAATGATGGTTTCAAACTAATTGCTGACATTTTTTATAAATCCCCATTTTCACGCATGAAACTTGTTGGATGCTGTTTTCTTTTGCAGTTGTCAGAACAGTGAATCTGACTGCATTGTTTTTTTTACATTGGATGTAGTGAGTCCAGTATTGTTTTACTGTAAAGTATTGTTTTAAACTTCTTTGTTGTTGTATTTTTGTTATTCGGTTTGCCACAGTTTACCTGTAAATCATTTTAAGTAATTTAAAAGCACAGAATTTATGTTGATCAACAAAAGTTGCTACGCGCCAGGCTCAGTCACTAATTGTATATTTGAGTGTGTCTGCAGCTATCAAAAACCATCTCGGTATGTAACTAACCACCAGGTTCACTCAGCTTGCAACCTCCGCCAGATGGCAAAATAATGTTTCAGCTTTCGAAATGAGGGGTATAGTAAATGGTAATGCTGTACATAGCCACACACTATCAGTCTATAGGCGGATTGTGACTCGAGCAAATAACTTGGTCCAGTGCTCAGCAGGAGCTGTTTAATGAACCGCTTGCTAATCTCAGGGTAACGTAGCCACAGTATTAAGGTGAGGTGGTCAAAACTGCAGCCATTTACGTCGGGTTTAATCATGATGTTGTTTGCCAAAAATTATCCTAATCGGCAAATGTTTCATGCAGTTATTACAAAAATAAGAAGTGACACGAATTTTTTTGAGACACGGTGTACTTGACGGCAGCGTTAGTCCAGCAGCTATGCTTGGTCGGTGGTTGGCCATAAGCTAAACAATGAATGCTAACAGACGCATTCCATGTACACTGTGTCTCAAAAAAAACATCCCCGACATTTTTGACCGTAACTTGAAAAACAGTTATCAGATTTTGATAATTTTTGGTACGAATATTCCCCACACAACTTGCCATCAAATGAGCATTCAGTTTTTCACCTCACCCAGCATTTGTATTTGCACTACCTGGGGATAACAACCAGCGAAATATCACTTCTTTATGCAATGCGATATGATTGCTTAATTAACATAAAGCATAAAAACACATTTTGTGCACATTTCTGACACTTTGACTGCCATTTCATCCAGTTGTCCATTTTTCAACTGTCTGCAGTAAAATTGCTTGAAGTGTTTGCCCACTATGCGAACACAGGCAAGGAGACGCTTTCTCCATTCATTGACAGCAGTATCAATAAAGTTCTGCTCCAGACCAATGCAGGCTGTACCAGTCGCTTCTTGACTCTTCAAACATTCCTAAACTTATCTGGTAGACACACTGCTGCATGACAGTCAAACCTTGTAATAGACCGGCTGTTGGGGCCCACAGATTAGGATAGATGGAATTTATTTACGTTTTTCCAATTCATTTTAACACGTATTATGCTTGGTCTGCTTTTCCCTTTCCCCAGGTAGTGCAAAAACAGATGTTGGGTGAGGTGGAAACTAAAACACTTATTAAACAGCCAGTTATGTTGAAAATATTTCCACCAGAAATTATTAAAATCTGCTGATTTTTTTCAAGTAAAGATCGATAATGTCGGGGATGTTTTTTTTCAGGTTTTCTGTTTATTTCAACACATATTTCACTTGATCTGTTTCCCTAGGTAGTGCAAAAACATACATTGGGTGAGGTGGGAAACTGAATAGGCATTTGATGGCAAGTTGTGTCAGGAATATTCTTACCAAAAATTATCAAAATCTGATAATTGGTTTTCAAGTTACAGTCGAAAATGTCAGGGATGTTTTTTAAGACAGTGTATGCACTACAATGAAAAAGTACTTCTTGACATGGCTAATAAAAATGCATATTTTGGCGAATTTGTATGCTCAAAATAACGCGGGCTGTACATAGAGATTAGCATACTGAAGCGCATCGTTGGCTCACAAAATCATTGAAAATCTGTTACTTATTTAACATAATTCTCTTCATTTTAAGATCGTACATCAAAGAACTGGAATGACGCATCAACAGTGAGTGAGCCGCTCTGGGTCAGCGGCTATTGACCGTGCTGTTGGCGAGTGGCGTCAACGTCCACCGCTTGCGTTCGTGCTGAAGGAAGACATTTTGAGCACATACAGATGTGACGTGACACGAGTGACTTTGTGAGAAATAATAACTTTTGCTCGTGTTGTCACACTATTCAGTTAATCATTTCTAAGGTAACGCATGCGCTACCCAGTACGAATTCATTGTTGTAAACGGGCAAACTACGACTTCTGAATTTCACAAGGTATTGAAATGGTATTGTAGCAACAGTATTAAGGTGAGGTATCCAAAACTGTAGTCATTTACGTCAAGTCTCTTCCTGACGTTGCAAGCCAAAAATTATCAAAATCGGCCAGTGTTTCATGGAGTTATTTCATTTCAAAGTGGCACGTATTTTTCGACACATGGCGTATTATGTATCTAAGTACCGGTACGGTAGCAGAAAATTGATGTTTCCTGAGCAGTTGGAAATATCGAATTAAAACGGTTATTGACTTTTCGTGTAGTAAATTTACGTGCGTCGTAGAAAGTGTAAGCGTTTGAGCACCAGATCGATGTTGTCTGTCGAGACTGACTGTTGACACTGCTTGTGCAGCGTCGCCAGTCGTTTAGCGGCCGTCGGCGCACTCGCCAGTCGAAAGTCGCACGCTGCTTCCTGCATGGTCACGGCGGACCCTTCGACCCGCAGTCTGTCTTTGCCGCCGCACAGTAACTTCTCCACCCTCTCGGTGGTGCTTGCCGTTCTACCGGCGGGGACACTGACTGGCAGTGTGACTGGAGCTAGGGTGACTTGGTGGTGGTTGGTGCACTTGGGATTGCGTGGGCGCGGGGCGTTGCGTGTGGGGGCGGCGCTCGGCTTGCGTTGACTTCGACTGCGTGTCGGTGGTAGGCCTGCGTTCAACTCAATGTGGGTGGCGACAGGAGACCGGAGCGTGTACTCGGGGTTCAGGCCGTTGATGACGGCGATCTGACGCAGCTGTTTGCGGTACTTGTCGACGTCGGCGAGGAACGTGGGCAGCGAGACGATATCACGCCGGGCGATGCGGTGTACACGCTGGACCTCGTCGACACAGATCTCACCGCAGTACAGCGCCGCCCAGTCGAGCGTCTCCACATTGCGCAGCAACTTCAACGCACCTGCACGCGCCAAGTCAACTTGACAAATAGCCGTCAATAATAAACCTGAACTAGTTGCAAAATACGATGTATAAATAAAATACAGTGACAATAGAATGCAACAGCAGTGAATATACAATACATAAACAAGAAGTCCAGCCCAGCTATCGCTAGGGTTGGCCGAGAGTACTCTCTATATCCGAAAGCCAGCGTTCGACTTCCGGACGCGGAAAGAACGATTTCTCAGTGTGACTAGTGACTACAGTCCCATATTCGCTATATCGAACGCTACAGTCACTGCACAGTGTAGTTCGGCGCACGTGAATGATATGGCTGCAGGCAGCAACTTTGCATTCAGATAGAGAAAATAGTTACAACTGACAGCCTACAGGAACTCATTATCGCCCTATCTAATGATACCATCGCCGATCTCCTACGACGTACGGTTTAGCCACAATATATGCGTTATAGACGACAGACCCAATGTACCTATCATACCCAATGATCGACCTAACGGTCGGCCAATAATGCTGAGTGTGGTGACTATGGAAGAGATGACAGACCTATTGCTGAAAACACGGGTAGAAAAGACAGATATGACACAGTGTTTGTTATGCATGCAACTTGTTCGTCCGTCTTGTCAGTCCAGTACGTGCTCCTGACTCGATTGAGAACGAAAAAAAGTATTTTAATACAGGCAGACTCTTCTAATTGGCATGAATGCTTTCCAGGTTTAAAGCAAGTTGCACAACTTGTTGTCCAACAAATCAGCATAACAAATCGAAGCAAGTGGAGCATGGGCGGACCTTCGAGGTAGCACTGGTCGCCGCCGTATCCTCCCAGCCCGTTGCTGTCAGTGAGATAGCGTTTGACTCGCATCACATGCTTCCAGCGCTGCTCGGCGTCTGTGATGTACTGCTCCAGGTCGTCGTACAGCTCTTTGAACGTCAGCTGTGTCGCTCGGCACGCCGTGTCTGCAACATCGTAGTTGTGAGAAAAATAAATAAAATTAAAATAATAAATGTTTATAAACGTTTTTATGTTCGCATCTTTAACGGTTTTTTTTACCTCCGCCAAGGAGGTAATGTTTTGCCAGACTTTGTTTGTTTGTCTGTTTGTCTGTGTGCCAAAATAACTCAAAAAGTTATCGACAGATCTTTCTGAAATTTTTGGGAATGGCACAAACTACCAGTGATTCAATTTTGGGGGTGATCCGGAAGGAATCCTGAATTCTGGATCACTTTGAAATTTTTTATTACTATTGCGTTAAAGAGGGCATAAGGGAACCGCTGGCAAAGCGAAGATGGTGACGCCACCTAGCGAACAACATTGCCTTGGCGGAGGTACCTGCGGGCTATGACTGCTTTCTAGTTTAATTTTAAAACTATTTTATGTCGATGTTGTGTCCAATTATTCTCTGTGTCGCTCTGCACGTCGTACGTAGTGTTTGCACAGTTGCACTGCACTGCAATTGCGCACGACCCCTCTTTTTCATTTTTTTTTTGGCTGGAGATATCGTCACAGACCTACTATACAGTCACATAAAATTGACGTAAAATGTGACCAAACTGATTTCAGCTGTAGTTAAATCACTTACAGTAAAGAATGGCAGGCAACCACAGGTACTTGAAGTTGGCGTTGAGCACCGTGTTGATGGCTGCTAGACCTTCTTCAGTGGCGAAATACTGACGTGTGGTCGTACCGCGTAGGTCAAAGCGCGCCCGGTCTCTGTACCACGGCTGAAAACCTTCATTGTACATCCGAAACTGCAGCGAAGCACCGGTTAAGAAACCGTAATTTTACAGTAGTGGTATGAGTGGCTTCCGACCTATAGCGTAGCCTATCTTTAGAAAACTAATGTGGCAACTACACCGTGTTTCAAAAGAAAAACGTGCCACTTTTATTTTTTGAAATAAATCCGTAAAAAAAATTGGCCGATTGTGATAATTTTTAGCACGCAGCATCATAAAGAAACTTAACGTAAATGACAGTTAGTCCACCTCACCTTAATACTGTCTCTACACTAGCTTGTGAAATGCAGAAGTCGTAGTTTGGCCATTTACGACAATGAATACAATAATGAATTTATACTGGAAAGCAAATGTGTCGGCTCAAAAAATCACCGAGACCACAAAATCATTGAAAATCTGTTACATATTTAACATTAATTGTATTTATTTTAACAC
>Ga0209454_1000589_pt1 | contig 19518 bp, 6 predicted proteins | sample WorMetHERISLAND1_2_FD_187400 | JGI IMG/M metagenome (GOLD analysis project Ga0209454, IMG submission 187400) | Marine gutless worms symbiont microbial communities from Max Planck institute for Marine Microbiology, Germany - Olavius geniculatus... | ecosystem: Host-associated > Annelida >... | reverse complement strand
CAACCTCTGTTCCTGGAAGAGCCTTCCTGGAAGAACTTCAAACGGCCATATCTCCATAACGGTGCTAGACAGACGCATGGTCACTATGGACCACCAATAGGAAGTCGACACCCGGGTCTCAAATGGTCACGTGACCGATGACCTCATTTGCGGTGTGCAAAGAAAAAGACTAAAAAGCAGTTTAAAAATAGATGAAAAAATAATGCGCGCGAGGAGTACATTAGATTGGTTACAATTTAAATTATTTTTTTTTGTTTTTTTTAATCAGGTTATGGTTTTATGAACTACCCAGCCCAGCAGATCCCGTCGGAGGGCTAGCCACCAACGCATTTTGGACATGTAGTGCATTTTTATTTAAAAGACAATATATTTCACGGTGGAAAATACACAAAACTCTTATTAACTATTTTACTTGTGTCATTAACGTATAGGTCTTTTTGTATGCTTTATAATAGTTTTCAGCTATAAGCCTAATTTTTTCTTTGTTTCTTCTTTTTTTACCGGGTTTGAATCCTGAATCCCTTGCGTTCGCTACGGCGTGGGCTAGATAAAATCAGTTAATATAGAAGTTAAATATTATCACACAATTTTCGAAGTTTAGCTACAATAACCGATCAAGACCAGAATAAAGACTCCACAAATATCGCAATGATAACAATGTCCCTATGGACAAAACTAGATTATGCATTAATCCTCTAAGCATAAGAGAGTTCGTGCTGGTTCGGGGCACTTATGCAGGTAACGAAAATAAGATTTTAACGCTGTGCTTTTTTACGGAATCCGGATATTGAAGCCAGCAACAGATGAAAGAGAGATGTCACGGCACTAAGTTGCTGGCGACGAACTCGACGAAACTCTCGCTGGAAATTACTCGTGAGCGTTTGATCTAGAGCCGCCCGGGTTTGCACTGGTCAGCGAAACGACGTCCTGACGGCATCGCCAGAGCTTCCATCCAAACAGTATTCAGCACTAAATGAATCCTTTCTAGATTCTACCATCATGATCGCAGGCTTTCAGCTTGCTTATCAGTAGACCGCGCTAGCCTACGATAAGTTCTTTCTGATGAGTGAATAGTTGGCGTTCATGACGTAGAAGATTACTGCTGTTATTGAAACGCTTTGTGGCTCAACCGACGTCGGCAAATGTGATATTTAACTTTATTTCAAGAAGTACGTAGTGGCAGCAGGATCGACGGAGAGAACGAAATGACTCTCAACAACAGACAAACGACGTTAGTAAGCACACAAAGTGAAAAAAATTAATTTATTACTCCTCAGCCGTTGCAGCGATCGTTGTCCGGCTATCACGGGTGCTATTCTGAGAGGCAGCCGACAGATCTAAGATCTGGCAGTATCCAAGATCGAGATGCGATGTGCCACTTATCAGATCCAGACTGACACCGAGAAATGTCGTTTTGCCTACATAACGATCCTACCGTTTTTGCACAGTAAATTTTGCTTTCAAAAAGTCCAAAGGCATAAAATGTCTAAAATGTGTAAAAAAAAACTAAGTTGACTAGTTGTACATTTGTATGTCGGGCCCCATCGGACCCCATGAAGAAGCATTTACCTTGCTGACTGTTTGCGCGGGAAGAGACGCAGAGCATGCAGGGACGGCAAACGATGAAAAACAAGTTTACAAGACTGGAAAAAAGCATTATGTATAGGCATAAAGGGCGATGCAAGGAGCGCAAAAAAAATCTTGAGGGGACGGCAGCTAGCAAGATTATCATCAAACACGGCGTGGATTCCTCACATGTTTCTACAATTGGACGAACTAGGGCCTACATTAGGCACAGACGTAGTTGAATTGATAAAAAATATAAAAGTAGCGCACCGCAGCACGAAAAACAAAGGAGTACAGGGCACACCGACGTCAATATATCGTTAATCAATAACGTTAACTGAATCGACAGTCAGTGCGCCATCGATCCAGCGCTAGAGCGCTGCAGGTCGTAAGTGTGAGGTTCATTCATCACGCAGCAAGTCAACAGCCAACCGCCACTCAAGCTCCTCAACTTGATGCATTGCCACTGTGTGCATCAGCGTGTCTTCACAGGTCAGCTCAACCCGCAACGATCCCGTTTAAAAATAATAACTATTTTTTCAAAAATAAAAATTAAAGCTCATGTGCTTCGGCATTTGCAGTTGTTAATGTCTGTTTTTGTCAGCAAACAAAAGTCTGTACGTGATACTATGAAATGTGTTTAGACGAATCTTTAGACGTATCAGAATTGACCAAAATGCGTTCCAGAAAGACAACCAGAAAACTTGTCGCAAGTCGGCTAGGTTTGAAAGTTAGACCTCGGTAAGAGGTAAATTGAAACACAAAACATTTTGCAAGTGTCTTGTTTTAAGCGTAATTACAGCCTCATGTTCGCATCAGCAGGTAAAATGAAATTTGATGGAGAAGAAAAAGCAACAACCGCAGGACCTATATAGCCGTGCAGCTGCCGATTGACCGTGATACATTGCCAAATGTCGTCGCATATGCGCCGACTATAATTGCCATATCTGTCAACGGTAATGGCTCTAACGAGCTCTGATCAAAATCCTCGGGATACAATATTTAAACCGACCCGCAGTCTGGACAAGAACCATAATAGTGCGCAGCGTAAATGATGAGACCCGCGAAGCGCCGAAGCATGCATGGACGACGCAGATGTAATTTTTCTAAGTTTAGCCGTCCGCATCAATTTTCACACAGCGCTACCTATGCTGCTTTATTGTAATAGGCACCCAACTTAATACACCAACCAACGGCAAATATTTATACACCCGCAATAAAAAACAAAGTAAGAAATGCAAAGCTATTTTTCAATAAATCAGAGGTTCTCTGCTGACATGTTTTAATAGCTAATCAGCTAACTTGCAGGTTGGGTGATTATTGATTAAACCGGTTATTACTCAGTAACGCTTTTACTTGTCAAACGATGACTCGGCAATTAGTCTACAATAAGTCTACGAAGTTAAACATTTGAATGTGAGAAAAGTAATAGACCCTTGTCCGTATTTTGTTTTCGACTTAAATTTTTTTCCAACAGATTTGATAAAACTACAGGATCGTAACGTATCTCACTATGAACTTACCATGTTGCACATGCAGTCTCAACACCAAGGTTAGTAGTACCGCATCCCAGAAAATTTGCACAAAGATCACTCGACGTCTCATTTATTATTGAAGCGATGCAGCAAAGTTCTAAGAGCGCGATTTTTTGTCATAAGGCGGAATTTCGTGGAGAGAGTTTGTGGCTAGCCCATGTAATTTTTTTTATGATTATGTAAACAAAGTGTACAAATGAAAAGGAAGAGCAGAAAAATAAGAGCAGATATAGCAAAAACGACGACACGAAACTTGCTCCGTTGTCCATGCACACAGCAAACGGTTATTAGTCGACGCTCTCCAAATCCAACATTTCAATATTTTCAAGATATTAAAATGTAATTGTTGCAGTAATGAGTGACAGACATCTTGTTATGTTTACGTGATAATGCTTGCTTGCGAGGAAAAGCGCCTTTGCATTAATTTGGCGTATTAAGTATAAGGCCTACTGAACACGATATGAGAAGACGCTATGAGGCTTTCATGTTTCATTAAAAGGATGAATCGGGAACGGAAATGTTAGTTATCAGAAATAGCGTAGTTCGTACACTGCTTTGTAGTCCGGGAATCCAGAAGGCTTAATCATTGCATCGTCGTCGGTCTGGTTAATTAAGAGCAGTGCGGTGTTTGCGCACGACATGGCCACGAGCCGTGTAATTAACCAATCAGTAGCCTAATATGAATGGCCGCTGTGCTGAAAGTTGAATAGAGAACAAGCTTCAGTGTAGCCTACCCGACGTGGCCAGTGGTCAAAACACCACAGAAAGCAAGGAAACGAACTCCAGGGAAATAACCTGCCTCATATTTTCACTAGCAACCTCAATTAGCGTATCGTGCATGAAATTAGTTTTACACACACATCTTTATTCACCGTATTCGGTAGACAAGAAATAAACAAGGAATAAACAAAGAAATAATAAAACTTAACTAGAACTTAACTAAGACTTAACTAAAATGTAATATAATGTCCATAATCAGAACTCAGTTGATGCAGCAAGACAGCAGAGATGACATAAAAAGTTATTACACTGGCTGAACCGTGACAAAAAAATTTCTTTTACGTCTAGAAATTGCATCAGCTACTAATGTTATAACTCGAAAATCCATGTCTTAAGCGCAAACATAAATGTTGATTATTGCTACCGGTACGGAATTTGAAGCGATAAAGTAGCGTTAAAGTTTCAATGTCTTTTTATGTTGGGTCACTACAGAACCACACACACATCAACACGAAGCTTAAACCTGAAACTACACTTTCCCTAATCCAAATTTTTATCACTTCGGCCACTGATCGTACTGGTCGTTACAGTAAGTGATCGGTATCGGAAGTGGCGTAGTGACGTTGATCATCTAGAGGACTGACTGAAGTAGAAAGCAGGGGACGTGTACGTCAATGTTCTCATTGTAATCACTGCAGCCGTGGTCGTCGTTGCCCAGCTACATATACGCACTTACACTATCGATTCTCTGACGTTGTAAGCTACACAATGCCTCTTACGCGCTCGTTTTAATGCCTCGCTGGATGCCAGCATTTGTCTTATATATCGTATCGGAGTATCAGACGCATGCTTGGGTGTCTGTGTCCTCTTCTTTATGACTTCTCTATTAAAATACTAAACCAACTATACATTACTAACACTTCAGTTTCCAGTTTTTAAGGCATTATTACATTTATATGTTAATTTAAATAGACATGTTGATTACTCCATAATTTATCTGTTCAGCCTTAAAACTATTAACAGAGACTGGGTTAAATCAGTTAACAACACGTGATGGCAGGCTTGGCCGTGGAATATAAATAGCGGCTGGCAACTGGTTGCATAATGCAATGACTAAAGAAAACTAAACGTAGGCCCTATGTAATTTAGGCCTATGCGAAAGCTTGGGTGCATGGCCGATGCTAAAAGGAGACCAAGTGATGCTTTTGTTCTTGAATGCAGCAGCACCGCATTGCAACTAGTCATTGTGCTCATTATGCATAACATCCGCTTCACGACAAGAACCACATCTCACACAGCGGCGACATTTGCTTGTTATATTGCATCTTCGCCTGTCATGTCACAGACGTGAGTGGCACCTCACCTCAAGCATGTACGGATCTAACGCCACACCACGGACATCGGGGAACTGCAATAATTCTGCATGTCACACTGGACGATGTCAAGTTTTGCTGAGAATTTATAAGACGGAAGTCTTAGCGAAAATTGACTTTACCCTGCGTTTCAAAAAACCGGACCTTTGTTATATTTTGAACTAAGTTTAATAATCCTGCTGAAACACCAATAAATTTCGGTAATAGAGTCGTCAGTCAGTCAGCACTCAACAGTACTTGCTACTTTATAAAAAATGTTAAGAACAGAGTACCGGCTGAGGTTTTCCTGTGGCACCTGCGCGGTAATACTGCAACAAAACAAGTTAAAACAACAACGTCAGTCAAACAGTTTCAAGTTATTAAGCACGACGCTAACAAACGGTTAATTAGCAATGTCGTAGTTAAAAAGTTACAATAAATGTTATGTTCAAACTGCTGTGCATTTGGTCAGACACAGATCTGAGACGTCTTTTGCATTAATGACGAATCTCCACGGTTGCAAAGAAGCAACTGTGTATTGTCCAGCGTCGACGGCACGTAATTCTATTCATAAATTTTCCTTGTAATTAACCAGAACGATTCCCTTCATTGTTCATTGGGCAAAAAACCGGCTACTAAAAACTGAATCAATGCAAATTCGTTTATCAGTTTTTACGCGCGACAGCAGGTACTGCTATAGCGCGTCTTAGCCATCGCAATTCTGTCCGTCTGTCCGTCTGTCACACGGGTGGATCAGGCAAAAACGGTCCAAGCTAGGATCTCCAAATCTTCACCATCGGCTGCCTGGAAGACGCTTTTTCATAAATTCGAAGGGGGTCACCCCGAACGAGGTCGCTAAATGAGAGGGGGTGGTCAAAATTTGCGATTTTTGGCCTATAACTCGCTGTATCTCAGTAACGATGCGAGATAAGGCCTAGGTTACTATTAATCACTAATAGGAAATCGTATACTGGCTTTCGATTGGCGCCGAATGCAATGACCTTGGATGACCTTGAACGCCAAAATAGGGATTTTTTATGGATTTTTCGGGCGATTTCGGACTGCGACACAAAGTCATTCACAAGGCGGCGCCACGGTGCCTGGCATTGGTGGCGTGGCGTCGTTGGTAACGCGTTTCGGCTGAAACGAAGTTACTCTACGCCGAGCCCAGTTAGTACTGCGATGGGTGACTGCCTGCGGGCAGGAACTGCTATAGGCTTTCGCGCGTCCCGTGAGCATTAGCTCAAATTTCTTGTATATACTGTTGTACTACTGTATTTTCCTCTCACTGATTGTACTATGGCGTATATCTTGCTGTTTTCGTTGCAAATAAAAAAGCGTGTGCATAGGCCTATGTATGTTTGTGTATTTATAGTTGTGTTTTCGTGTTTTCCAAAACCTACAGATCCGATAATGCCGGAAAATTACAGCTAATATAAGAGTTCACAGCGACCCCATCATAATTGGCGGATAAGGAGAGCACTCAACGCCCCTCTCGATTTTATGATCGACATCAGCAACGTGACATTTTCGACATTTGCGCTTACACATTTCCATCCATTAGTCGCTCAACCGGGAAATTATCCTAATGGCTACTTTTTCACCGCTCTTGATGTCACTCTATACTAATTAGATGCGTATAATTAGAATTAGAGCTACGTTGAATATTTTATTTGTATTTGTAAAAAATCGACCATTTCGAATACAAAATATAGGGCCTACCGCAGTCAGCATCTGTGCTCCCTGAAAAGGTCTGCGGTAACCAAAAAGCCGTGACTGTTAATCCTTCTAGCTATAGCTATAGCCTAGCTTTCGGTTGTTTTAACAAGCATCGATTGATTAATGTTCCGTAACTCTAATGTAAATGAGACTAAGATGCCATTACAAATATAATTATTGCATTTTTTCTATGGCAAATTTTTATTGGCTTATTTAATATTACTTTGTATTCACGTTTGTATTCAGCCACTTGAAAGAGTTTAGTAAATGAGATTCATAAGTGGCCGAATATAAACGTGTTGTAGTAAAAACCACTTTTCGATATAACTGTAATTGTAATGTGAGCGGTGTAATGTATCGGTTGCACTATAGGTAAAGGCGATACGGATGGTGAGCGGAAATGCAAGTACGACTACTGAGCGTGGTGATTTGCACGTGTGTCAGCAAAACGACGGCGCCAACGTCGTCTTAGACAATCTGCATCAAAACTCCACCAACGACGACCGCAAATCCTCAGTCAAAAAGGTCTGCAGTATACCCATAAACACAAAAGGCCGCTGTACGGCGGCACGTACTTTTTGTATGATAAGAGCAGAACTAAACTAAAGCAAAATTGCGTGAGATAAACTTAAAACTCGCAGCTTGAAACAGCGTATATAAGTTTCACGTTTATCTTCGCGCGGCTTAAGATACTGGGCAGGATAATAATAGGCATAAAACTGTTTTAAACATTAGCTGTTTAGTTTTAGTTTTGTCGCATACCTAAAGTATTGCATAATGTTGCTTGTGCGTTGTATTGTGTAGGAAGCTGGGGTGGGGTGAGACTGCAGACAGTGGAGACTAGATGACCACTGACAGTACTACTGCTAACGATAGGTGCAGTTAGTGAACTGACACTTAATGTGGAAACTGAAGTAGCCGGAAATGCGTTCGATCGCTGGCGTAGATAATATGGATGATCGTCCATTGGGCCTGTGTTAGGTACAGTTCAATAAAAGATTCCTCCGGGATTTTCCTAACTTACCTAGGCCCGGGGCTCGTCTACTGCTAGTGGATTAGGAACTGGTTTACTTACTAGACCCCGACTAGCAACGACCGACCGGGAACTAAGATTAGAAACTGAAAATAAACTTAGGGGACCTTGGAAAAACACATGAATTTGGTATGAAGAAGAAAACAATAAAGTCCATAGAAATGGGTAACCGAAAGCAAATAAACCCGGAATAGTACCGCTCGCACGCACCTCGCTGACCGGATCCGGCAAAGAGAAACGGACTTCTTTCTGGTACCGAGTCAACAATATTTTCAGACAAGGTCCACAGCAAATAAAATTAACGAGAACAATCAACTTCAACAATATCTTCCTTCTTCAACAAAACTAACAAAATGGCGGACTTCGTTGAACAGTCTGTAATATCTGACAAACTCAACAGCTGTTATCAACGTGGTATATTACCCTCCACTATAACAACTCAGACGACCTTTCTTTCCGACGGTCAAACAGCAACTAACTAGCTATCTGGCCGTCACCCCCTTTTATATGCTCTGGCCAGCAGTGCACTGCATGCACTAGACCCTATGACCAAATATCCCATGTGGACGACAACGAGGGGGTCGATGGTACCAGGGGGGGTCAGCGGTACCGAGGGGGGTCGACGGTCGATCTTCGCTGACCGTCGTAGATATGGTATTAGTACCGAGGGGAGAGGGGAGGGGGGTCGGCAAACCAACTTCGACCGACCGTCCCGAATCCGGTGTTAGTAGCAAAAAAGGGGGGTCAGCGACTCAACTTTCGTCGACCCGGTCCGAATTTGAGGGGCAATTGAAAAGCGCAATTTACGGTCTGTTAACTAACGATTTATAAATCCGGAACAAAAAGAAATTTTGGGAAAGAAAAATTTGTACGATAAAACTAACGCGGTAAAATGGAACAAAATGGAACAAAGAAGTAAATTTAGACAAAAATGGCCAAAAAATGAATGAATAATATTAAATATTAACCATGGACGTGCTCCGCAGCCATAAATTCATTAAAATCCACTCATAACTAACGAGTAAGTTCCACAGGCAAAAATACAACCTATTTCATTTCGTTTCTGCGCATGATTTAATTACAATAGTAATAATATAGCAAGTACTGTTGTTATACTATTGCAACTGTTACTATGATCTTGGATCTTGTAGCGGATAGCTTGTTACGCTTGTGTGTGTAATTGCGAAGGTGTCGAAGATCGTGAGTGAACGTAAAGCGGTGGTTACAGTGGCTTCGGTCGTCGTCGCGTTCGCCGTCTGCTGGGTTCCATACTTTACCGTGTTCGTCGTCAAGCCGTTTGTTCTGTCGCCGATCGACTACCGCCTCGATCTGCTGACTCTGTGGCTTGGCTACGCCAACTCTTCCGTTAACCCGTTCCTCTACGCCTTCTACAACTCGTCGTTCCGCGACGGTTTCCGCCGCGTTCTTTGCCGTCCGAGCCCGTGCTGCTCCGACCAACCGGACCCGCGTCGACAAGGCACCGGCAGCACCCGGCGCAGCGAACGCGGGTCCCGCTGGGAGTCCGGCGTCGAAGTTGCTGCACCGCACCTGCAGCAGCCACGTCCGTGACGTTCTGACGACAACGACGACGACGACTGCAATACAGGAAACCCACATTTTCGTTAGTGCGACGGTCACGTGACCAATAACGTCACGTGACGCCAAAAAGGTCGTGCTAGTAAAAAAGTCAAGTTCCCGTGACAACAACGACGACGGTTTGACGTCGCGTGTTCTGTATCATGACTCCTCCGACTGACGACGTTATAATCAGCCTAATCTTATTATTATAATATGCATTATTATTTACGGTAATAATATTAATTATATTTCTTGACTCGTCTGACTGACGTATGAGGTGAAGATACACAATCGATCACAGACTGGACAGCTAGGAGACAGACAGGGCGTCCATCCGTCCGTCCGTCCGTCGGCTATTGTCAGACTGGGAAAAACAAAAGGGTAAACTGTGCGAGCGAAGACGTTCAGCCTTCACGTGCATTGTCACAGCAGCAAGACACACACACGCCTGATAGCGTTGACGACATTTACAAACGCAGATCGGCAGCTGCGTCGCTATCACGCATGGACCTGACACGCAACGCTGCAGTGTTCTGTTTCGCATTTGTTATCACCCCAGACACCGTTGTCGCAAACACACTACTTTTAAGCATGTAGGCCTACATGTTAAGTAAGTAAGTAAGTTGCTGAAGTTTGACAATTGACAATCGCACTAGCATTACGTGTATGAATAGATAACTAATACAGTGCACACAAACACTATAGTAGACAGGTAATACACAAATGTAGCTTAAAAAGCAAAAAACTTTGGTAATAATTTTTATCTGTCTCATTGCTATAGCATAGCATGGGACAGATTATAAAATCACTTCTGTCATTTTGTCTGTCGCAACGAATTTTGGGACAAAATGGACTGCAACTCGGCCCGCGTGTAAGATAACTGTGCCCTGTTTGCGCCTACCCCTTATACGCAGTTGCTAGGCTATACAAAGTGACAGTGGGAGATAGGCTTACCTCGTTCCACAGAACGTATTTTTTGTTCTGTCTGTAAACACTTCTACGGCCGCAATTTTGATTCGATTTTGATGAAATTTTGCACACTTATTTGGGGTCCGAAATGTAAGATCGAGTTTGATTGAGATAAAAATCTGATAACTCCTTCCCTTATTTTACCCAAATTTTTAACCCCCGTAATGCATTGTCAGTGAGAAAGTTCTTGCACCACAGTAGAAAATCCTGTGGGCTTATATATTGGTGCTTAATACTGTAGCTCAAAAAGCGTGTCTCGGCGGCCGCTCTAGGCACAAAAAAAGAAAAATAATTTAATTTCTCATTTTGAACCCTCAGCCCCCATAATTGTGATTACTGCATTTTCAATGGAAATAAGCTCATCAGTTAGCCTACAGCTGTGCCACAAACTGTCAACGTTTTGCGACATAAAGTCGCTTTTGTGCAGATTATTTCAACAAAACGGCTGAATTAGTATTCGTTACAACATTTAATTTACACATGTGTAAACCTATAAAAAGGTAACAGAATGCCGGAAATTTGGAAAAATAAACGATCTCTGACAGGTAAACAAAATGTCAATCTCAAATTACATTTGTGTTTGCCAGAGGGTGCCACCTGCGTATGCATTATTATTTTTTATATTAAATTTGTTCAGCTACTGCCTGTGCTGTTATTTTACGCTTGCATATGTAGACCTACATTTTAAGTCTATACCACAAATCCCATAGGATTTCTTTGCGTTTTTGAACTTCTGTGTAGTTAATCGTGACCTTACAGATCGCTGACACCACAATAATTGTAAATATCTACGCTCAACTAGTTACTGTACTCTTTCCTTGCGGACATGCATCATGAATTAAAAGCGTGATATTCCGTTTGCACGATCAAGCAATCATCAAGCAAACATCGAGCAATTAGAGCACACGTCGTGCACGTGTATTTTGAATGCATTTGCTGGATGTTTGCTCGATGATTGCTTGATCGTGTAAACGGGTATAATGCTGAAACGCGACAGCTATAGCGTGGCAATGGGACAGATACCTCCTTCTACAGAACATATTTCTTGTTTAAAAAAATAAAATTAGACGTTTTAACCGATGGAAGAGAATACGCATGACCTAGAGGTTGCACGTCATAAGTTTTCAAAGAAACAAAGCTTGGACGAGGGAGCATAGTTTGATAATGGCTTTCTTTTCCTGTATCGCTGCTAGTAATTAGGCCTATATTTAACCTAAAAAAGAAAAACGGTCAATTCTATAGATACCGAATAGCTTCAAAAATCTGGAAAAACTCAAACAATCACAAGGAATGAGTCTGTTTATTGGCAACGGATGCCGATTGACTTTACCGAGGTTGAGTCGGTCCCACGGGGGCCTACTTGTCCACTGAGCTATAGACAATCTGTTTTAGACGCATAGATTCTCATCAACTACGTCTACGGCAGACATAAAAACAACAGAAGCGGCCAATCGAAAAGCTTCTGAGACTAAATTATCCTTTGTCCAGAATTAGCGCTTTCGTTTTCTTGCACGGCAAACAGAAAAAAACGTCGCCTTTTCGACGCTCAAGCGTGGACGTTTATGTCTCAGTTCGCCGCAATTATTTGACCTTTCTGTGAACTTGATTTAAAACAATTTCGCAACTTTAAAAAATCTAACCATTTCATCTAGGTTTGGTATAAAATATGCGTTTGTTATTTTGTTAAAATTTGTCCAGGATATATTGGTTTTCAAAGCTTTGCACGTCTGATCTATTAGCGACCTTGATTTTTTCCCCGTTGACCGTCACAACTCGATCACATTATCTTTCGTCTTAACTACATCATCAGTCGAACAACAAACGCACTCCGGGACGGGCAGCCGGGAAACACAAATTTCTCTGCTGACACATGTATCAGAAAAGAACTGATAAGAACCGACCAATCTGAATGGAAATCCGAAACCGTATGGCGGAATGAAAGCAGAATCCAGTGTCGCGTTAAATTAATGCACGTTTTTATTACATCCACCTGTACTATTTACAGCTGTAATAAAACCGTCGTGATATTCACATATTGATCGCGCAGTAGAGTATCGTATCGCTTACGACCGGATGCGTGGACAGTAGGCCGAAGTCGCAGAGATGACGGGAAGCGGTCAGGAAATAGGAAGGGAAGATAGTTTCGCTGAATACGAAAATAGGCCTAGTTACACTGGAATGATCTTTCAAGGTCATTCAAGGTCATCAGTAAAGTTGCTAGGTAATGAAGCATATTATGATTATGGTGATCTGCGTCAATCAAGAGCAGTGGCATCTGAACAAAGGAGCTACAGGAGAGTGGCATTTGCCCCTAAGTTCTCTTTTAGGAAGTACAAAATTTTGGAGGTAAAAATTCTCATTTTTCTGAAAGCTTAGCGGCTAAATTTGAGCAAAATCTTTTTTGTCGAAAATTTGAAGCTGTTCTCGGATAATTGCAGCTTTTTGCTTCCCCCCACTTTCGCAGCTGATTTTTTTTAAAAAAAGTTTACAATACAGCAAACTACCATAAACACTTCCATAATTTAGACGCGAGTTAGTAGAAGTGATAGCGGCAGCTCCTTCATTTGCTAGTCAGCCGCGCGTCGTACGTGACACTTGCTGAGTCGGCGGATGATACATTGCCGCTTCAGAAGAGAGTTTCTAGCAGCCGAAATAAAATTAACGTCACCTAGATTATCGACAGCAACACTGTTCGCTGGACTGAACATGCTATCCAGCCATTTATGCGAACTTATATTATTTACCAGCAGGTCCAGCACTAACATGAAATAGTGATAAAAATAGAATAATAATCCTGTAGATTAAATTTTTACACCAAAGCATAGGCTACACGTGTGTCTCCAACCGTCGCAAAACTCAAATATTTGACCTTGTATCCACCTTGACTTTGATCTTTCAACTTTATTGGTTAATGTCCTAGATGCAGCTTCAGTTTGTCAGTAAAACATCAACTACAATTTGGTGAAATTTGTTATATGTTCAAATATATCGTGCAAACACATTTCGCGTAACTATCGGACGCACTAACGAACAGACTGCGAAAAACATAATGCGTCCGCCGAAATGACAGCGAGGCTGAAAGAGTAAGCCCATTTTGTGTTGTTTGTTTTATAATATCTGTCTGAATGCGACTAATATCCCTTCCGATATTTGTGTAGCGATGAAAAAAAACGCCGAATTTCTCGTATTATAGTTACTCTGACTTCTTTATATTATATCGCTCAAGAAAGAAGCGACTCGATACAAAATCTGGCTACAAGTCCACTACATTGTGTAGCCTGCGCGATACTAAATCAGTACTTCAGTAGCGCGGTGCAAGGTGAAAAATGTTTGACGGTATTTCGACAAATATACTAATGTATCGGACGGACAGAATTATATAAGCTAGGCTACTACGTACAACGCATAGTGCGGAGGTGATAGCAAATTGTGAAATATCGTTCGTTAGCTTCATCCTTCGCCCCAGCGTCTGCAGCCTGCATTCATCTGTCACGCCAGCAGACCAGTGTTACACGCGTAGCCTACATTTCTTACCGTTGTCAGAAATATCTGTAAAGACACATCATATCGGCGTAACTGTTTCTGCCTGCTGAGTTTAAAAACCGATTCTCATTTTAGGCGGCATCGCAGGCCGATAGATGTCAGTGTGGTGCGGTTTTTCCGTCCGTCACTCATGCACCCTGCTAAAACCACTGGACAGAATGAATGATCGTGGCTTGTAGCCTCTTTAGTTTCCCACATAGTCTAGGGATTGGCGAGCTAAACTATTACGAAGTGATGTTCTCCATTCTCAAGACGTGTCCCGGTTACCTTTCTTTGATGGACCACGCGTCTATCTAGGACCGTTACGGAGATATGGGCCTTATGGCCGTTTGAAGTTCTTCAGGTAAGGCTTTTCCAGGAACAGAGGTCGGTCGTTGCGGTCGGTCAGTCCTCAATATTAACACTACTCCTCTACGCTACGTTAGAAACGTAGCGCGCGAGGAGTAAAAAATGTCTACTTAAAAGGCTACTTATGACAAAATGTACGCATAAAACACGCAGTTTTGAGCCTGTAACGGCCGTGAAAATACCTGGCTGATATACGAGTATACATGCAGCCAAACGAACGAAGAAAACGAAGTTTACTGCGGTGGTTTCGACGGATCATTAGTACGACCATTCACCCAGTTCAGTTCACGTCATCACTCTGCAGTCCAGTCAACATGCTCGCATGTCACGCAAGTCCCGTATTTTTGTGTGCGATGATCGCTCACATGCAGCCCAATCCATCGATGATATCTGCTCGTAGTTTCTTACTAAAATTAATCACGACTACAACTTACAATGACGATCACAACAGTTACCAATTAGCATTATCATTTATTTTGTTATCTACACTGTGTCTAGAAAAAACATGCCCGACATTAAATTTTTTCACTGTAACTTGAAAACCAATTACCAAATTTTGATAATTTTTGGTACCAATTTTCCTGACACAACTTGCCATCAAATGACCATTCAGTTTTTCACCTCATCGAGCATTTGTTTCTGCACTACCTGGGGAAAACACAACCAGCAAAATATCACTTTTTTATCCAATGCGATATGATTGCCTAATTAACATAAAAGCATACATTGGGTAAAATGGGAAACTGAACGGTCATTTGATGGCAAGTTGTGTCAAGAATATTCTCACCAAAAATTATCAAAATCTGATAATTGGTTTTCAAGTTACAGTCAAAAATGTCGGGGATGTTTTTTTTGAGACACAGTGTATATGTATTATTATTTGTTACCGTACAGCTGAGTTAAGTATAAAGTTCCTTAGCTGCCGGCGACAGTGATCGATTTTGATGTTATAGTCGTCTTTCTTCAGTGCACACATATGGATGGTTCTCACAATATCCCATTGTGGATATTGTTATTGTTATACATGACAATTCGTCAGTTAGGCGCTAGCGGCAGCAGCTGTAACTAGTCAAAAAGTAGAAAAAAATATCTCGGCCCAGTGCCAACATATTGCGTTATTATGCGGCCGTCCGCTTACAACTGCGTAACCCTAGCCCTTATCTTGACACTTGAGTTTTTGAACGAAATACTGGCTGCTCTGGGGCACGTTCACGCCAATTTCTGCTTTTCTACGCATACTAGTTTTCGCGTTGAGGGCCCATACGAGACGGACAGACGAACGGGCAAGATCCGTAATGCGGCCTATTACGACGGCCGCACAGTAACAACGATATAACTCGAGTCCAAACCTCCGGCAACGATTGCTTTTAATTCCTGGTTTTCTTTGAAAATCGTAACAGCAAAAAGTCAACAGTAAAAAGATCCTGTAAAAAATTCATCGACACTAAAGTCACTTCATTCCTCAATTGGGTCACGCCCCAGCCGTCCAAAAGGTCGTCAAAAAGCTTTTAAATTTCTGGATCCGTGTCAAACGCGTGGGCACGGGCCATGGTCGAGTCACTGCAGTGACGAAATCGTTATCATTCTAATACAATATTTAGCGCATGCACAGAGCAAAAAATATAACAACATCGACCGCTTCTAATTCCATTTGAAACACGGTAGGCCTACCTGTAGAATCATCGGAAGAGCTGATAAACTGATAGTATTGCTATTCAGCAGACAATACAATCAGCACCGTAACCGAACTTTTGCCATAAACCTACTTTAACTAAAATACTGACCGGTTTTCAACATTCTTTCACGGACACACTCTCCGTAAAATTTGCAATACAATAGGCCTATTTGCTCACAGCGTATTATTTTCAATGACGTCATTAGTGCAACAGTAACTCGGATGGTATCAGGCGTATTTCGACAAGAAACGCGCGTGAAACTCGCCGAAACGTTGCAGCAACACTTTCAGTTCGTCCAGTGTCGGAAGAATCGTCATCCTAAACACACGAAGCAGCCAATGACCAGACCGACTACTGCAATGAAGCAGTGAAAGGCGAACGACAGACGTGCAGAAATGTACGCGTGTGACAGTAACTTTATAACAGTAGGCTAACTTAGCTAGCACACGTATTAGTTGTGGTCCTGTAATGTGCAACAGTTGACTTGATGGATGGCATAATGGTTAACACATTGGACTTGTGGTCAAAAGATCGTAATTTCGACTCCCGCTTAAGTCGATATCGAGTGGTTACTAAATGGGTGACTGCAGGACAGGACAGGTAAACCATTTTGGATCAGCTCAGCCTTCTATCTCTCCGGAGTAGAAAAATCGACCACCGGCCTGCTTTGCTGGGGTTTTAAATGAGGCACGTGTATCTGTGTCGGGTGACAGTAATCCCAAATGTCAGGTGACGCTCTGTAGCCGTGAAATGGGCTATAGCGTACACAGTGCACAACAAGGTGTGCAACTAGTTGTACAACTGCATGCTTGTTGGGGATTAGTTTCACGGATCGTTGTATAACAAACTGAAAAAAGAAGAGACTGAACCTATACGATATTATCTACTCTCTATCTTCAGCATTATCGCATTTTGTTTTTTTTTGGTTTGTTTCAGTTTCATCGTACAAACTGAACAAAGTGGACAAAGAAATCAAGATATAACGTTGGGGTCAAACGCCCATGAAAGATGTTTTTCTGAGCAGTGAGACAGAAAACGATGATGATGATGATGACTGACCTGAAATGATATGTTGCTTCTCTCTGTCCAAAGCCACTGCCGGGTACGACACAGATGCCAGTCTCTTCAAGCAGCTGATAGCAATACATCGCATCAGGCTTCATGCCCTTCGCCTATAGCCAAATTCAACACACATCGTCATCATCATCATCAAGCAATAATGATTGTTACGTACGGTGTACCTTTTTATCTGTCCCATTGCTATAGCATAGCAAGGGACAGATTATAAAATCACTTGCGTCAGTCTGTCATTCTGTCATTCTGTCAGTCTGTCAGTCTGTCTGTAAACACTCCTACGGCCGCAATTTTAATTCGATTTTGATGAAATTTTGCACAGTGATTCGAGGCCCGAAAAGTAAGATCGAGTTTGTTTGGGATAAAAATCTGATAACTCATTCCCCTATTTTACCCAAATTTTTAAAAACATTGCATTACGGCCTATGGAGACTTCAAAGCGGTATAACTCGGTCCCCGTAAAAAATAATTGCACGCTGTGTTTATCTACCCCCTATTTTCGGGGTCAGGCAATCTAACGGTGTTATTAAATTTACCCCCTATCGACCTCCGTTGCCATAGCAACCATTCAAATGTTGCAAAATTTTGCATTACAGCCAATCGAGATTTCAAAGCGGTATAACTCAGTCCCCGTAAAAGATAATTGCACGCTGTTTGCACCTACCCCCTATTTTCGGGACCGGGCTATCCGACGGTGTCATTTACATTTCTCCCATGCCAACCCCTGTTGCCATGGCAACGAATTTTGGAACAAAATTGACTATAACTCGGCACCCGTAAAAGATAATTGTTAGCTGTTTTCATCTACCCTCTATTTTCGGCCTGCGCTATCCGATGGTGTCATTTGAATTTCTCTCCTAACGACCCCTGTTGCCATGGCAACGAATTTTGGGACAGAATTGACTACAACTCGGCCTTCGTGAAAAATAATTGCGCGCTGTTTTCACCTACCACCTATTTTCGGGTCCGCGCTATCCGATGATGTCATTTAAATTTTTCCCCTGCCAACCCCCGTTGCTATGGCAATTTTTTTGGACAAAATTGACTATAACTCTGCTCCCGCAAAAGATAATTGCACGCTGTTTTCACCTACCCCCTATTTTCTGGCCCGGGCTATGCAATGGTGTCATGTAAATTTCTCCCCTGAGGACTCTTGTTGTCATGGCAACCAACCGTTTTATTCAAAGACAAAATTGGCTGCAGGCTCACAAGAGCGTCAAACGCTGAAACGCAGCTGCTGAGCTATATAGCGTGGAAATGGGACAGATACCTCGTTCCACATAACGTATTTCTAGTTATATAAACGAACAACAAATGACATGGGTGGACAGAAAATGTTAACACATAGCTAAAAGTTACTTCTCCGTAGTATTGCATCAAAATACGAAACACGGTCGAAGAATTTGAAGTTTCTGAATTTCTTTTATTAACTTTAATATTTAAAACTAAAATTTAGCTCTGTGTAAGCCTGTAATAAAATTGAATTTTTTGTTTAACTTATGTATTAGTTCTACAAAAAATTCCAACTTATTATAGTAATGCGACAGAGTGACACACACACACACACACACACGCACGCACAAAACCCCAAAAGACAAACACAGTTAATTACATTTCCTTGCATTACACCTGCATTATTTTCTTAAGTCCTCAAACAAATCCGCAAAAAATTTCAGACAGAACATCAACTGCACAGTAGACAGAAGCGGAATTCTGCCTTTCGCCAATCGCAATCATCACAAGTTCTGCATGCTGGCAAAGAAAACAACATCCGACTTACAATATGCAGACGTCGCATATACCTTGGCGTCGGCGACCGCTCGGGCAGGTAGAAAGATGCGAGGGAAAGCGTACATAGCACCCATCAGTTCGTTGCACTGAACACCCTCAATGTCATTCAACCGTTCAGTTGTCATAGACGCTTTCAATGCCAAGTCACCCAACACGCGATTCTTCTCCTACACAGATATACGGCCCGGCCATTCACTTCTAACCGCAATGCAATACAATACAATACATAATGAACTAGAAAGCAGTCAGAGCCCGCAGACTTCCGCCAAGGCCATGTTGTTCGCCAGGTGGCAACACCATATTCGGTTTGGCAGCGATTTCCCTTATGCCCCATTGAAAGCGTTAAAAAACGTAAAACATAGATGACCATTGAAAGCAATGTTAACGAAAATTTCAAAGTGATCCAGAATCCAGGATTCCTTCCGGATCACCCCCAAAATTGAACCACTGGTAGTTTTTGCCATTCCCGACATATCCTCAAAATTTCAAAAAGATCCGTCCATAACTTTTTGAGTTATCTTGCTGACACACAGACAGACAGACAGACAAACAAACAAAGTCTGGCAAAACATAACCTCCTTGGCGGAGGTAATAAATATAGAGCACAAGCACAA
>Ga0209454_1000587_pt1 | contig 19530 bp, 11 predicted proteins | sample WorMetHERISLAND1_2_FD_187400 | JGI IMG/M metagenome (GOLD analysis project Ga0209454, IMG submission 187400) | Marine gutless worms symbiont microbial communities from Max Planck institute for Marine Microbiology, Germany - Olavius geniculatus... | ecosystem: Host-associated > Annelida >... | reverse complement strand
TCCATACACAAGCCTATCTTACGTTTAATGTATTCAAAATGAATCTTTTGTTAGAATTACTATTACTGAATTTTATAATAATTTTCTTTTGCTCCCTTGTCAATTCTTTGCCTGCCGTATCCAGCGCATTTCAATCGCTTCGCTTGTCAATATTTTCGATTAAAATGACGTCACGAATGATGCAACGCATTTTACATAGATAAAACTACATGACCATAGATATAAATCGGCTAGAGATGCGCTCAAGTTCGAAATTTTACTTATTTTATTTGCGGTGCGCTTCACGACTTTCTGGCATCGTCATCGCATTATGACACACTTTTGGCCACCCGCTGTATGTTGTGTAAGTGCCGTCTGTAACAGATAATCAAGATATGTCTTGAGTACATCGTCTATGATCCAAACTACAACTATGATGATGAGCATGATGATGACAGCATGGATACGGAAGATGAAGATGAAGCCGAGTAGGTTTTATGTTTTGTCATTGTATTCTGTTCGGACACAGTGTGCCATTTATATTACATTGCAGATCTGTCTTTGTTTACATAACCATATAACACACTAGACCCCTAAGCCGCCGACTTAGCTGCCGTCTCCGCACCGTGATTTTGCTAAGCTGTTGCCGTCGCGAACATCGTGGCTAAGCCGGGACCCAGCCGCAAAAATTCTAAGCCATCGCTATTGCGAAAATCGCAGCTAGCCAAGAAGAATTTGTTCATATTAGTTTGTGCGAAACTGTGAACACTAAAAGAACCACAAAGTGCCATAGAAATAACGCCTTGTAATGTAACTTTTTTTACAATTAGTTGCACAATATTGCAAATTACAATGTGTTGTGTACATTGTACACACTGCATAATGCATTGCAACATATGCCGATTATGCATTGCATAGATGTAAAAAAAACGTTTCAGAATAAATAAAAAAACGTTAAAAAAGTCCTTTAAAACGTGACTGGAAAAACTGTTCATAAACATAGAATAAAAGTGTTAATCTTAATTTGTTCAACCTCTTGTCTAGTACCTAATGCTGTAGGCGCAGTACTGATGGAACTGGGGAGATGGAGAGAGAGGAAGAGGAGAAAGAGAAAACTTTACTCAATTTCGATTCAACCGTGTGGTCATATCATTACACTAACTAAGCAAACTACCATGAAACTGAAACCCGCATGTAGCTTATAAATTCGTGATGGTTTCAGAAGCGTTTCTCTAAGTTCTTGATAGAATTTTTGGTACACATTTTTTAAATATAGAAAAGTTCACAAAATGAAAAAGAACGCTAAAATGCAAAAACATAGCAAAATTGTAAAAACTGCATGAAACTGCAGGAATGTAGTGAAAATGCTAAGCCTCCGTAGCCGGAAAAATTGCGGCTAATCTTGACCTTAGCTGCGAAAATGCTAAGCTGGCCGTGAAATTTACGGCTAGCTGGTTTGGGTGTTTATAACATACATAACGTTAGTGTTGGGGTCAGACCAGTTATGACGTTTTGTCTTAAGTTTAGAGAAAACAAGACTTAAATGCTGTTATAGATGAATTTTGATGAATTTTTGGGGGTCATAGCAAGTGGCATGGGGACCAGATTGTTATATTATAGTAGTGATCTAGGTGGCAAGTCAGAGCCGGGTCCATCAGTTTTCATTGTGGAGGATATGTACTTCCAGCTCTGTCTTGTGCTGCCATCTTTATCTTCTTTCAGTTGTATTCGAAATTTGCTGTCCACGTAACTCCCCAACTTTTTTTTTTCCATGTGTGTTTTTAAAATTTAAAATTGGCCAGTGATTACCTGTATTTTCCAGTTTAAATCTAAGGCTGCAAAGCTTTCTGACAATGCTGCCATCTTAAATCAGTTGACTACCACGCTACGTTGCAGTATAAAAACATATTCCCAGCGCTAATCAGGTATAGTCTAATTAATGATTATTGAGCGTTTAATACACAGTGTGATGGACGTTTTTATACTTTCAGTAGTGTGAAAAGTTCTCAGTTTGGTTGATAAATAGGACACCTTAGAATTGGGAAAATTTGCTGCAGTGAGCTGCAGAATTTGGTACATAAGCATTAGGAATTTGGAAACATTTGCTGTAGAGAACTGTTGTTGACCATAGTGATAATGATATTTGTTGTCCAGGGAGTCGGACGACGAGTACAGTGACGATGACGATATGAGCTGGAAAGTGCGTCGTGCATCGGCCAAGTGTCTGGCGGCCATCATTGCCACCAGACATGAAATGCTGCGAGACTTCTTCACCGTCATATCTCCAACACTCATCGGCCGCTTCAAGGGTACTTCCAGTCGTTGCACTCCTAGGAAATGTAGCTTGGGGTACACTAATTGCTCAGTTAAAGGGCAAAAAGCTATTTTTATGTGTCACTTGGCTAGACGTTGGCTGAAGCTGCAAGATCACAGATAAGGGAGAAAACAAGGGATCATCTTACTAGGTTTAAGCACTGAGCTCTTGTAACATCAGTCACTGAATATTAATGCTGATCTTTGTTTATGCATCTCAACTTTTGCCAGTGAGTTGGAGTATCACCACTCACCAGTGTGAGTTTTCTGTATTATACATGTTGGATATTACTTCGTGCTTGCGTTTTGTGGTTGATATTTGTAGAGAGAGAGGAAAATGTCAAGGCAGACATATTTCACGCTTATATTACACTACTGAAACAGACAAAGCCGTCTAGCATTCAGGATCCAGACTCAATGGAACTAGAAGAGGGGTATGTTTTTGCAGTACTGTATCACTTGTGTGGCTATTAATTCCATATTGCTGAGTGCTGACTATTTTTTTTCACATTTCTGGCTGTACGAAAGTTATATACACCATGTCCGGAAAAAAGAGCCTACACTTTTTCCTGAATAACTTCAACAAATTTAAACTTATTTTTATAATTTTTGGCACACATTATCACAATGATACGCTTTACTAAAAGCGTCTAAAACTTGTCTTCAAAATTTACTTCTCGCTAAGTATAGCTAATTTAATCGTTACGTCATCGAAAATGCCATTTTTGTGGACAGATAATGTCTAAATGAGCGTCTGCAATATGAAACAGGAAAACTGATGAAAGAAAATTGCAGTAAAAAAACTTCATAGATTGTAGGCATAGAGATAAATTATTTTTTGTCAAAATTTTTTTTACTTACTCTTGCTTTTCTCCGTGTTAACGTGTGACTGTCGCATGCAGTATGGGAAAGTCATTGTGCAGCAGCGTTATCAGCACGCAACGTCATTTCTGCAGCCTGAGTTAGTGTCGCAGTAGTGCATATTTGTAATAAAGTTGCTGACTCAAAATTTGGTTGATAGCAAATTTTGTCACTGTTGATGACAAATACGGCAGCTACAGGCTAAAAAGCCTATTTTTCTGCATTTTTGTTTATTTTGGTGTGGAGTAAAGTAAGAATACGAAGAGTGTTTTATTTTGCATGGTAAAGTGGCATCAGTATTTGGGCAAAGTGGACTATCAGTATACTGTCAGTTGCATGTTGCTTTTTTAATGTTGCCTACAAAAAATTCTGAACATATTTTTAACTTTGTTAAAGTCATTAACTGAAACAGTGTTAGCTTTTTTCACCTCAGACACAATAAAAACGTTTTTTTTTTGATGACATCATAATTACACCAGCTCTACGTAGTGACATGGCAATATAAAGAGAAAATATTTAACTGTTTAGTAAAGTGAATACTCAGGATGACTCATGCCAAAAATTATGAAAATATGTTAAGGTTTGACAAAGATATGTTGAAAAAACCGTAGGCTCTTTTTTTGGACACGGTGTACAGGTCTGTACCAGTGGAAAGTGGTTAAAACTACTGCAAATATAGCCTGATTTCTGTAATTTTTGGTTTGCATCGGGAATAGCATTAGAGAGTAAAAGTGTGGTCGATAGTGTGCCACTGATGTACATTTTGTTAGGCCTCAGCCAGACACCAGTTTACACTGCGAGACCATAGATACAGGCTCTTGCATCATGCATTGTGCCTGTTTACTCCCCAGATTTAGCTGGTGCTTATAGTGCCTACCCATGAAGGGATGGGCAAGCTTAGTTAACCGAGCAGTTGAGGGTATCTATTGATTGGGTTGTGTATTGTATCTTGTTTGGCGCATACCATTTTTGTTTCATCTTGAGAGGTTTACTTATTTTTTTTTAGCACTAACCTTACGTTGTCTTACCTTTAGATCACCCGGAGGCGGCATCCAGCGCTCAGGCCACCAGATGGACCCATTGCACATCCCCGTAAAGCCAGAGGCTATAGGAATCTCCCTGAAGTTTTGGCAAGTTTTAGGAGTAGGGGCCAACGTATGTTAATTAACTCTGTAGTGCATACGGTAAATTCCTAGATGATTGAGTCTAGTGAGTGAAAGTGTGTTACATCTCCCAAGGAGATGAAAAGCTGTCTCTTCCTCCTCTTGACAGAGGGGACACAGTGGGTTTGACCTGACTTATCAGAGTCAAGTGTTTTAGCACGAACTTGCTAGATCCTATTTAAATGATGCACAAACGATGTGGTGACTGATGTGCAGGCCTGTGAGTCAGTTGAAGTCTCAGGTGCCGAGCATTGTCAAGGCGATCTATCGGCTTCTGCGTGAGAAGAGCATCAAGACACGTCAGTGTTGTTTCAGTCTGCTGTCGGAGCTTGTCCAGGTGTTGCAGGGAGCCCTCACCGATCACGTTGCTCTTATTATCCCCGGCATACAGTTCTCACTTGGGTCAGTTGTTACATTATATTTAACTCACGTGATAAAAGCAACACAAAGGACATTCAAGTGACGCCCTTTTAACGTGGTAATTTATGATGATATAAAAGGATGTTTATTCGCGGTAGGCAAGGTCCATCGTAGTCGTGGATCATAGCTTGCGTAGCTGAAATTATGTTTACTGTCAGTGGCTAAAATGTAGCCCCAAGCTCTAGCTCTCTAACATCTTGGCAGTATAAAAAGAATAAGATGTATGCAGATATTTGGATTTTATGTAGTGGGGTTATGAAATAGCAGTGTTTATATCTGATGGTCTAAACTATTTATTGCCATAGACTTATTATTTACTGATGCACTGTTTGTGTGCATTTGCTGTGCTTTGTGTTTCAACTTATGTGTGGAAAATGGAAGTTTGTGCTGATTGACAGTGCTGAGAGTTAAGTACTGAATTTTTCATCGGACAACATAACTCACTGGGGATATGAGCACAAGTACAGAACAGTTGCATACTTAGTTGTAGTCAGATGAAGAAGCCAGTAGCACCTGCATAATAATTTTTAATTTGTCAACTTTTATAATGTGATGAATTTCATCAAAGACTGCACAGAGGTTACTGGTGTGTAGGGATAAGAACTCGAGTTCAAACATGAAGATCGACACACTGTCATTTCTTAACCTGTTGCTGACGTCTCACAGCCCGTCGGTGTTTCATTCGCATGTTGATACACTCGTCAAGGTTTCTGTCATTGTTCAAACAATCTGCCTATTATTCCTATGTAAAGCTAGTATCCTGTCTTAAATTTGTAATGAAATCAAGATAGTCTTGTGCTTGTGACCTTCCCAGGGCTGAAGTCAATCTTATCGTTGCTTAGAAATCCCACTTCATCATTAGCACATCTGTGTGTAAAGACCTTTATTACTATAATTGGACTATATGAGATTAGACTAATAGTTTTGAACTGTGCACATTCTTAGGTTTTTCATTTTTGCAGCAAAAGTGAGTTTTTATTTTTTTGCACTGATTTTATTTTATGGTTGTTTCTTAGTTATGGGTACTACCTGGTGATGTAATTAGTGTGTGTATTTCAGCCGGTTGTGGCAGCCGTTGGAGATCCATTTTATAAGATCACATCGGAGGCATTACTCGTCTGTCAGCAACTTGTCATTGTCATCAGGCCATTGGGTCAGTATACTGGTATACAATATTAATGTCCGTATCATTGCCCAGAAATCCCACTTTCTTATCACCAGTTCAGTCATTGTGCTGTATGAGATTAGACTGATAGTATAGTGTGGTGTATAAAAATGCTTTGCATAGATCGACCAGTCGGACAGTTATTGAAATGATTAACATTAAATATTTTAGTGAACGATGGTCACGTTGGGCACTGCAACATAAGTGTTTGACTTGTCCTGTATGCCATTCACTGCAGTGATCAAGGCTAATTTTTACCGAGACTTATGGTTGCACGATTTACGAAAAACGTGCATGTTCTGTTTTTCGTGTGCCATTCTGCTCGTTACTGTTTCACAGACGTGGCTTATTCGAGATTTGGTAGGAACGAGTTTGGAAACAACTGGGTTTTGTTTGCACATTTTTAATCTTTCCTTTGAGATGAATGTAGATGAATGTTGTAGATGAATGCATTTGTTGTTTTGAAACTGACATGTCATGGGCATGCTAGTTTACTGGTGTTAGTTACGAGTTAATGTAGCAATGTGTTCAAGGTTTAGTGTAATCTTCAACACTAAATTTATTGCAAGTTTTCTGTATTTGTCAGAGATGTGGATAAGAGCATGTAGGTGTTTTACAGTGATTTTGTGTCTGCATATCTGTGCATATCGTGTACTGCACACAAGTAATATGCACAATTGCCAGTGACTTGTTACTGCAGCTGTTTCTGTTGTAAACAGATATGAAGGTGGATTTTGACTTCATGCCGTATTTGGCCAGTATTTACCAGTGCACTCTGACAAAACTGCGTGCTACCGACATTGATCAAGAGGTGAAAGAAAGAGCGATTACTTGCATGTAAGTTTGTTCAGTTATTGTTAAAAGATAGTCATAAATAGTCAGTAATAATTCTGTAGGTTAAAGCTGAGATTTTGCTATTTAGCCAAATAAAAAAACGAGAATAAGTTATTGTATTATTTTTAGCTACATTTTTTGCTGTTTAATTGAGAGAAGCATACATGTTTTTTTCATTTATTCAGCTAAAAGTTGTCACAAATGCATCAAGAAACAGCTTCATCCATTTTTGTAAACAGACTAAAGTATTCGCATTTTCTGGTGTTGGCCACAGCAACAAAAGGTAATCGGGTACGGGATGCAGACACTATTTTGACAAATGCTATTCAGACTAAAATTCACATCGACAGATGCATCATTATGCTTTACATTTACATTCATCAGGGGGTGACAATTTTGCTTGTAATGTAGTAAGATGTTGTGCTTAATGTTACAATTATGGTTTTCACTTACAGTTACGGTTAACATTAGGGTTAGAGTTAAGGTTATGGATCGGGTTAGGGTTAGTGTTTTTTGAAAGATTTATGTGACAATAATGCACACCATAAATTAGGGTACAATATAGGTAATAAGTTCGACATAACTACAAAAATTGCCAATGGCTGCCCGTGGCAGTTTACTTAGTAGGCTTGAGGAGCTAGTTGGTTGACTGGCAATCTGTGAAGCTACGGCCAAGGTTGTCAGTTTTGGCTGTCGCTGGCTGTCGGAATAGCGTCTGTCATAATAGTGTCATGTACCCATCAGGTACAATGAAGTGTGGACTGTGGACTGCTGTAACTGAGCTTTTTGCTTTTGTCACTGATTGTTTTGTAGGGGTCAGATCATATGTAATATGGGAGATGCTCTTGGACCAGAACTGGCAATATGTTTGCCGATATTTCTTGATCGACTGAAGAATGAAATCACACGCTTAACAGCTGTGAAAGCATTGTCGATGATTGCTGAGTGAGTTAGTGTTTATTTTTGTTTTGTGTGTCAATCACTGTTATACATTAATGGAGTTCTTTGTGTCTTACTTTGTCACCATTCTTATAGGCTGCTTTACAGGTGTTGTCCATCCATTCATCAATTCTCCTGTTTCATACGGGCTCTTATCTCAAAAACAAAAAGTCATAGAGATTTGGACGGATAAAAAAGTATTGGCAGGTATTCTGTGATTATTAGTAATTTTTTTCATTGTTTGGTGATATTTTAACCCATTTTATTTGATGTAACAGTACCTTGTGAGAATTTGTTGTTATAGACACTTTCTAGATGAGAGTATGGGCACATGGTGGCGCTGAGTTGTGGTAATTGTGGAAATGTGTTATTGAAATGGATGCTGTGTGTGTCTGTGTGTGTGCATATGTGCTGTATAACAGATCTCCTCTCAAGATTGATCTTAGTCCAATACTCACAGACTGCATTCCAATCCTCGCATCATTTTTGCGCAAAAACCACCGCGCTCTGCGGCTGTCGACACTTCAGTGTCTCGATGTTCTTGTCAAGCATTATGGTATGACATGCAGTCAGTGCTGCTTTGTCTAACGTGTGTTCTTGTGAAGCGCTGTGGTCATAATGTTACGTTGACTGCACGGACTGAGGATCGTGCCAACTTTTGTATCACTTAGTCAATTTGTAGGCTTCCTTGGAAACGTAGTACTAAGGTTACGTAATGATAGCAACTGTTCTCGGTGTTCTGCCTATCACTGAGAGGATCATTTTTTATTTTAATATATCTCAGTGATAATGCAACGTTTTCACTTTTTGCTTTTGCACTTTGTGTCTTGCATTGATTTTTCTGACCAATAGTCATCCCAATCCCATCTATGTTTCTAACTTTGATTTTGACCCTTTGGATCTTTACTACCATTAGCAAAGATAATATCTATCACCAAGAACAATAGCATTCGTTGTGGATGTACAGGGGACGGCATGTCTTCAGTAATGTTTGAGAACATACTGAAAGAGCTGAGCAACCTTATTAGTGAGAATGACCTCCATGTTTCACAGGTATGCACTGCGACTGTTCTGCTTCAGACCTGTTGTACTCAGTACTTACATACTTTCACCTGCTTCTCCAAAGAAGGAGTTATGTTTCCATCTTCCTACTACTGCTGCTACTAAAAAGGTAAAAGGTAAAGTTTGTGCATAGTTCTTAATAGGAAACACATCACAGAGCTATGGAGCATCACCTGCCGTATGGGATCGCACTGTGTTGCCACCCGACACAGGTGAATGCACCCTGTTTCAAACCCAGCTGGTACTTGATTTACTTACCCCAGAGGGATGGAAGGCTGAGTTGACCTTGGTATTAGTTATATACCTTGATGGTTTACCCGTTGATCAACAGTCACCCATCAAAGGAGTAACCACTTGTTAGTGACCCAACCCCAGGTTGAACCCACGATTTCTTGATCATAAGTCTGACACCCTAGCATTACACCACCAAGCCAGTACAGCTACTACTGTGTATGCTAAATGGCTGCAGTTGTCTCTGACACTGCTGACGTCCATCTGCCGAGTCAACAGCTCTGCTATGGCTGCTGTGCACAAGGACATCTTACCACAGATCACTCAACTCATTCGCTCTCCACTGCTTCAAGGTATGCTATAAGTGCCACAGCTTCAAGATATGTTTGATAGCCACAGTCACTGCCTTTGTCTGGGAGTATTTCAGTGCTAGTAAAACGTTTTTAGCTAGTGGACAAGACCAGGGTCATGTAAAACAGATTTTTTCAAAAGGCCACTTTATCTGTTCTTTGATGGTATGCTCGACTTTGTCATCACTCAACAAATGTGTCCACAGAGCGAGTGAGTGAGAGTTTCTTATTCTTAATGGTACATTGGTACACAAGAGGCCAGTTCATGGTGTGACGATGGTAATAGCAGCTGAGTGACTACATCAGTAAGACTAGTGGTAAAAGTGCCACTGTGTGGCAGAAACTATGAATCTAAAAAGGTATAAGTTGTGATTTTTGATGCTTTGCAAGTCGGTTCATGGAGATGTTTCTGAGAACGGAACAGTTTAGCATGTGGCTTGTGTGTTGTCATTTATTGTAGGTGCAGCACTACAGGCTGTGATGGATTTCTTTCAGATCTTGGTCACTAGCGGAAACACTGAAGTTGACTTTCACCACCTTTTTGAGGTTACTAGCCAATATGCTTTCAGAGTTGTATTTTAATGGTGGTGAAATGTGTTTTTGGGTGTATTTTTCCAGCTGGATCCATTTTGATAAAATGCGGCAAATGGATGGCAAATCAGGAAAGATAATGCTTAGTAAATTTCTGCATAATTGCTTTTTTGGCTTTGCTTAACTACTTTTGAAGTGTGTTCTGCTTTTAAACTTTTGTGTAGTACTTTTTGCTTATAATATACTCAAATACTATGATATACTTAAATATGATAACAATGCTAGTAATATTAATGACCACTTTAATTCGACAATAAGTCATAATAAGAGTGACAGTTATAGTCATCATCATGACGCGTAGACAGCTGAGGTCTGTTGCGACGACTCCCCATGATGTCCACGTTCATCTGCACTTTGCCACATCTGTCTCCAGCTGGCCGGTGTTCCATTGCCGATCTGCTGATTATATCTGCAGTGCTTGGCAGACTGGTCCTGTCGGCTATGTCGACGTTCTTGACACGGTCCTGCCACTTCACACACAATATCTGGCATTGGCATGACATATGGAAGGATTGTAATCTGCGTCTGTCATCTGCCAGTAGGGTCAGCTCCATACAACAGGATTTGGAGAGCACAAGTTTGGTATAGTCTTAGCTTGGTGTCCAGACTTAGACCCTTTTGACGCCAGCAGCATTGCATCGAGTGCATGGCGGAGGAGGCCACTTCAATTCGTTGATGTAGATCTGGATAGTACCTGCCAGAAGACGACTGAATAGAGCCCAAGTAACGCAACTCTGTAACTGTTTCAGTGGTGTTGTTAGCAACCGTTATATCTGCAGCAGGATCACCCGCGCCCAGGTTCTGTACCTTAGTTTTCTGCCACAATAGGTACATGGCGGTCTGGTGGAATTTCGTGAGAGCTGAGCGTAACGTCTGTGTCTGATTAGCCATTAGCTTGACGTCATTGGCGTAATCAAGGTCTGTGTTCAAGTTGTTGCCAACATGAACCCCAGCTTCTTGTTATAATGGTGCTATGAGAAATACGACATATGTGATATGTCTGACTCAAGTGTTTATTGTGTTAATATATATGGTAAATTGGTAGAATGCTGGAAAACTGCAGATCAGATGAGAGCAGGGCTGGGGTATGGGTTAGTTACAGTTGACATTTCAGTCATCGGCAGTTTTGTCCGAGAGAGTTTTGTGATTCATGGCAGTGACTTGTTGCTGTACTGGTAGATGCTAGTGAAGCCGGTCTATAGTCCAGAACCCTCGGCAACAGTGCACAAGCAGGTTAGTCTAGTTCATTTTTACTCACTGGAGGTGAGATAGCTGCATTCGATTTACCTTACCATAAGCCTCATCTTTTCAGTTTGGCTTGCGCAGTAAAGGCAGCTGTGGAATTAGCATGATATTTTAGCCTCACAATTAGCCTCATACTTTTTGAGAGGGATCATTTCTAAGACTACTAAATAATTATACCATTTCACTTCACATCGATTACTCGGACTATTGTCGTTGTTTTTTTGTTGGTATTTTTTTTCTGTATAGCTATTAGTTTTTTTGCTATTTGGACAATTTTTGCATGTTGTGCATATTTCACTACTTATATGTGTCACTGTTTATATTCAGCTTTCGAGCTGCAAGTGTGTTTAATGAACTCGGTTTAGTTTAGTTCATATTGTTTTTTACTGTTTTTAGTCAGCAATTTATATCATGTATACATAATTGCATGTAAACTGGAAGGTTTTTTTTAACAATTCCGATAACTGCAGTGCAGTTGTGATCTGTTAACAGGCATACAGCTCCATAGCAAAGTGCATTGCTGCACTGTCAGTAGCTTGTCCGCAGTATGGCTCAGCGGTCGTGGCACAGTTTATTGCTGACATCAAGGTTACTGTGCGCTCTCTGTTGTCTAGTTTTTGACTGACCATCACAATAGTAATATTATTAATAATATTAGTGATAGTATGGGCTTTTTTACGTGCGGCTTGTGTGGCCAAGGCCTGGTTTCTCATTCTTTTAGTTTCAAATTGTTCTTTTGTGTTTTTTTCTCGATTATTTGAAAGGCTTCATCTGGTGAATAAAAACACTAACCAGTAGACTTTGTTTGGCTTTGTTGTTTTAGTTTGGCACGGACTTCTACACTGTGGTGTTGTTTATGCACTTGCATCAATTAGTTGCTGGTGTCAGTGTAGATTTAACTGTTGATTGTGTCTTTCTGTCAGAATACAAAGTCTCCCGAACCTGTTCGACTTCTGGCTCTTCTGTCGCTTGGAGAGATCGGACGGCATGTGTGCGTATGCACTAATAAATGTATCAAAACTGCACTTTACACATTTTGTCATGGAGCTTGACACACATTGACCACCTCATAAACAACAAAAAATAAGCAGCTGTTTTTGATATTTTTTGCACTTTTGTATTGTTGTTCTTTTTGTGTGTTATTTTGCTCTCCGAACTTTTTTGGGTGTTTACACTAATGGCAACAGATCTCTTGCCTTAGCTCACTTTCCTAGGAACAGTAGAAGACAGTAGTAAGTTCGATGTAGTCTAGTTATATGCATAGTTTCAACTTTCGTTCTGCTAGCCCTTGATACATATTGATACATTGATACATATTGATACATATTGATACAATTGATACATATTTGCCTGAGTTGTCTTTAAAGTGCTATTGACATTTTTGTGGCTTATGTTGTATTGACATTTTTGTGGCTTATGTTGTATTTTTAATTTTAAAATGTAGACAGTATCTGAGTTTATGTTTTATTGAGAAAATTTTTTTTATTCTAATTTACTTCTCTTAATTTGACACTCGGTAGGAACCGAATGAAATTGGCTTTTTTTGGTCCACCAATAAAAAAGTGAACTGAAAATTACATCAATTTCTGCTTCCTAAGGGTTAAGTAAAAATGCGTATTTATTTGCATTGCAGCTGTATAGTGTTAATCTGTAATGTTCGGATTAACTTTGCCGATTGTCTTTTTTTGTTATCTGGTAGATAATTGCGAATGTTGATTCTTTAACTAAAGATAACTTCAGAAACCCACTGTTCACGTCTGTGATTTTTTTTTTGTATTTGATCTGTCTGTTGTATTTATCCTTCTCGGCAAAACACGAACTCATGTAATGTGCTGTAGCATAGTGTATTTCTAACAGTAAAACATAGACGGTATGCAGCAATGTTTCTGATACGTGTTACAGTGACTTGAGTTCTCAGCCTGAGCTGCAGAGCGTCGTGCTGGACTGCTTCCTATCATCAAACGAAGAAGTCAAGTCGGCTGCTTCTTATGCCCTCGGTTTGTTAGAAACATTTTCTCACTATGTTTATCTCTGCCAAGTGTCAACATAGTGAACATTGGAGGAGATTATGAGATTGGTTGTTCTGTCCGTGTGTCATAGTGTGTACATGTACTTTGAGGTGCCATATCTCCATAACGGTGCCAGATAGATGCATGGTCACAATGTAGTAGTAGTAGTAGTTGTTGTTGTTGTAATGTTTACATTTTTTTACTTGTCAGCGATATGCACTCTTGAGCGCCTTCTAGTTAACATTCTGTCAGCTTAAGCCCAAATTCCATTACACCGACTTTCACCGAAACTTCACCACGGGGAAAGTCGTGAACACAAACCATCTCGACATGTCGAGATGTTTGTGACAAAGTCTGTGACAAGTTTGCGACAAACCCGTTTGTGTCGCTCTAATGGAATTTAGCCCGTTACAATGCACGGGGAAAGTCGGCGACAAAGTCTGGGACAAAGTCGCGGACACAAATCATGAAAGTCCACAACACAAATCACGTCACCGACTTTCATGATTTGTGTCTGCGACAAGTTTGCGACTTCCCGGACTTTGTCACAAAGTTGGCGTAATGGAATTTGGGCTTTAACAAGCTATGCATTTATGAAAGTGCTGTCTATGATTGGCATGTTTTTTGTGTCTTCAGCCTACTGTTTTCATGTGCTCGTGTTGTGTCATGGTAATCATAACGTCTGGTTTCAGTTTTACACTGTGTCCAGTGCTAATTGAAGCTCGCTTTTGTGCGATCTGGTGGCTTAACTTTCCATATTTTGATCTTAGCACTTAGCAAATAATCATAAGTGATTAGTTTATATGCAAAATGTAAGCATATTGTTTTCTGTTTACAAGCCAGATGTGATTGTCTACAATGACACTTCATCTTTTTGAATTTTTCCTTTCATTTTACTGATGTTTCGCACAACTGTGCCCTAATTGTAAATAAATTAAACGAACGGATGATTCGGTTTTATTTGTTTTAGGTACATTACCTGTGATTTGTTATTTTTTGTTGTCAGAATTATACACCAGCTTAAAAGTTATATCCATCTTAAGTTATTGTTGAATTAGTGGAAGTAATTTCACACTTCAGGAATGAAAAGTTTTGTTCAAAAGGTAAATCCCTAGATTGTTTATTGTTTCATGTGGTGGATTGTACAGGCAATGTCGCTGTTGGAAATTTGTCCAAGATGCTGCCATTTGTTTTGCAAGAGATTGAAAAGCAACCTAAACGCCAATACCTGTTGCTGCATTCTCTGAAAGAAGTAAGTCGAATACTACAAATAACCTATTTAATGAAATAATTTCTTTATTTATGGAGTGAAAACAAAATTTTGTCTCCCGACATTATTTGGTAACTTAATAGGAGGTATGTTACATTTATTATGAAGATGTGATGTTAGTATATGCATGATTCAACGTAGGCACACTCTGGTGAAGTTCTAAGTGGTGCGTAGGACTAGAATTTTTTTCACTGGACAGCCTGTAATGATTTGTTATGGTTATTATTATTTTAATGTCGCTTATAGGGCCCAAATTTGATTACAACGTTTATGCAGCAATTGCCATGTTTCTAGTATCTACAGGATGTGGCAAAAGAAGTAGCTCCTTATAGTTTTTCGCTCTGTTCTCAGCAACCGTTAAGAACTTTAACTTGAAATTTTACAGATCATTACCCGAACTAATTTACATTTAACTGCCAAGTATAATGTGATTTTGTTAAAAAGGACAAAGTTATAGACTTCTAACATGGCCACCTACCAATTTTTCAGCATTAACAATGTTTAAGCTGAAAATGCTATTTAATTTCCAAAAAAGGGTTACTAAGTAAGTGCTGATGACACCCCAATGACGTTTTGATAAACAGTAATTTATTTTGTTCACAAATTATCACCAAATTAGCTGTTCTTTTACCGCAAGTTTAAATCAAAGCCAAAAACAATTGCCGAATTCAAGGAAGCGCTTTAGGTTATTTGGGGCAACCTGCCACAGGGACCAATCGACAATGCTGTGAAAGACTTCTCAAAGCGACTGAAGGCTTGTGTTGGAGCTAGCGGTGGGCATTCACAGTGGACATTCACAGTGACAATGGAATTCTGGCATCTGATCTGATCGTTAGTTAACTCTGTTGTTTCAACAATGTTATTGAATTGGTGCTGTAGCTTGAACATTTTTTAATGCTGAAAAATCGGTAGGCAGTCATGTTAAAAAATCTATAACTTCGTCGTTTTTCAACCAAATCACATTTCACTTAGATGTACATCATTCCAGTTAATAAATCTGTAAAATTTCAAATTAAAATTTCAAACAGTTGCTGAGAATACAGCGAAAAACTTTAGGGGGCTACTTTTTTTTGCCACAATGTAATAAGTTGGCAGCCTAGCTATCTTTATGTTGCTGGCTGCAGTGCTCACTGACAATTACTAGAACAGAAGCAACGGAGAAGATGCCACATCTGAAAGTTAGTGACCAATAATGATAAACGTTGCTGCCTTCTTATATAACTATCATCTCATAGACATATCTGTGACAGGTTTGGAGAGCTGTGCTAGTTGACTGTGTAGCATACACAAGTACTTGCTTGCAGCATATTTCTTGCACTTGAGCGAGTTTCACACTTTAGTTACTTGTTTTGTTGAACAGATCATCAGTTGCCAGTCAATGAACGCAGAGGCAGTTGATGTTCTGAAGCCGATGATTATGCCAATCTGGTGCGTTAACTGCATTGCTTATGGTGCTTGCTTGTAGTTTTTTTGCAGCCAAAAATCGCCAAAAAATCACTAAAACCCCTATTTTTAGGATTCAAGGTCATTCATGGTCATCGATGTTGACATTTTTAAGAAGCTCGTCACCACAATCATCGGGTCACAATCAAGAGGTTACTACTCGGATAGGTGACTGTTGGCGGACAGTAAACCATCAACACCTCAACTCAGCATTTTATTCCTCCTGGATAATTAAATCGAGACTGGCCTGCCTGGCTGGAGTTATGGCGGGCACGTTCACCTGTGTGGGGTGGCGGCTAACTTTGTGTGATCCCATCTGGCAGTCGATGCTCTGTAGCTCTGTGATAGGTTACCTATAATCGATTATGTTGCTATGATGACTGTATGGCATGCATGCACAGGGAGCTGCTAATGAAGAACTGCGAGTGTGCGGAGGAAGGAACTCGTAACGTCGTGGCCGAATGTCTTGGCAAACTAGCGCTCATTGATCCCGTGGTGCTGCTACCTAAACTCAAGAGTCACCTTGCGCGACCTTCATCTCTCATCCGCAGCACTGTCATTACTGCTGTCAAGTTCACCATCTCCGACCAGGTAGGACGAGCTGATTATTGTCAGAAGCTGGTGACTTGACTTGTGTGGTACGGTACTCGTACTGCGGTTTGGTTTTTTGAATTATGTAGTACTGCTGTTCACAAGTCTAATTGACTGTCTGAAAAGCCTTCTCATTTTTGTTCGAAGAAGTACTTTAGTTTTTCCGTCATATATTTCATTTTTTATATTGTATTATTGCTGTTAAATGTGAGTGCTCAATTCCTCTGTAATGCTTATCCGTCAGATAGTGAAACTTATGAAATCAGTAATCTGGCGATTAGCTAAATCACCTACCACTGGTACTGTTACATTAATTCTGGTCACTCTGTCTCTACATATTTTATTTTAATTTTCAACCAATTTTGGGTGAAGTCATTGAATTGGCAACATGGAAACTTTGCCACACAATGTGGGGTTATCAGCATTGGAGAAGCAGTGCTGTTCAAATTTGTTTGAAGTTGATGTGCCCTAAAAGAAATCAGAAGACGAGCCCCAATTTTTGGTACTTTCTCAGACAGGGTATGATTAATTTTTTAGTGTTTTTCTGTGAACAGATGACGTCACAATAATGACATCATCGTGCAAAAAATATCTACACAAGCATGTTTAAAATAAAAAAAAATTCTTACTACAAAACATATATTTCAGATTTTTTTGTTATATTTGGAAAACTAACAGAATGACGTTTTATGTAACTTATTCATGAAATGATTCTTGTATATGCTTGTTCAGTGACAGTGGAAGAAGCTGAATTCTGTATTTAACTAGAAGGGCACTCGGACAGCACAAACCTATGCCAATGCCATGTCAGTTTTTTCATTTGGTTTTTCTGTTGTAATAGTATTAGCTAACAGAAGACTATGCTATTGTGTGCTAGCCACAGGCTATAGATCCACTGCTGAGGCAGAACATGGGTGACTTTTTAGAGGCTCTGCATGACAATGACCTCAACGTTCGTCGTGTCGCTCTTGTAGCATTCAACTCGGCCGCTCACAACAAACCATCTCTAGTTCGCGATCTGCTCCACTCCGTTCTGGCACATCTCTACAGTGAAACCAAACTGCGTGTATGTACTCTTATATATCTGACACTGCACAAGAGCTTGTTGTGAAGTTATGAGTGAGAGTATTTCAGGTATTCAGAATGTTCAACAACTTGATATATTAGACTGAAAAAGTCTGAGATTACACAGATCTGCAAAACGTCCATTATTCCTTTAATGTTTTGGTGTTGTTTATGTCATCATGGATGTACAAGGTTAATTTAAAGGAGCAGAAAAACTCTGGAGTCTGGCAAATAAACACAATTCTTTATTTTAATCGTTCATTCTCATTTTGGCAGCCGTTGCTACCTTCTTCAAAATGACTGTCTGTCAGGTATTGTTGCAGCACACAGTAGGTAGTCATAGATATGAGGAAGTTTGTAGGACCCTTTGTCTCATTTCATCAACTTGTATGATATTTCCTGATGTGTATCACTTTCCCTGGTCCACCAGTCCGTCCTGTTGCTTTCTCTGTTATAGGTTAAAGGTGATGATATGGCTCTTAATGGGAAGCCCATCTCAGAGCTATGGAGCGTCACCTGCCGTATGGGACTACACCTGCCACCCGACACAGGTGAATGTGCCCTGCCTTAACCCTAGCCAGATAGGCTGGTACTCGATTCACCTACCCCGGAGGGATATAAGGCTGAGTTGACCTAGGCAGCTGGTTAAATACCAAGATGGTTTACCTGCCCGCAGGCAATCACCCATTGCAGTACTAACCCAGCCCGGTGTAGAGTAACTTCGTTGATCGCATTGCCACTATGCCAAGCCACCAACCTTGGCATCGTTAGTCACCGTTACTTATTATTCACTGTTTCAACCTTTGAGTATATTCAAAGACTGAGTCTGGCTGTTGCAGTCAAACACCAGTGAGTTGACTTGTGTGGTGCAGTGCTGCTCCTAAATATGTTTATTCCAGCTAAGTCGTAAAATTTGAATTCTCATTCTGTGTTTATGCTGTTTATCTCAGATGAACTGTCTGCAGTTTTCCACTCATGTGATGTGAAATAAACCCCGCAGACCAGCATCTTGATGGCATCAGATGACTTACTTCTGACAAGGTAAATGTGCGAGTGTGTTGTGTAACTTGCAGAAAGAACTGATACGTGAAGTCGAGATGGGTCCATTCAAACACACAGTCGATGATGGTCTTGACATACGCAAGGTTTACATCCTGTTCTCTTCTCACTATGATTTTGCTTTAATCATTTTTTAGTCTTCATAGCTAGCTGAAGTAGAAGCAGGGAGTTTTGGATTTTTTTTACGTGTAAGCTGACGTTTTTAGAACATTTTCCATTAATCATCATGTTATGTGTTGTTACGTTGTGCCATAATCAGTAGTTACAGCAAAATAATGGAAAAATCTGTAGCCATGGCCTTACTGGTGTAAGTGTATAAGACAATGTAAAGTGTTGTAGTTTTGATATAAATAAAATAATATAATAGTATCGGATCAGTATCGTTATTTGTTGCAATCTTTCATCATAAACGAAAACTCATGTTGAAGTCGGTGATATTAGTGTTTGTTTATATTTGTTTTATTAAGGGGATGTCAGATGAACGACAAAATCGGCCGATTTTATCTGCCGACAAAATCGCCCGACAAAAGTCTATCGTGTGTCATGCAAAAATCGCCCGATTTTGTCGGCTAAGATAGAGCATGTTCTATCTTCGACGATTTTGGTGACCGACTTTTTGTATATCGAACAACAAATTTTGCTTATGTTGCCATGGTGATTGTTTACAACGGAAGATGAATATTTATTTTAGTTATTTATTGTGTTTGTTATTATTTTCGTTCATTAGATGCAGAAAAATAAGTGATGCAAGTATTATTTTGCAATCTGCATTCGGCTGTTGTGCTAGCTGATATCGTACGAAGTAGCAGATGAAAGTGTCGGCCGTGTGTCATGGTTCGCCGATTTTGTCAGGCAACTAAACCACATATGACATATGACCTGGACTGTTCAAAGGAAATAGCAGTCAGAATTGCAAAGGCAATGGCAAACCTGAAGGCCT
>Ga0209454_1000583_pt1 | contig 19610 bp, 9 predicted proteins | sample WorMetHERISLAND1_2_FD_187400 | JGI IMG/M metagenome (GOLD analysis project Ga0209454, IMG submission 187400) | Marine gutless worms symbiont microbial communities from Max Planck institute for Marine Microbiology, Germany - Olavius geniculatus... | ecosystem: Host-associated > Annelida >... | reverse complement strand
GTATTAATTGTTGTTTTTGATTTTTGTCTTCTCTGCAGGTGCGGTCTTATACAAATTAAGTGTATTCAAAGTATGCCATTTGCATTGAATGTTTTAATAGCCTCCCACAGTACTTTCACTCCTATATTATACTGTAGACTTGGCTTGCGGGCCGCGATGCTTCGTGGCGAACTGAAAATGGACCGGCATTCCAAGTTTGAGTACCCCTGCTATATGTTGTACATTGTATGATCATCTGTTTTTTGTCTGTACATGTACGTTGAGTGTGGTCGCTGGATGTGATGTGCTGTGGTATGGCGCAGTGTTGCCTGGGATGCCTCACACGATCAACCGCGAGTGGCAGGAAGCGCAGCTGGAGCTGATGCTGAAGCAGCGCCAGAATCCCGTGCAGGGCTTGTCCAGCAACTGGGACTATGACAACAAGCGCTGGAAGTAGTCCAAGACTGCTTGCTCTGATCTGCCCAGCTGGCCATTGGACCACTTGGCATTGTTCATTTTTTCCGAGTCTTTGTGAAAAATAATGACAGACTTTGTCGCGAAAATTTCATTTAATATTTTTCTGATTTTCTGTTGAATGAACATAGTGAACAGTGTTGTGATTGCATGTAATATAACAAACTTTGCGTTGTATGTTTATTGAATAATAACGATAATGTCACGCAGTGATGACTTATAGCATAACTGACCAGTCTATATCATAATATGTTTATCTGTTTTTGTGTAACGGACCTAAAACTGGATAAAATTAGATGAATATGATTTTTAAGCAAATGAAACTGCATAAAATGCTATCGGAGTAGATATGACTGCATGCTGCACTTGACATTTGACCGTTGTTCACTGTTTGCTTATTTGTTCTCTTTTCCTGACTTGGCATTCTTGTTGTGTAATGTTGTTATTTAAGATGCTTTACAAGTGACTATATTTTTAATAGAAAACTGATAACAGTTGATGTAAGCTGCTGTTGTGCTCTTGTTCGAGTTGTTATATAAAATGTCAGTAGGTTAGACACTGTTCAATTGTATGACTGAAAAATTGATTCATTATTGTGGTTTGTTGTCTTAACAGTTGACTATGCCTGACAAAATGTCATATCATTGTGGGACTTTTTATATGTCAATATGGAACCAATTGAGTACAGTTGTAAATACAGCTGGAGAGAATAGGATGTGAGCACTGCATAAGCTCTTAGTATGTGTGTTGGAAACATTTTGTGGTTTGTGGCCGATGTGTCAATCCATTACTTGCAATAAGTCATAAGTGAGTAAGGAAATTATCACCTCAGACTGCTGATTATTTCAATGATGCTGTCCATCCAGTTGTGGAGGTTTTGGGCATTGACAATTAGTGAGGTCAACTTTTCGCTGAGACTAGTCTATATACTGAACTTCGGTCTAACACTTAAGTTCAGATGGAATTTTTCATACCAATGAGAGTTATGGGTCTGAAACCAATCGAAGGCTTTAGACTAAGACTAAAGAATTGAGAGACTTTAATCTTAGTCTTCGCCTAAGGTCTCAGTGAAACTTGACCTCACCCAATGACTAGGGCTATATCATGGTATTCTGTCGAGCAGTCACAAAAAGAAATTTGCACATTGAATTTCAATAGTCTGTTTCAGTCTGTGTTAACACGGCCCATCGACGGCCACCTAATAAGTCACCATCATTGGTCATCATCATCATAGTTATGCATTTTTTTGTGAAATAGAAATATTCGTTATTCAGTCGATTACAAACAGCTTAATCAGCAGGCTTGCCTTAAAACTCTTGAATCACATTCACAAGAAGAGAAATCTTTTTCACAGTAACGGAAATTAGGCAGCAAGTTCTGTCAAAAAATAACGTTACAGTATTACCGTAAGAAATATTTCATCACTTATTTTCTTTACATAACTAAGTCTGATATTCTTGTAGTTGCTTACTTCATGTCTGATGAAAGACGAACTATATGAATCTAATAGATAAAAGGTTGGCAGACATAAGTTCACATAGCGTAACTGTAATGATAAATTGATAATGCTTCTGTTGACTGCTGACCTCAGAGCCTTGCAGGTTCATTTGTGACATACACTGTGTCTCAAAAACAAGCTCATCACAAAGAAACGACGTAAGTGACTAGTTTTGTCTACCTCAGTTTGATACTGTTGCTACACTACCTTGTGAATGCAGAAGTTGCAGTTTGGCTGTTTACAAGTTTAAGTTTGACCATCTACTGAAAAAGAATTCATACTGCGTAGCGCATGCGTCATCTCGGAAAATCACTCAGACCACCAAACTCCGACAAGGAAGCCCAGCTGTCGCCAGAGAAGACGTGCTATAACCTATACTGTTCCTTCTGCATTACTGACCTTTAAGGTCATTCAAGTCAGTGATTTTCATCTCATCTGATAGAGAGTATGTCACTTTCTATTAGTGATTAATAACCTTTGGCCGTGTCTCTCACCGTTTCCGAGATGTGGACAGTTTTCAGTTAAAAACGCACATTTTTTCTACCCCCTTCCATTCAACCCCGAATTTGAAAATGTTTCCTTTGCACTAGATCGCTGAAATTTTGCTTGCCTATGTTTCAGGAAGGGGGCTAAACCCGCCTAATTATGTTACTTAGTCAACATTAATCATATGCTTTTTTCAGATGGTACGTCGACGAACTAAAACAACGCATCAACAGCTAGTGAGCCGCTTTGAGTGCTGTTGAAAAGTTGCGTCAACGTCTGCGCGCTGCGTGTTTGCGTTCGTCTGTAATAAAGATGCCGCGATGTAACACCTGTGCCTTTTTTTGAAAATAGCAACTTTTATTCGTGTTCGTTGCTATTTTAATTTTGTTAATTATTTCTGAGCTGACAAATGTAGGCCCTAAGCGCTACCCACTTACTTACTTCAAGTTTAAATTTGAGGAAATTGGTATATTTTGCACATCCCTAAAAGATTTTGTTTACTTTTTGTCGACGTACACGAATTGAAGACTGTTTAGTGTTCTAAAGTTCTTATAACGTCAGATTTATCGCGTTAGCTGCAGTTTTTGAACAGCTGTCGAGTAGTAAGTTGCATTTCGCGGCGGTAAAAATGTTATGCTGATCGTATGATAGTCATGTATGATTATAATGTTCATGCAATTCGTCGTCATTACGAATCATCGAAACATGACGGCCAGACCGGATCCGTTCCGTTACGCCAAATCCCAGTTCCTGACTTTAACCTAACCATATTTTTAATCTTAACCCTTTTCGCCGAAACCCGAATTGCCAAATTCCATTTTGGCGAAAGGGGACTAAGCGAAATCGGACGATGGGAGGACACCGCCAGACCCAGTAGCACTAAGTACTGAAAACAACCAAGTTGTTTTACGTAGTTTTCGGTTAGGTTTTTAGTACCAAAAACAACTGAATACGTTTTTTGGTGGGGCGCTTGGGGGGCAAAGCTCCGCTGAAGCTGAAACAGTTTTGGCTTATGGACGTTCAACGGAAGCCGCAAAAGTGCCCATTTTTCTTAAATTTGGAAATGCAGAAAAGCACAGATATTTGCTTTGTTTCGCAAAAAAATAAAGTTTAGCAAGCCGCAAAACGTTGTCACGGATTAATGTGAATTTTTGAAAGTTGAAAGGCAATAAACTTCACACTATGCACAGCAGAGTAGAGGAATAAGTGGGCTGTGTCAAACTCTTTCTGTCATGATTTGAGCACATAGATTTCCGTTCACATGGACGGAAAATAGCGTTCGCATTCTCTTCTTTTTCCATTCGTGGCGGATGGAAAATAGCCTCACGTTTGCTTACTAACACCGAGCCACTGTTACGGCATTTCTCGCCTGTGGAACATTCCTGCCAATTTTGGTTTATCTGCATTTAGAAACTATTGTAAAATATTTGGACTTGTTTGAAATACTGTTGTTTTAGTACTGGTGTGTTACTTGTAGATGTTTTTAAGCTGTTGGTAAAGGATCAAGACTATCTGGACTGATATGACAGCCACTGAATGCTGCAATGAAGTCATCTAAAGTGTGCTACGTGTGTGGAAGCAGAGGTGCATCTTGTGTTTTGCACGTTCGGCCACAAGAGTCGGGAGTCTCATATTTTTCATTCCTTGAGAGCCACGTTCCACCACGTGGTGCAGTGAAGCCTGATTGTAATGGCGCAGTCAGCGCTTGTACAGTCTGCAGTGCGTTTCTCAACCAGCAGTGGGACACGTTTGAACGCACCCGGACTCCGCTTGTCAAACGACTTTACTGGCTGAAACGCATCGACAATGGCGCGTTCACTGGCGCTGAAATGTCCGTTCAGGGCGAGTATGTTGCACAGTTGATGGGACTGCATGGTGGCATTAATGCATCATCTGGTGGTGGTAGTCCGTTTGAGTACGGTAATCACGCTGGGATATCGTGTGGCAAGCCGGACTTGATACGAAGTGATGATGAAGAATCCATTGCATCTGACTGCACTAATGGTGCACTGGATCTCTCCATTTCTCCACGAAAACCAGAGAGGCTGCCAAGAAAACGTGGTTTAACAAAGGCCAGTATCGGACATGGCACCAAGAAAAGAAACAGCAATGGAGTCGTGTCCAACGTTATCTGCTACATTTGTCAAACTATTTGCCATCATTCTCTTGCACGGTTTATTTATGCTTTTAAAAGTTCGTCCGATGAACCTCATTTTCCATTTCTGTTTGACCTCAGTCCACCAGCTGGTGCAATGCCGCTGACCAAAACTGGCGTGACTCAAGTTTGTGCAGAATGCCGAAAGACCCTGACACGCCAGTGGCGAAGTCACGAGTCACGCAGTGTGCCTGAAACTGATCGAGTTTACTGGATCAACGATGTAGCATATCCCAAGAAACACGAATCATTGCAGCAAAATTTGGCTTGTGATCGAAAACAGAAATCTGCCACTTGCATCAGCACCAATATTTGTTACCTTTGTGGCCAGCCAGATGGGGCAACTCACTGGATAGCCACTAGAACTGGTTGTGAAACGGAAATGGTATTGCCATTTGTGGCTCAGCTGAAGTGTCCAACTGGTGCTAGGCCAATTGGTGTGGATGGTCGAACTAGGATCTGTGCAGCATGTTTTGTACATATGAAGAAGCAGTGGCAGAAGTTTGATGCAGACAGTATACCGCAGGAGAAGAGAACCTTTGTTTTGCGTCCCGTTGCTAAGACATCGTCCAGTATATCAGCAACTGCTGATAATGATATTGATAGTAAGAAGAAGATACTGGCTGATTGTCCTCTGCTTGCCACCGTATTGTCTGCTGATACTCAGGCGAACAGTGAGATACAAGACCTTCCACAGCAACCTATTGCATCTCGTACGTTACAGACTATTTTTGCAGATGACAGCCTAGATGTGAAGCCAGTGGTTGCTGCTGAGTTATCAAATGGTACTTGCACACTAACCAATGGCACCTTAGCCTCAACTTGCTGTCGTGTCTGTGGCTTGGACTGTCAAGATGTTGTCATAGTTGGTAAGCAGCAGAGCGGTGGCATTCATATGCTTCTTGTTACGCCTGTTGATGCTTCAAATGACAGCTCTCAACGACAGACAGAGGGAAGCTCCTCTTTGCCTTTCTTTCCATTTCTTGCTCATTTGCCATTACTATCACTCCTCAAAGCCTCATCTCTGCATGAAAATTCTGTACAGAGTTGTGCTGTCTGTTACGTGAACTTGATTCGACAGTGGCAAAGGTTTGAAATGACCTCATCTGATGACGTTGAAGAGCAGAGATTGCAGCGTCAGTACACCTATCAGATGATTAACTGTGACATGTGCCACGTCAATACTGAACGAGACCGGATGACGGTTGTCTCCAAGGAAGCTGTGAACGGGCTGCTGCAGTCTGTTGACAGTTCTGTGGATGGACTGAACCTGGTCTGCCAGCTGTGCTGCATCTCTCTCTTATCAGCGGACAAGTCATTGATGGATTCAGAGCATTTCAAGCAGAGTGCTGTCATGGTAAGTTTGCTGCACCTTAATGTTAGATCTTTCAGACTCAAGTAATTTAAGATGACGGGACGTTTAGAAAGATTTGTTGCAAATCAGGAAACACTAAGTCCATCTCCATTGTGCTAATTTTTTCTTCAGCAGTTTTAATGCCATTTTTAGTTGTGCATTATTGGGTCATAGCTGTTATTTCTTTATTTTATGTAGGCCTATTGTATGCATTATTTGCATAGAATAACCTGATTTTGGAAAAACAATTCAGTTATGCATTTGTGATCAGTATTTGTTAAAGTTTTTGATGATTACTGGTATCAGTTATTAATTTGTAAAATTGAGTTATCGCTGATGTTGTTGTGGGTAAACCTTGCCCATTATCATTAGCACGAATTTCTGTGTTATTACATGTGAAATGCAATAGATATGAGAGTGTACTCATCATAGGTTGTTGCTATACGTCGCTGTAGTAATTGTGCAGCTAGATGACTGTAGACCGTTGTCACAGTGTTGTGATGGGTGGACGAGTCTGACATTGTGAAGTGTACAGCCTTGGCTGCAGCGACCGACTTGTTGCAATCACTCTCCCAACTGAGAGTGGCTGAAATCCCTCAGTTTTTGTCAGTTTCAAGGAGGTTTTGAGCAGGTTGACAGATTCAGTTGAGTTGAGTTGGATCAGTCATTGTAGTCACGGCTTCACTGGTTGAGTATAGATAGGGTTGTATGCCGGTCTTAACAGTCCTGTCAGGTTGTCATCTGGGTTTGCCAGGCCGCACACAGACAAACAGTTTGCTTCCTGTTGTTGCACCCTGTTCGTTGTATCCTGGCTCACAGGACTTCTTAATCCATTAACGACTAGGGGTCCATGCCTGGCCAGATGGCAGATGCATGGTCTGATTACTGCCGCAGTGGTCTATAGGTACCTACATGTAGCTAGACGTAAGACAGTGCTGTGGTTGTCCAATGGTACCGGTAGCCAACCTGCCTCTCAGTGGGGGTTGCAGCTGTTGCAGTAGCCGGTGGGCCTGGTTGCTTTGAGTGACGCCCAGGCAGATTAACGTTTGCCAGATGTTGTGTCGTCGGTCAGTCATCAATGCACTGTTCAGTTCATGGCTAGCGGCTGGTCGCCTTGCTTAGTCTGTGGTACTCTGCTTCTTTGCTCAGTCCTAGTGACTACATTAGGTCGCTGTCACATATGCTGTTTTCCACATACCCAGGAGACTCGGTGTGAAAAAACCACGCATACTTAATCCAATTTTACTTTGTTGTTTCATGAATAATTAAATAGCTCATTGCGGTTGTTTTTCAACTTTTAGTTCTGTGAACTTGCAAGTTCTTGATATTCTCTGCTGTTGGGGAGGTAAGCATTTGATGCGGACAGTATCCAACAGCGCTCATTCTAATAACTTGAAACCCATAAAAATCCTACAACCCATCAAGTTGGGCCAGTTTAACAAAACCCGCTTTTTATTAGCAGCAATGTGTGTTGGAAGTGAAGTGGCGGCTTGAGCGTGCTATCATGCATTCTGCTCGCACTGGCAGCCATGCGGAGTGTCGTGAGTAAGTAAGTAAAGACTAGGAGCAATGCAATAGCGGTATAACTCAGGTGTGTCGTCGTCACCTGTATTAGATAGACATTGTCAGTGGCCGGCCGGCAGCCATACAGCGAGCCAGCGAGCACAGGTGTTCAACAGTGCGTCTCACGTGCCTGCTGCTAGTGCTGTCTATACAGACGGACGGACTAAAGAGATAGGGCCACGCGGGCAGGTGCGTTGCCGTATTGATCAAGATGGAATGAGTGAGTGAGTGAGTATTGAGCATTGTCGCCGATGCCGGCTGCTGGGTAGTGCACTCTAGCGTGCTGTCGACCCGTGGCGGTGTGGCTGTGTGTCATTTGATGAACTTGCCGCGCTGCTGGCATCTTGCGCGCCCTCCTCCCCCCACTCTACTGACACACGTGTATGGTAATGTGGTACTGGTAGTCAACTGGTCGTCACTAGACCGACGACGACGCCGTATACTGTACTGTCGTACTACTGTCTCACCCGCGCCTCTGAGTCGGCACCAGTCACGTTAACTCATTGCTGATGACCAGCTGGATAATTGGCATGATTTTGCACGCACTGTTTCTCTGTGATTCTGTTCTCCATATCTTTCATCATTATGCATATTTTTATTTCTGTCTGTGTGTTTTATCTAAGTTGTATGTTTGTATGCATGCTTGTGTATGTTTATATGTTGCCTTGTTGACATAATAAATGAGGATGGTGATGTCATGATGAATTGCTGATGAATAGCAAAAGCATCCACAGCGTGCAAACTGCCGCTCGCTGTTAAATTGTTAAGTATGCTTACAATTATACCTGGCAGTTATTTAAAGGAAGACGTGGACGCTAGCGAAGATGTATTTTCAACTAGCAGTGACTCTTGTACATGACAGGGTCTCTTGGAGACGTCTAGTAGCAGGCTCGTTTGCGAACTGATGGATGACAGGCTATGTAAAGACGTGTCACATCTCACATGTCACGCCGCTGGCTTAAAGCACCACGTGCACGTCTGCATCTGTTGTGTTTATCTGACGTGTCGCATTTCATATGTCAGACGCTGCACATTAGAGTTTAGTTGTAGTGGATGCCAGGTGTGCAATGTGTGCATGTCGTCACGTCACGTGTGTTGTGTCCGATGGACGCACTGTTCAGGTGTGACTGCTGCTGCTGCTGCTGATGTTGAGTCTGTGCTGGCGACACTGACAATGACAGGTGATCTCCTGTTGCAGCACAGGTGACTGTGCCGTGCTGTGCGTGGATAGACCGCCCGCCCGAGGTGTCCGTGTCTGTGTGTGTGCCTCTCTCTTTCCCCCCTCTCTCTGTCATGGTGTGTGTGTGTGTGTGTTTGTAATATCTGCCAGGTGTCAAATGGAAGCCGCTCGTGGCGCCACGTTGCTAGGCGCCTGGTTCCATTATATGCATTTTGACTGCACACATTGTCCCTGAGTCACGCCCGGTTTCTGCTGTGCTGACTGGAAAATGAAGTGATGGTCCAAAGAACAAAGCTGGAAATTTTGGGACTGTAAAATATTACATAAATTACAGTAATGTGACACAGAATTTACAGATGCTCGCCGACCCACCTTTACCTAATCTTAAAGTCCTATGTACTGTATGGGACTCTGTGATTTAGCACCGGTACATGAATTCTCTAACTACAAGCAGGCTGAAAGACGTCTACGGATCATTACTAGCTTAGGCGTGATGAGTCGTCATTGTGTAGTATATGGCTGCTGTAGAAGCCGCGAATATGTGATGGCCAGACCAACGAAGCCTTGATAATAGTGCCTTCAGAGTTCCGTGGGCAGACTAGACTATAGTCGTAATGGGCTAAACGCCAGATGCGCTTTGATGATGCCCTGCACAGCTGCTAATGTACACTGGGTACTTTGTTCCCATCAGCCTCAGCGCCTTCACTACCCCGCCTTCGCAGGGGAGTTTTCACATATCCACCTGCTGTGATAGATCCCTACCGTCACTCTAGAGAGTGAACATAAGAAATAAAGATTGACAACGCTGCAACTCTCAGCTTGCCATTGTTTGTATATGTGGCAGGTTTTCTTTGTGTTGTTTGATTGTTTGCTGTTTTGCATATTTAGTGTCAGTGCAAGTGATTGCCTGGAAACTGGATAGACTTGTACCTGAAATGACGTGTGATGCTGGACTAAAACTTTGTTCGCTTGCCAGTGCTCATAAGTATTGTACACAGTTGTGATGCTCATGCTGCTGCTGCAGAGTGCTGATGTGGAGACTGGGAATAATGCAGTGACAGTGACCACTACGCTAGACAACAGTCACCAGCACGTGTTGTCCAGCCCAGCCAAGAGCCAGCTCGAGAACCAGTCCATCGCATCTGACAGCAGTAATTGTCACCTAGGTATTGTCTAATTATTTTACTCTCTAAATATCTCGTGCTCATACAGGTCTTTTTTTAGAAGGAGAAGGATTTATTTGCTAATATCAGCTGGTCGACTTGACAGCAGGCTGGATGGGATAACAGTTGTTCTGTTAGTTTAGAAAATAGTTAAATGCTGTAGCTTTTCATAGGAAACCCATCTCAGAGCTACAAAGTGTCACTTGACATATGGGATCATGGTGTTATCTGCCACGCAACACAGGTGAACACGTCTCGCTTTAACCCTGGCCAGATAGGCTGCTACTCGATTTACCTACCCCAGATGGATGGAAGGCTGAGTTGACCTAGGCGGCTGGTTACATGCTAAGATTTATTTACCTGCCCACAGGTAGTCACCCCTCCAAGTACTAACCCGGATCAACTTTGTAGATTGGACACAACGCATTACCGCTATGCCACACCACTAACCCAGACAACACAGACACAAATAGAGAAGAAGGACTTTGTCATTGTGAATTCTGTTGGAGTTAATTATGTGTCACTGTTATGTGCAGTTGAAGCCAAGAGCGAGTCGGTGTTGTCAGTAGTTCAGCAGGACGTTGCAGACACTGGCAAACAGACAGAGGTTTGTTACCTGGTTTGCTTGTAAAGGTTAAAAAAGCTTTTAAAGTTCTGTATGTCTTCATGGACGCTGGAGCATCACTTGCTATATGAGATCACACAGTGTTACTTGTTTGGTGATCACTGAACAGTGAACACGCCCACTTTAACCCCAAACAGGCAGGCCATCCTGCACTTGATTTACCTATCCTTGAGGGATGGAAGGCTGAGTTCATTTTTGTGATGGTTATATACTGAGATTTTTTACCTGTTACTTGACCGACAGTCAAGCCCAAGTTGACGTCCTAGCATTACACTACCATTGTCCACCAAGCCACGTGAGTTCTGTATGTTTTATAGTGACATGAGATACAAGCACATGTGATGCGTGTATAATGTTTATAAAATATGACTGCATTATTATTGGCTTCCTGCTGGGCATCAGGATGTGTGGATACGTTCCTTGCTATTAACTTATCGTATGCTGTTGTACAGATTTGGTTAAATTAGATAAAGTTTTTTAAGTACGGCAGTACAAGGGGTGCACTGAAGGTTACAAAAATTAGTTTGTGGTTGAACCGGAGACGATATAAAATATATAATAGATAAGAACAGTTGAAATTTAAAAAAAAATAAAATCAAAATAGCAGTGTTTTTAGTTAAGACTGTTTGCTAGGTAACCAATACCTATTGATGGCAAATGGGACAAAGAAATTATGAAACCTAGAAGTTTAGGTATTTTGACATTTAAGTTGTGTGAACTCTATTAATGTCAGTTGAGGATGCACTCTGAGTGGCCACATCACATAGTTTACTGTGTTGATATTTTTATGGAAGCAGCGCTGCTGCAGCATCTGAGTTGAATTGTGATCGGACCGGAAGCTCGTGTTATCTGCTGATCTGGACAATTATGAGTTTGCTTGTTGTGCAGGTGTCGGAGTTGTGCACAGAAGATGGATTGTCTGATGCTGCATTGCTGGATAACAGTAATCGCAATGTATCTGGTGGCTCACAGTCGAGGTATCTTATTTGTTACTTTTTATGCATCTTGAATCTGGATTAATTTTTTAACTTTCCACTTGTTGAATCTTGTTGTCATTGTGACGAAATGTAGTTTTGTTTGCATATTTCATTTATTGATCACATTTATTATACGATTTTTTTAATATGGCATATAACAGGTTTGTCCACCTGTCTCATATGGGCTTATAGTTTGTAAACAAAAGATGTAGAAAAAGACAGGTTGCTGAGAATATTTCCTACGGCATGAATTACAATTACTGATGTGTCATTTTACAGTTAAAAAAACATTGGATCTCATGGCTAGTGTTAGAGTTGCACAGCTCTGTGTGGTCGGCTGCATATTATTTTGGCATCGGGCCAACATATTTTAAAACAAGTTTTTTTACTTGTCACTATTGATCGTGTTGTTGTCAACATGCGTAGAGAACAGACTCATGTCAGTTGCAGCAAATCTCCTTCCACAACGACTGTTAGTGTATCTGCTCCTGCTCAAGCCTCGTTTGTCATTTCCCGGCCTACCGTGACAGCAATCGGTGACGTTCATATGACTGCCAGAAACCTGCTGCCTCACATGTTCAGTACCAGAACATCTACAGTACCAGGCACTATGGCTGCCTCACTTGGGTTAGCTCTGTTTTATTTATTTATTTATTTATTTGTCTTCAATGGCAGGCTCGAGGCCCATGAACACACAAAACACAAACACAAAGACTAAAAAAAGACTAAAACAAACTACTTTGCCAACATTTAAAAAACAAGTCCGAAGATAAAACAGCATTGACAAGCGAATTGTCACTAATCTGCAATGATCGCCATAGTGAGAAAGTCAATTTACGCATATTTTCCGGTAATGATGAAACACTATTAAAAACAAAAAAGTTTAGAAGCACTACACCATCGTGGCTCCTGTAACAGTTGTCGAAACGCATCATTATATGCAACGCGTAACTTGTTGAAAGAACATTGATACATTGAACACCACAGCTGACAGCCATATATTGGAGTGCAATATGCTCTGAACAACATAAGTTTTGTGTTCAACGAAGCAGACGAAAACTTTCCTATAATCATGTTTGCTCTAGCATATAAAGATCTATTTGTTTCATTATGTCAGCATCATCAGTCAAGCTGTTTGAACTTGATGTATTATGTCTTGCATGGTCTTGCTCTCAGTGCTGCTGCAGTGTTGGTTGACAATCAGCAGGAGTGTTTTATTATGAAAAAACATGCAATTACGCACTCCGCTGTCTTCACATTTGGCATATTTTAGTGTAAAAAGTACTTTAACAGTTCTCGTAGGATTCAGGTAATGGAAACACTAGTCTTGGAAGAATGCAGTCTTTGGCAGTTTTTTGATAACAACACGAAAACTGTCAGTTAAAATAACTGCCAGATTGAAGTTACTGTTCGTTAGAGTGTTAGTTTTTTACTCAATTGTTTTTACAAGTCATTTATTTTTTTTGCTGGACTAAGCAAAATGTAGTAATTGTGCTTAGTTAAGCCAAGCAGGGTATGTTGATAATGATTTATTGAACTGGAATGATTTTCTGAAGAATATTTGGAACGATGATGCATAGAGAATATTAAATGTTTCTTTCTCTGAATATTTTTGTACCATAAGTCAAGGAGCAGTACTGCAATAGGCTACTTCAGGCTTACCTGATAAATGACGATATAAACGGTGTGATTGTGTATTATAGGCTTATGAAGAAGGGAATTAAAGATTAAAGGTGGTGGTATAGCTCTTAATGGGAAATCTGTTTCAGAGCTACAGAGTGTCACCTGCTGTATGGGATCACACAGTGTTACCTGCCACCTGACACAGGTGAACGTGCCTTGCCTTAACCACAGCCAGATGGGCTGGTACTCGATTTACCTACCCCAGTGGGATGGAAGGCTAAGTTGACCTAGGCGGCTGGTTACATATCGAGATGTTTTACCTGCCTGCAGGCAGTCACTTGTCAAAGTACTAACCCGGCCAGGCATAGAGTAACTTTGTTGATCGAATGAAATGCGTTACCGCTATGCCAAGCCACCAACCCAAGTATGTCATTGGTGCACAACATCGTTTCCGCAGTCCACGTCTGACCCAGGAGTGGTGGTTATCATTTATAATCAATGATAATAGTAGGTTGTATTGGTCTGGCACATAATGATCTGAAGTCCATGTTCTGTGGCCCACGATTCAGGAAGGTTGTGTGCCACTGAAGTTTAGAGAAGTGAGTTTCTTGCCATTTGCCGTATGTGGTAATAACTGTATGAGTGAGTTAATGGAGTGGCTAATGCTGTGTGATGCTATAGAGACGACAGTGCAGCCGCATCGGCTACGTTGATGCAAGCTCATCTCCTGCAGCAGCAGCAAGCGTCGGTGTTGGCAGCAGCACTCTCATCTCCCGGCTACTTCGGTTTATCTCCACTCTTTAGCAGCTTCTTACCGTCTAGTCCATTACTTGCTGGATTCCCAAGCTCATCGTCACTGTTAGGACATTCGACTGTGCCATTGTCCTCGTCTTTGTCGGTCTTGACAGCCGAAAATAAGTGCCATAGGTGAGTCACTTTTTTGATGTCTTGTAGCTTGTAATTATATTACAGTAAACATTTTTTTACTATTAACTGTATCATGTCGTCTCTGTTGTCTGTTGATGGTAATCAAAACTTTTAGAACTTAAGTTGATAGATCAGTGCATAGAGTATTGCAAGGGACTTTTACAGCAAATTATACCATCAATCCAATAAGTAACTGACTATAACTAATGTATTTATATCATGTGTTACATATTTTTACTACATAGCCCTCTGATCGATGTGCCATTGGAGCATATTTCTGTTTGAGCAGGGATCTCACACCAACGAGCTGATTAAAAAATTGTCATATTATATATCTGTTGTATAGCTCAGTTGTATGGTGAAGTTAAACATGTATTTGTCAGCAAAATACTTGCTGTTGCTGTTGTATTTATGCATGAGATCTATAATGTTCAATGTTTTACATAAGCAAGCACACCACACCGTGTGACGCACTAGCTCCATATTTGTAGTGTTGCAATGTAAACCTATGTCTGGCATGGAGCTAAGTGAACAGATCAATGTCACCCTATGTGTCTTATGGCTGAGGAAGGACTTTGCATGTTTGTTTGGTTTCATGTGTTTTTAATCTTGTGTTAATGTCTAGCATGTTATAATCACATTTAAGTAAGTAGGATATCTTGTGATATGTCCCACACGTGTCGGAGAATTACTGACAGGATGCGTTAGTAATTCATGTGTTGTGGCAGTTTGTGTGTTCCTCTGCATGGGCTGTGTACTGTTTCAGAAACACCGAGGAGGATAGCAGTATGCTGGATAAACACAATTTAGCAAAGCAGAAGGATGATGATTTGCTCTTAAAGCAAGAAGAAGTTTCTCGGCCACAGATTGTGTTGGATGGTGAAGACTCTCAGCTTCACAGAAAAGCCGGCAACAGTTCGACGAATTCCTGTGCAGCTTTTCACCGACCATTTCTCAACGTTGACGACAATTCACTGCCAGCGGAGAAGCTGCGTAGGCTGAGTGGAAGTGAGCCACCAAACGGCATATGTGCTGCGCCGGTACAGGCATGTTTATTCTCAACAACTGCGCAGAGGCTGCCTGTGTGTAGCAGCAATTTGACATCGGCCAGCAGCCCTGTTGAAGAGGCTGGTGACTGTCAATCAGGTGAATTGGATAAGAGCAGACGATGCGAGGGAGATGGGGATGGGGAAGTGAGGGATGAAGATGGCGGTCGATTGAATGCAGCTCTGGGACTTATCTCACTTGCCGACGTTAATTCCGATTTGGCAACTTACAGTCAGCAGTCAACGTCCTGTGCTGAACCTACACCCGGTAACTGCTGTTCTTTTACTGAAACTACTTTCTGTTTTTATAACCGTTTTTACGTGCGAAAGCAGCTACTGCTTTAGCACGTCTTAGCCATCTCAATTCTGTCCATCCATCCATCAGTCTGTCCGTCCATCTGTCTGTCACACGGGTGGATCAGTTAAAAACGGTGCAAGCTAGGATCACCAAATCTTCACCGTCAGCCGCCTGGAAGACTCTAGTTTCAGGAACCGTAAAGCTTTTCCATAAATTCGAAAGGGGTCACCCCGAATGAGGGTGCTAAATGAGAGAGGGATGGGCAAAATTTGTGATTTTCAGCCAATAAGTCACTGTATCTCAGTAACGGTGCAAGATAGGGCCTAGGTTACTAATAGACGAATATATTTACTGTAGCCCAGTTGAGTGATGTTAGGTTTTGCAGCCTTGGCTTTGGTTTTGAGCTGAAAGCCACAGCCAAGTTGTATAGTATGCTTTTCTATGGTTATTAATTTTCTCCGTGACACAATAAGCAAACAATAAATAGTAATTAATTTTGAAGCATTTTTGTTTCTTGAATGTACTTTTAGCTCATGTATTATATTAGGGTTGTTGTATAAATTAGTTATAAAATGGCATCATTCATTAATTTTCACAATGTGAAATATCTGATATATTTATTTTGTTGGCAATTTATTGCTGAGTACCAGCGGTGAGTTTTATTCTGATGATGCCATCATTACGACATTATATCCACTTTGAATGCAGTCATTTATTTATGGAACAAAATTCTTGTATTTGTGTTCACTTGCTATATATGCATTGTTTTCATGTAGAAAATCATCGACAGTGCATCGAACTGGCGGAGTCTGATGTTAGTGCAGTAGAAAGCAGAGATGCGTCAAGAGCACCGGCAAGTGGCAGCTGTGAGCCGGCACTGCAGTCACTTCATCGTCGCAAGTTTGTTTGGCCAGGAATCGAAGCCGTCATTGAAGCTTATGCCAGCCATGCTGAAGGTGATGATAGTTTTGTTGGCGAATATTCTGTTTTTGTGTGAACATTAGAACACTGTGGGTATGTCATATTTTTTTGCATTCCCATTACCAGTATCCATGACTGACTGACCTTAAGCTGATGACACATTGGCCAGTTTCTGGCACCAGTTTCCGGCGCTGGTCTCTTGTGTCGGAAACCAGTGCCAGAGACAGGCATCAAAGTATGACAGACTGACCAGTTTCTGATACCAGTTGACAGGTATGAGAAACTGGTCAGTCTGTCATACTTTGGTGCCTGTCTCTGGCACTGGTTTCCGAAATTTTGACCCATTGAGGGTCCAGTGCATTTTGCAAATCTGTCAGGCTATATGACGAGTGATTGCTCAGTTCTACTCTTGCTGGCCGGTGTAGCAAAGTGCTGCGGGCAGCTGTGGACAGGCTGAGAAACTTGGTACTCTGATATTTACAGAACTTGAACATGCAGCCTAGTTTTTTTTGTCATACACCTTTGATTTTTTTTATGACACATGGTGTTGCACGAATTTGAGTGTTTGCTTGTTTGACTTGCTGAATTGGCTCGCCAGTAAGTAATCTAATCTATGCGTTGTTGTTATATACTCAGAGTTGGAGTTGGAGCGTGAGTGTTTGCACGAGCAACGCCAGCAGCTGGAGCAACAGCAGCAACAGCTTACAGCAACTGCTCAATCTCTCACATCCGAGCTACAGGTTGTTGTCCTATTGATATTCAATTGTTAATGCTATCGATGTTGATATTCTGGGGACCTGCAAGTGGATTTTGACTTTTGTGGCTCAAACTCCACTTACTTTGATTTATTGTGGATTTCACAGTACAGCACGGTAGTGCTGACACCGTCATAAGGGTGATGAGCGTTAAGTGTAGGAAATGCCTATAGCTTTAGCTCCAAAACAGTTTAACCAGTTAAAAAAAATTGGCACAGGTGATGTCTTCCTACCTGTCATCTGCCTGTCTGTTCTTTCGTCTGTCACACACCCTGCTGCACCCTGCTTACACCATCTGATGCATTTGCATGCCATTTGGCAGATACAGTTGCGAGCTCCAATGATACAGTGTGTTAATTGGGGGATCCCTGACTGCCCTGGGGAACGGGAAATTTGCACTTGTCTGTTTATGATTCACCAGGAGACACCACTAGTCAGCAATTTTATGTCACACCACATTACTGTGGTCACTTGTTATTTATTCATCGCACTATTTGTTGTAGAGTGCAGAAACTGTTCGCATTGGGCTTGCACAAGAGCTTTTTCAACTACGGACTGCCATTGACGACCTCAAAAACTGTCTGCGGCATTTTTAATGTAAACTGTTATATGCTTTACCATACACAACTTCAACAGATTTACGAACAGGTATAATTTTTCCTATAATTTTTTCAAAATGCAAAATCTGCACTTTTTTGTAGTTTGTGGCTCAAATTATCCTGATACTTCATTCTACTAAAGCGTCATTTTGTCGTTTGCAATTTTTATGTCACTGAGTACTGTTGACATTGAAATTCCACTTTCGACAACAGGTAGCATTTACAATGTGATTATGCTTTTGCAGTACAAAAAAAACTAGACATTTGTTGAAAATTGTTGTTGAAATTCAATATATTGGAGCAGTTGCTAACATCTGGTTGCAGATTTTCAATGATATTTGTGCCAAGAATTATGGAAATGTATTTAAGTGTGTTACTGTTATGCACCGTATGTCGGGGACTTTTTCCCAGATGTGGAGCATGGTACATCATTATACGAGTCCCACTGCGTGAAATTTATTTTGTTTTATTTTAAATTTTTTATTGTTAAATATTAAATGTTAGATATTGTTAATTTTGTAGACAACGTTTGTAACATGCGATTTACACGTTGATGGCGTCACTTTTGTGGCCTCGTGAATGAGAGACTATATATTTCTGAAAGTGTAATAGCACGTCATTGTGGCTTGTATTGGTTGTTGAACAGAAATCGTGCAAGTAATAATTTGTTTATTTTAATAATAAAGCTACATTTTTACTGCAAGTCTTAGTTGATTTGGCCAGCTTGAGTTTTTTTATTATAAACTTAGCAGTCAACGCAGCCATTTTTTAGTTTTAGTAGGTACACTGAACTTTGTTGCCATGCTTATGTGATCCATTTTCGTTTCCTCATCATTTTAGCACATTATCATTTCCCGTGTGCCTTAGGGCAAAACAGCTGTTAATTTTATGAATGTTGATTTTAGGAACGAATATGTGGTTTAATGGGACTATTGGTACATCACTAAAATAAATTTGTTTGCTATATGTTATTTCAAATGGTGTTCTTTCTTCTCACCAGCGGCAGCTTTGTTGAAGGTTCTTATCTTTTTATTGCCACCTTCTTCATGTAAGCTTCTGTCCGGTTTATTTTAAAATGCTGTATCAAACCTTATTCACGGGGTTGTATTTGTCATAAAATTGCTGGGTGTTTTAAGTAATTAGTATCATTTTGGTTCATGTACTTGCATAAAATATGTGGTTACAAGGTATCAAGTCTGTCTGTTAAATGTAATTCATCTTTATCAGCAGTTTTACAGATTAATGAGGGATCAGCCATTTCATACAGCGATTAATACTGGCTCTGTACGAGGTGAAGCTATGAACTGTTATTAACACTTGCTGTTCTTCAGCAGTAAACTCCAATATGCAAGATATTTATGTTTTCCACGAGACAGACGAAGGTATCCTTTGTTTAGAAGTTGAGTAACATTAACTGGTGCTATTTGGCAAAAGTCACAGATTGCAGCAAAATTATCAACAATACATTTTATGTGCGTAACATATAGAAATAAATTTCAAACATTGATATTACCGGTACAACACTTGGAACGATTCGACCCGTTCTTCGCTGGCTCGAATCATTTAACTGACTCTATTTCCTCCGTGAATCATGTAAGCCCCTATGACAAACAGATCAATATCATGATATATGCAAACATTTTGTTATTTTATTTTACCACACGAATTACGAATACGACATGATAAATTGGCAATATCGATATCGAAATTCGAACCGATAACTAATCTACCGGGTTCGATATTATATCGATATTTCATATATTGGCCCATCTCTAATGCATAAATGCTAAGCGGAAGTAAACACTGGCGGTGTTTTTGAAGTAATGTTCTTTAAAGTGTTTTATGCGATGATTGTACCGCGCTGCTTTGATTAGGCAAAATATAATATAGGTACTAGTGCATATTACAACCGCATCCTAATGGCTGGTTTTTGTTATATATTGAGACTAGCACTAGACTTACCGATGTTTAAATGTTGCTGTAAATT
>Ga0209454_1000582_pt1 | contig 19660 bp, 11 predicted proteins | sample WorMetHERISLAND1_2_FD_187400 | JGI IMG/M metagenome (GOLD analysis project Ga0209454, IMG submission 187400) | Marine gutless worms symbiont microbial communities from Max Planck institute for Marine Microbiology, Germany - Olavius geniculatus... | ecosystem: Host-associated > Annelida >... | reverse complement strand
AATAACTTACACAACATACAAAAAACTTTTAAAAAGCTAAAAACTGGACTTTTAAGGCTGAAAACCTCGGTTTTTCCCAACCAATTTTCCAGCCCTGGTGTAAAGCCAGACCGACACACACACACACATAGCATACCCGTGTGATGGTGTTGTGCTTAGCTCCACTGTCCAGCAGAATCTCCACCACGTCTTCATGTCCTTCCTTGACGGCAATGTGCAGCGGAGTGTACAAGTCCTTGGTGGCAGCATCGCGTGTTGCGCCGTGGTGTAGTAGCAGCTGCACAGCCTCAACACTGCCAAGACGTGCCGATATATGCAGCGGGGTCTGCTGCTCCTGTGTGTCCACACAACGGTACCAGCCCGCTATTCCAAAGGTCCACTATTCCAAAGGTCCATTGTGCAGATACGCACCACAGTGCTAAGGTTAGGGCTAAGGTTAAAATTAGGATTAGGATTAGGGTCAGCCTTAGAGTTAGTGGAAATAGTAAACTTTCGGAATAGCAAACCGTCGGAATAGCAAAGCCAAATCCACACAACATATATGGTGTATTGTACATTTTGTTCCACCGAAACATACTTATAAATTCTCTCATTTTGCACCATCATCATGAAGTGACAGCTTAACATCCTTTCTACCATATTTGTCTGACTAATTCAACCAGGTTTTCTTTCACTTTTAGCCTATTATTTTATGCCTGTAATTCATCAACTGGCTGCAACAGTAAGTAAGTAAGTCAGTCAGTCAGTCAGTATATACTTACTTACTTGTAACAGTACACTGAATAAAGATGTTTCATTCACTCATTCACTTATATAAAAAAACAAATAATGCTGACGTTTTCATTACTACTAAAGCATTATGATGCTATCATAAAGCAGCTAACCTATACTGATAATGGTAGTAAGTTTTAAATGATATATTGGACCGATACTTACTTCTTTCTATTACCAATGCTTCACAAAGTATTGGTAACAACCCTGCAGCAACTTTTAACATCTCACTTACATTAAGTCGCAGTACGTATCTAGCAGCAGCAGTCTCATTTGGAAATCACAAAACCAATTTCCACACAGTGGTAAACCACAAAATGTAGTTAAGAAACTAGCAGCTGATTCAAAAAAAAATTAGTTCACTGTAAACTCCGACAAACCACAGTGAGAATACCTTTGCTCTGGCGTCGACGTTTGCACGAGCACGAATCAGAATGCGCATCACTTCAATCTGATTGGCCCGCGCTGCAAGGTGCAGAGCTGTTTCACCGCGCATTGTCGCAGTCTCGGTCTGAGCGCCGTTCTCCAGTAAGTAAGTAACGATTCCCGTGTGTCCCATGAACGATGCCACATGAAGAGGCGTGAGTCCTGACTATAGAAGTCACACAACCAAAACCAATCACCGAAACCAACATCATCAAGTGTTTTTTATGACAGCAAATGCATATTAAGCTAAGTTACACCTTAAGTACATGACTGAGACAAACGTTTTTGGCACGAAAGCATACATTACTCACTGCCTTTTCATTTAAAGCTTGGATAACAAGTGACATTTTGTTGCAGAGAAAAATCTGATGTGTCCCAAAATGACACCATGATTAAATGATGCAAATGACACACATGCAGATTTCTAGTTCATTTTTTATTTTTCATTAAATGTTCACAAACGATAATATCGGTTAGATTTGTCTAATAATGCAACAGTGCATTCAAATAAAATATAAAACATAAATTTATTTGAGACATTTCACCAAATCATCAAGGCATAGTCATCAATGAGCTATTCAAATAGCAAAAACAACAAAATATGTGACGACGACGAACGCAAACAAAATTACCAGCACTACGACAGACTTGATACAATTATTCTTGTTAGTAAAATACATGTTTTATAGAATGTGAGTGAAACTACCTCGGTCGTTGATTCAATTAGCGCCCCGTAGCGCAGCAACAGCTCAATAACTTTGATGCGGTTCTTCTTGCAAGCAACGTGCAACGGCGTGAAACCATTCTGCAACGCAAGTGACCTCGCTTGTAGACAAATGCATTGCTACGAATTCTGTAATTCTGACATACAGAACAGAGTTATATCACCGAATATCAGACCTCCAAATTAACCGGATCCGCATAGCTGCAGTATCATGAACATGAAAAAACTGGAGCTGTCAAATTAATGCATCAACTTAAAATTAATGCACATATGTAAATTTAATAAAATTCTGTGAAGCAGGTGTTACAATATTCCGTTAAACTGTGGTTATTTGACGATCGAATGAATTGAAGTAATTAATTAAGTAATTAAACTGTTGTTGTCGTTCCATCACCACTGTAAATAATATTAAAATTCAGATGACAGGGTGCAATTTGGTCCTTCATTTTCCAGATATTGCAATTTCCAGTCTTTGTTTTTTTGCGGTCTGTCATTTTCAGGTCCAGAAAAATTCAGCAACCACAGTAATATTAATGATGTGTTTATGCGTTAAAAAAATTAACACTTCGACAGCTCTGAAAAACACAAGAAAATGACATGGTCTTGACCTTTGAGTATGACCTTGAAGTTCAAAATTATGGCTGATTTATGCTTGTTGCAACACACGCCTGCGCAAGATCTCATTGAGCTAACTGCAGACAGAGAAACAAACTTAGCGACAATGCTGAAAACAATACTGCCGTTGCTTACTGAAGGCAATAAATACAGCGAGCGAGAGAACTAAAAAGCACAAATATACAAGAGATTCTAACTGTACGACGAAACTAAGCAGACCTGAACGAATGAATTGAACGTACATACCAGAGCCCTGGCATTCACTTCACATTTCAAATCCAGCAACAGTTTTGCCATCTTGACATTTCCGCAATGAGCAGCAACATGGAGAGGTGTCAGATAGTCCTAAAATATCAACAACATACACTGTCTACTGCAATAACTAACATCAAACTGTAATATGAAGGTTAAAAATGGTGTTATGGATCTTTACGGGAAGCCCATCTCAGAGCTATGGAGCATCACCTGCCATATGGGATCCCACAGTGTTACATACCACCTGACACAGGTGAACGCACCCTACCTCAGCTCCAGCCAGATAGGCCGGTACTCGATTTACCTACCCCGGAGGGATGGAAGGCCCAGTTGATCTAGGCGGCTGGTTACATACCGAGATGGTTTACCTGCCCGTAGGCAGTCACCCATCGCAGTACTAACCCGGCCAGGCGTAGAGCAACTTCGTTGATCGGATAAAACACATTACCACTACAACATGCCACCAATATCGCTCTCTATATTATGCTGTATACTGAGGTTCCGTTCATCATGCTTGTCTGGTATGCAGCAAGCTACGTAGCTTACTTTGTATTTCTCAAAAATATTCAAGCAAAAACAAGTAATTATATTTGTCTACCAATAAATGACCTTGCAACAGTACAATTAAGGAGACTAGCCTGCTATATTGCACCCAAGCATACTAAACAGAAATTCAACATAGTTTCATTATTTTGTTAGAATTGAAGAAAACAGTGCATGACGTAACCAACAAACAGGACATAAATGAGTTTTTCGAATTAAATACATGGTGTGAAAAAGCACAAATTTACAGCAAATACTAGGCAAAGTGTATCAATGCTTAATGTCGTGCTGACAGATTACGTTTCTAATGAGAATGGATCTAGGGTTAGGGACCCTAACCCTAACCCTAACCCTATAACCGTCCTAAAATGATGTGCACATAATAATAACGTTGCAGAAGGCAATAAAAATGATACCACTTTAGTAACCAGAGCTGAAAAGCTTTAAGAGTGTGAGTGAGTGAATGAGTATGGTAGGGTTTAACGTCCCACCTGACACAGTATAGGTCATTTCAGGGACAGTGGAACATATAATAATAATAAAACAGAAAGTTTAAAATAATAATAATAAAAATAATAACAATAATACACAGATGCCAATGTTTATGGTGCTGTCATCATGGCACAGCCATTGCGAGAGTTCACTCGGTTCATTTGACTGAATGTAGCATGAGCGCCAGGAGGCTGCTGACCTTTGGACCAAGCCGATCAGCTTGAGCCAATAGATCCACTGACAGGCAGCTAAAGTAACTACATTCACCACTGCCATTTATTATTACTCAGCCAGACAGCTGATACTCATTTTACCGTCCCACAGAGGGTAGAAGGCTGAGTCAACCTAGCTGGTTGGCTTCTTTTCGAGATGGTTTACCTGCCCGTAGACAGTCACCCATCACAGTACTAAACAGGCCCACCGTAGAGTAACTTGGTTGATTTGATCTTACCGCTACACCACGCCACCAACCGTTAAACTTTAAAGGAAAATCTAATATGAAACACAAAACACAAAAACGACCTAAACCTAAAGCAATCTAGAGCCGATGAAACCGACAGACCATGGTGACATCTTCAATGTTAGCTTGGTGGAAGTGCAGCACACGTGCTGACTCCGTGTGGTCTCCCTGAGCTGCCATATGTAACGCAGTCAGACCATTCTTAGTCTTCGCCGTCACGAGAGCACCTTTCTCCAGTAGCAAGTCCACAACCTGGTCATGACCACTGCGAGCCGCACAGTGCAATGGCGTCAGGCTGTCCTGCATGCCAGCAACAGTTCCACACAAACACACTGAATATTCATTGCTAGAACAGCAGCTCCGCCTTCCACAGTGTCACCACCAAGTAACGTCCACAATACCGTAGTCACGTGATCAGCCGAATATGTATCAGTTAGAAGAAATTTTTGATTCTCATATATTCGACCTGTATATTAATTTTCGCTCTACATTATACAGGTTTTTAAAAATTTAAACTTAGCGTTCAGCGACTTGAACGATGTTTACTCTAATCACGTGACTACAGTGAGCAGACGACAGCCTGAAAATGAATATGCAAATCCCCGCGACAGCCTAAGTCACGTAACTATGATATCCTCCAGTTAAGCTGCGAGTGTGCCATGGCAGAATTTGGTGCTAGCTCACAGGCTGCCAGTCCAGGTTATTAATAGAACGTCATTGGTTACACGCCAACCTGACCTGATCAATCAATAATTCAATCAATCGGTAAATTTGGGTTCTGACAAAACACTGCACTGGACAGCACCGTACCACACTGTAACCCCAAACCACTAGAAACAACTGCCTCAGACCCCAAATAATTACAAAAAGGGTCTCCCCTTTCTCCTCAGACCACAAGTCTCCCAGTTACCCTGCCCTGAAAGTAAGGACCTCCAACCAAACCCTAACTCGGTGCGTTCATTTTCAGTGGTTTGGGGGTCTGGTGCGATAAGGTTAAAATTTCGATCTTTGCTCCTATTGGAGGTCCAGTGATGGTATTTCATGATTTCATCAAACCAGTAAATTTGTAACATGCCAATTAAACTGAGTTCTCTGAGATGCCTGTTACAAGGAAGAATGCTAAAGATTTAACATTTGGTCAAAGTGTAATTAATATGTTAAGACCTGAACATTCAAAGTTGTCTTATGTCCATTTAAACTGTTCAAAGTTAATGTCGGTTTATCTCACAATTAACTGGAAAACATTCTACAGCAGCAAAACACTTGACAGCGTAGTTGCCATAGCTATATGTAATGTGAAAACAGCATATGGAACTTTGCAGCAGTAATGATTAAAATGAGAAGTAAAATGATAATCTTACTATAATGTGTGGAAAGTCTGTTTGTCTGTCAGCCCCCTCTAGTGCATTCCCTGTTGCACCGTTGCGGACCCCGACCGCGGCGTTTGAATCCTTGGGCCTTGAGTGCGTGCCCCCTCCCTTGACCTACACCTGCCCGCATGGGCAACCTGAGGAAGTGGAGATATTCTTTTTCTGCTGATTCTACAAAGCCCATCAGCTTAGCACACTGTGTAATGTGCTTCACGGTGGAAAACTTCTGCCCATAGGGGGGTGGGGTGCTTCTACTGAATACAATCGCTGAATCAATCAGAACTAAATATCACAGAATCATAGACATCCTGGAATTTGAACATTGATGCAAAATAGTAAAAATAATTGGCAGATTAATTAGCACTTACTCTTGTCTTGCACTCTTTGTATGCACCGCGATCCACCAGGAATTCCACGATATTCAGTCGTCCCCACTTACTGGCAACGTGCAGTGGCGTAATGGAATTCTAACAAAAAAAAACACACCCAGTTGATGACCCTAAAAACTACCATCAAATACACAAGCAACAAACATGACATAACTAGCACTACCGTATATTTTACTATCAGCAACATTTATACGAGTACCACAGCTGACAAAATACACAACACAGCAACACGATCTGAAGCGCACACCACGGTGAAAAAACAAAAATTTGTATTCAAAGTATTTTCAGCTTCAAAGCTGCAAATGTGAGACATAGGTAATATTATTATTTAAATTTAAAACTACCTACTAAAATGGGCAGTGTGCCAACTAACAGTTAAAGCAAACACGCTGTTATCAAGTGGACATAGATTTCATATAGGACAAATATTCTCCAGGCAATGTAAAATTCTGGCTAGAACTGCTACACTACCCTTTAAGCCCCACACACAACCAAGCGGGTACAAAGCTCTCAAATAGGTAAAGTGTAAAAAGGTAAAGGTACCTGTTGCCTAATATTATCTTATGTTACCATTAATGTTTGTTGGTGGCGATATATGCAATAAAATACATGATGATAATGAAGGTATCCCTATCCCATACACATCGTAGGGGTCAGAGCTGATCCTGGTCTCTTGGCAGTTAGCCTGCAGGTGACATATCCGGTGATAAACTGCGATTATTTTCCACCAGGCCCGCGGTTACCTTCCCAGCCGAAGAGTGTCACCGCCCTCTGACTGACACCAAATCATGATACCGCTTGGTGACAGAGGCACGTGTGTGAACAACTTGCCCAAGGTCGTTACCTGGTAGTGCCCCGGGCTGCAATCGAACCAGGGAACTCAGAGTCACCAGTTCGACATGCTACCATTACACCACCAAGTGACACAGGTAAAGTGTACAATATGAAAAAACATCACATCGTTATTATCAGAGCTGTCAAAGCGTTAATTTTTAATGCACTTTTTAACGCATTAAGAACACATCATTAATATTGCTGATATTGTAGGTAAACTACATTGAGAGGGTGACTGGAATGACACCCACAAACTCGTGGCTGTGTCACAAGACCGTGACAGTAGTGATCGAACAGCAGCAAAACAATTTCTCATTACTTGAATATTATTCGATCGTCAAATAACCATGGTTTAATGGAATATTGGAATGCTTGCTTCAAAAAATTTAGTAAATTTACAAATGTGCATTAATTTTTTAATATGCATTAATTTATTAACGCATTAAGTTAGTGCATTAATTTGACAGCTCTTATTATTACTAGGTACTATGATCAGTAACAGACCCGAGCCGCAAAGTCGATGTCGGCTCCGTTATCCAGCAACAACTTGGCAACATCCAGACTGCCGTAATGTGACGCTATATGCAGTGGTGTGAAGCCACTCTGTGCAGAAAACAATCAACCAACTTATAACAATGATACAATGATATGTGCCATTTTAAACATGTCATTTACTAACGGCTTGTATAGAAAACAAGGGAAAATGCAATGACTAAATCCAGTGCCAAAAAATAAAACACCAAAGCAAGAATGGCTTTAAAAATTCCTGTCCAAGAAATCAAATAAAACCAGCTATTATCTTGCAATCGCTGACATGTTACTAATTGACACACAAATATAGTACAAGAAATCTGAACTGATGCTCACGAAACGTGCAAAAGTCTATAGCAGTTCCTGTTCGCAAATTGTCTTCGTCTATCTCCAGCCATTTCGTCACAATTCACTCTTGTAGTGTGCACCACAGTCGAAGATAGCAAAAATCAATAAAACCCTTTATTTTTGGAGTTCAAGATCTTTCAAAGTCATTGATATTGATAAGACTAAAAAGCTCATCACTAGTGCTTGCTGTGATAGGCAGCATGCCCATGCCTATCAGCAACTGTTTTTACAGTAAAATAGCAACTTTTAAGAGGGTAACGCACTGTTTCTGAGATACAGTGACATATTAGCTAAAAATCGCAAATTTTCTCTCCCCCTCTCACTTAGCACCCCCGCTCAGTGTGACTCCTTTCGAATTTATGGAAAAGCTTTACGGTTCCTAAAACTAGAGTCTTCCAGGCAGCTGATGGTGAAAATTTGGTGATCCTAGCTTGCACCGTTTTTGACTGATCCACCTGTGTGACGGACGGATGAAGGGACGAACAGAATTGCCATGGCTAAGACACGCTACAGCAGTACCTGCCTTCGCATGTAAAAAATACATCATCACATAAGTTACAATTACATAGTACAAAAATGGAAAATTAGTAACATACATAAGCACAATGTTTACCAATAATTAATATAACATTATTCTTAAGCTGACATTATTATGAAATTTAACCAGATTTAAGTTTGCATTTGGTTACACTGCAAAAGAAGCGCATGCACAAGCAAGTTATTTCACATATTTTAAGAAGCAAAAATGATGATGACGTAGTATAAATATTTAACGCCATAAAGTAAAGTTTCATACCTTTGTGGTGCTGTTCACAGTATTTTCGTCCTGTCAATGCAATCACACAAACAAGCAACTAAATGTGACAATAACGTCTACAGAGGCTGTATAGCACGATTCACAGTGAAACACTAACCAGTTTTTAAATAACAAAAACAGCTATTGCAAGCATACATTGTGCGTGAACAAAAACGGGAACACGCAACAGTGGTGCATGTTTGAAAGTCCAGTATAACAGAGTCTAAGTCAGTTGCCAGAGGGCACCATACATACAGTGTTTTACTTGTACTCACCAGAAGGTGCCACCTGTCTCAGCGCCGTATCGACTGAAAATCGCAAATTTTTCCCACCCCCTGTCATTTAGTGCGATCGTTCGGGGTGACCCCCTTCAAATTTATGGAAAAGCTTTAATGATTCTGATACTAGTCTTCCAGGCAGCCGACAGTGAAGATTTGGTGATCCTAGCTGGCACTGTTTTTGACTGATCCACCCGTGTGATGGACGGATGGACGGACAGACAAACAGAATTGTGACGGCTAAGATGCCCTACAGCAGTAGCTGCTGTTGCGCATAAAAAGCATCACAAAATTCTGACATCACGAGAGCAGGAAAAGAACATTACAGCTGACTGCAAACTAGCTAAAAACAGAACTGTAATTATTACAATTAAATCACTGTAATACTCAAAATACAGTTACAGTTAGAAAAATAACTGACTCAAATAATATCAAGTTTCTCTAACATGCACATAGCTATGGAATATTTATTTAGTTTGTTACAATTCCTTGACGCATCGGTCAGCGCAGGAGTTCCGGTTCCATTTCAGATGCATGATGGGAATGACAGGGGCACAACTGCCAGCCAAACGCAATTGTGATATAGTGATTGCTAATTCACGTCATGCATTTCAAACAGAACCGTAACTCATGTGACAACTGATGCCATCAAGGGAATTGTCATAAACCGAATAAACACATACACACACATACACACACAAACAATAATATTGTAACCAAACTTTCCAGGAAAATGTAGATTAGTCAGTACTGATATACTCTAAACCATGCACCTCTCGAGATGGACCAAAACCGTTTCTCGATCTCATTGAGACCATCTAGCTGAAACAACGCTTCCATCTACTTACATTGATCTCTAGCAACATGCAGAATCATACAGAAAATGTAACGTCCAATATTCAATATCAAGCAAAAATAGATGGCAACTAGAAGGCGCTCATGAGAGTGCCAAGTGAAGTGATTTACCACTACTAATACTACTACTACTACACCTACAACAAGAAAGGGGGAGAGAGAAGGAAGAGCCGCTTCACTGCAGGGGAGGGAGGGAAAAGTAACAGCCGGCATTGCTGCTTACACTGTTGGTGCAATGACGTCATTGCCATTATCAGTCATCATGTACAAAGAAGGTACCATGGAACGAACAATCTCTTAATCTCCTGAAATGTTCACTACGTTCACCTTGGCGGAGATAATTAGGTGACACGAAGTATGACACCATTGTGTGAAGGACACCTAGCACTGCCAGGAATAAAACGTACACAGTCTAACAGCAAACAGTGTAGGAAATGTGTAACTGAAGCATCAATGAAAGCTATCAGTCAACTAGTACGTATTAATACAGACCTTCACCGAGTCCTGCTGTAGAAGGAGTAGAGCAGCTGGGACGTCGTCTTTCTTGGCAGCAACATGAATGGCAGGAAGTCGAACTTTGTTGCGCGAATCGTTCTCCATCAGGACGGCTACGACGTGGTTGTGACCTTGTTGGACAGCTACCGACAGAGGCGTGAAGCCGTCCTGAGACACAAATTCACATGTCATTTACTTAAGGCTTGTACAGAAAACAAGAAAAAGGCCATGACCAAATCCAGTGCCATAGAATGAAACATCAAAGCAAAAATAGTTCAAAAATTATTCTCCGAGAAATCAAATAAAACCAGATATTACCTCAGTAGCTGACAGAATTCTTAACACTTGAATTTTCAGCAGCAAATTCATTGGCAATGTTAATGCCTGAAATTACTAAGTTATATAACAACATAATTACGCATAAACACCCACGGTTTAATAACTCGCTGCCTACTAAATACGAATAAATAAATATCACTAGCTAAATCATTACACAATGAAATAAACATTGAAATAGCATGCACTGCACCGTGACAGTGAAATATTCCTTTTCCTGTTCATCTCCATCTTTAAAATACACACTGCTTTCCGTTTTTAAAGGCCGTCCCTGAAATGACCAATATTGTGTCAGGTGGGACGTTAAACCCTACTTATTCATTCGTTCATTTTTTACAATTTACATGTATAACTGATTCCAGTGCCAAGAAATGAAGAGCAGAAGAACCTCTGTTGCCAGGTTAGCACGTGCGCCGTGGTCCAGCAGGTAAGTGACAATTTCAACACGGTTCTCCTGGGCCGCCATATACAGAGGAGTGAAGCCGTTCTGTTACAGCACACAACAAGACACCTGTTCTAAACATCACGGGCATGTTGCAATTTGGTCAATCAAGCCCAATTTCACAGTTTTACAGGAGCCACTTTTAAGCACTACACAAAGCAGAGGGAATGACTTAATTGACTTAATCGGGGTTGTGCCCCTTCATAGCACAGACTGGGTGGTTGGCCACCACTAGACACACGGCTTATATGGCTTATAAGAGGACTGGCATTTGAGTTGAATTTAACTGTCAAAAATACGGCAAACAGATCTATAAGCAATTCGCCAAATACAAAGGCATGATGACACATTAAAGTCCAACATCAGAAAGACCCGTAAACATGACCCAAAACAAAGTAGTATCATGAAGAAATATTACCTTTAAACATTATAAGCAACTACTTCAGGTGTTTTTGCATGTTTAAGCTGTGGTGAATGAAGCATTGCGACTTGTTTGCTTAACTGTGTCAGCTATAAGCACCCGTTGGTTCTCTCTCACTCACTCACTACCTAATACCATGGTATCAGTACACAAAAGTATTGCAGATTGCCTGAGAAAACAGCACTGGCTGTTCTGCAGACTCCATATAGGTTTTCTGTGTTCATATGTGCCAAAATGATATGCAAATTTAAATTACTATCGACACTAAGAGCAATCAATTCATATACAAAGGACTAATGCAAGCATATCAAGCTTGTTACTATAGCTTTCTCACGAAACCATCTATTCATCTCCAACACCAAGCCATTATTTATCTATGGCCTATATCTATTAGACCGTAGTACACATTTCAGATTAACTCTTTACCTGCGAAGAGATATTAACTGTGGCACCGTTCTGCACAAGTATTTTGACAATATCTTCATGACCGGCTAACGAAGCAATATGCAGTGCCGTATTGCCTTTCTGTAGCACAGACATGTATACAAACTGGTTAAATACAGAGCTCTGTGATGAGACACTGTCCTATATTTTAATTTTATTCACCAGTAACATAATTCACACATATCACACATATTAAGAGTATGGCATAAATACAGTACAGAGGCAAGTAGATACGTTTTTAAATTTTGGAATTATCCCCAGACTCAAAATAAGCAGTAAATACATTGTGTTTCAGAAAAAAACGTCACCCTTCTTATATTTGCAATAACAGCTAGTTCAACCTCTACTCACATACAGGCCCGTTCAGAAGGGGGGTAGAGGAGTAAGTTACCCTGGGCCCCGAGATGTTTGGGGGCCCTGCTGTCACTCAGAAATATGAAGTATACCAGATTATGCCATTTTAAACCAAAAAAAATTCAAAAATTTTCTCCCCAGAGGGAACCTAAGTGAATGCTTCCCCGGGCCCCACTGTGGCTCTTGACGGGCCTACCCACATACTGAATTCCACCAAAACTGTAAAAAAACTTTCGCAGATGGCCAGATGGATGAACAGACACAAAGACTGGCATTGTTATGCAAACTCTGAAAAAATGTCAGTGAATGTGTGAAAAATTACCCGTGTGGCTGAATCGACAAAAGCTCCCCGATCAAGGAGTTCTGTAACGATGTTAACATGTCCCTCCTTTGATGCCAGATGCAAAGCATTCAAACCATTCTACACACACAAGGACATGTGAACACAGCACATTACTCAACCTGCTCCAACTGTGCTATGACTATATGGTCAACTACCGGACGAAATGGTATATAAAAACAACATTCGTAACAATGTAGTCAGTACAGTAACTTCATGTATCACAAAACTGCCACCTAACTAATTCCAAATTATAATTTCTAATACTGTTAACTCAGCCTGGCCATCCGGCTGCGGGTAGGCAGAGCGAGTACTCTCAATAAATGGGCACACCATAGCCCCCATGGTCTCGCAGTGTGAACTGGTGTCTGGCCAATGGATCAGCACCACCCTATGGTACTTTCGTCTCCATGTCTGCCAGAAGACCACGTGTCAACCTGTGGATGGAACAGCTGTACAACGTGCTCATGATTTGATAACATATTTATTGTAATCTTCACAGAGCAATCACACAGTAGTACAACTGGAAAGTCAAAGTCCAGTCAACAGAAACCAATAGTCTAATACTTTCTCTGCCTCACAGCCAGGGCCTCTATGACACAGGCTTCAGTGAAAGCTGCATTGGGTACCATATACTGCAGGCAATAGGAACTAAGTGGCTCTGCATTACATTAGATAGGGATGGGTCTAGCACAACTGACATCAATATGAGACAGTACTGGTACCACACCAGATCACCATGCGTCATCACTGAAGTGCAATCTGCCTCTGGTGATTGAGCAAATCCAGAAGATATTTCAGACACTGGCTATGCACGGCCCACAGCTGTGGCGTGAGTAATTATTTAAAATATGAAATTAAAAAGACTTCCGACCATAGCATAAGTCCAAACGTTGATATATGAAAACATTTTGACTGACCGGTTGCATTAAACAAAAAGTGTAACTTGTACTTCATTAGAGGTTAATTTTAACATTATGCGCCACACAAATTCACGGTTTACTTACAGAGTCCAGTAATATCCTAGGTTCCCACACTCTCACTGACAAACAATTCTACGACTTTTTTTAGAACTTTGCAAGGAGACGTGGAAATCCGAGGAAGTCCATTGCTAGTACCAAGAAATCGCTTTCTTAGCCGCAGCTCAGTTTGTGACAGACCACTAGGCTGAACTACTTCTGCAGCCTGGCCTGATGATCTACAGCGCCATAGACTTAGACCTGTAGAAAGATGGGTTCAATCATTCAACGATTTCTAGCCTGTTGAATGAACCTCTCTTCCGTCAGCCGAAACCAGGAAGAATTGCATAAAAATAGCCAAAAATGGCTAGAGTCGGACCCCTGTTTGGAAAAGTCTGGCTAACGGGCCTGAGACCGATTTGCAGTTGCTAATATAAGCAGTTTCTTGGATCTGACGTTGATGTGCTGTGATCTTATCTGACCGGTGTTTAGGCAGACCGGCTATAGTACAGAAAATACAGTGCATACAGTGGCTTCTGATAGGTGCAGCTTGTGCCCACTGAACAAATAGGCAGAGGAAATTTTGTTAAGAGCATAGATCAAAACTTCCCCCCCCCCATTATCACTGGGCAATCTACACCCTTAACCAAGCTTTCCCCCTATTTTTCATTTCCCCTTATATTTGTAGTCTGCACCATTAACAAGAAGCCCAAGGGGAAGGCGGTGGGGGGGATACTTGAGTCTGAAAGTGGGGGGAAGTGGCGCCCGTTTTGATTCCAGATTTGGTGGGGACAGAAGCCACTGAGTGCATAGGGTACAGTACCTGGTTGCAGGCCCCGATGTCTGCGCCGCTCTGGTCCAGACATTCCAGCAGTTTGTCCAGCGTTCCAGCCCGGGCCGCACGCAGGAAACTCGCGTTAGCTTCCAGCTGTACCAAACACACACACACATACGGCACGTTATTGGCCCACTTCTCTCTGTCAACAGCAGCCAATCAATTTATTTACATGCACACACACGCTGAATAGACTGTACTCTGCGACCAGCCAGGCAGAAGACTTTGTTTCTCAGCAACGGTTTGCTCTCACCTAACTACTGTTTAAAGATATCCAGTGACGATATTTGTCAGGTTTTCAGCAGACCATACTCAAGTAGCGGTCGAGCTATTGGCATGGCAGTCGTCCGTCTGTCCGTCACGGATGTATTGTGGCTAAGCTATAGGTCGTAGGAGAAAACGTTTTACACGAATAATTAGAACATTTTCAAATTTGGGGTTCAATGAAAGTGGGGTAGGAAACATGTTTTTTTCAACTGGTTATATCTCTAAAACTGTGAGAGATAGAGCCAAGTTTACTATTAATCACTAATAGGAAGTGGCATACGCCCTTTCACATTACATGAAAATTATCGACCTTGGATGACTTTGAAGATCACTGACAACCAGTACGGTCGGCTATTCTAGCGACAGCTGGGCTTCTTGCCTCTTTTGTGCACACTGTCGATGTTTCTTTAATACCTTTTAGGTTTTACCATTTGCTGTATCAAATACGTTACTTCTAAAGGTATACTAAACGGCCTGCATCTTCAACATACCATTGGGATCTGCAAAGTAGCAAAGTGGCTGCAGAACGACGGGGGGAGAGGACATGACACCTTAACGTTGCGACAAATACAAACATTTATTACGCTGGATGCGTCCGTACTCGGTGCCGTGGGCAACTCGGCACATCAAACTATACTGCCGACAGACAAATAGCCCTGGCTGCAGCATTCCCCAACATAAACGGGCTGTAGCTACTGTTAGCCAAAATGGGGTGACACAATTTATCACTGGCCAGAGGGCAGGCAGACATCAAGAGATAATAGCAGGGCCGGCAACACACGGGGATGGGGGGAACGGCCAGCGCCAGTGTGAACAGCAGTCTGGGTACAGTGGGCAGAACTCTGCAATGCCATGCCAGAGCAGCATCGCTTGTAAACACAACACACGGAGCAGTAGCCCCAGTGGCGTAGACAAGGGGGGGCAGGGGACCCACCCCCTTTTTCCCCCTATCCCCAGACAAGAAAAAGCATACGTTTCAACTGCAGTAAATTTGCCAACTTGACAGTTTATTGTCAGGAAAATAATTAAAACTGTTGCCAGCAAATGTCATATTTTAAAGCTATAATGCACCTGATTCGATTTCGGCGACTGGGGCTCCGATCCAGACCCCACTGCGGAAGCTCATAGCGCTCCCCCAGACCTCTAGCTGAATTTTAGAGGGTTCTACTTCATAGGGGAGGGAGGGGAGAAGAGAAGAACAGGGAAAGAAAGAGAAGGATAAAGAGTGAAGTAAAGGGGAAAGACAAAAGGGGAAAGAAAAAGGAATGGGAAAGAAGACGAGCCCCTCCATTGACATTTCTGGCTACGCCACTGCGACGGAGACAGGGAAGCAGGCAGGTCAGTGACATGCTCCAACCGGGTCAAAAGTACTACAGCATGCTTCAATGCCCCTCTACACTGCAGCCAGTCCGCTTAATGTAAGTAATGGGATCCAGCCAGCCAAGACGATCTGCTACAACTTACACTGCCAAACTAACAGTGGCAGCCAGTTTCTCACAAACAGCCACTACCACCCTGGCGGTCGTCCATAAATGTCGTTACGCAATTTTAGGGAAAAAATACCCCTCACCCCTTTGTCACGTTTCGTCACGCTGCTCTGGACCCCCTCAGATATGACGTCAGAAACTTCTAACTTCCCTCTTGCAATCTCTAGTGTAGCCTACAGATCTATTTCAGTTTCAAACACAACCAAAATTTTTGGTATGATATGACACATTTGATGAAGCACGGCCGTCTGTGACGGGGGGGGGAGCGTGGGTGGGGAGACTGGCTGCAGTAGGCCTACATCAATCTCAGTTGCTTGCGCCATGCGTGCTGTACCACGGAGTCCTGTATAGTGTACTAGCGCAATCATCCACGACTCCCCGGCCAAGCCTTGCCGCAAATGTGACCTGCGTGACGTCACGCGATCTTTCAGTCAGGCTCTCCCCCCTACGTCACGCATCGTCACGATATCGTGAACCCTCTCCCTACTCGGTGCGTGACGTCATTTATGGACGACTCCCTGCATAATATTCACAAATTCGTTTGTGCACATGCTAGGCAAAATCTTGTTCTTGCTCTTCTTCTTCTGACGAAACGCACTTGCCCAGAAGTCTCATCTTAAGCATTCCCGCCGACATGTTTGCTGTCGTTTTTTTGCGTGGGGGGAGAAGTGAAAGGGGGGGGATAAATTAACGTCAATAGCTCCATCCATCAGACAGTATAACAGTGACACCAAGCCCTGAGAGACAGCACCGTGGCCGCCACTCAACCGGCAATCAATTGACATAAATGATCTAGGCCAGGCACATGTGACAGTCAGTCACAGCTGAAAGAACTTGCCACCTGAAATTCTGAATGCAGACTGCAAGCGTTGCAAGCTGCAATGCCGCGGCGCCGGGCCACGGCAGAAACAGCCAGTCAGCTGAGGCAGCCTATCTCTCAGTCTACTACAGTCACTGCTGACTGACAGCTGCTGTAGCAGTCGTAAATCTTGGACCAGCTGCCGTCTTCAACAGTTGTGTCCGGGAAGGTAAACAATTCAAAACCAAGGGCGCACGATGCCTGATTATCTCAATGAGTCATCCAGTATGAGGCAATGAGTTTGGCTCATCAGACCCAATTAGCGCCTGCAGCTGGCGGCATTTCTCATCCTGTGTTTTGAAACAGAAATGGCATGGAAGAGGGAAGGGGGCGACGGCGAGAGAAACTTAGGAAGAGTCGGCGGGCGGCGGGTAAACAGAGGCCACGCCCGTGGACTGACTGGGTGCAACCGGCTATACAACTGAACAAACTCAGCAGGTGTCCCATTATAGGATCGCCCCCCCCAGAAAAGTCTCCCCGGCCGACAATTTACGCGTAATAATCCGCCCGCCCGACGGTCGCCCGGGGCCGGCAATATTTTCATAAGGGGGAGACATGTCAATTCCGTGATTATCTCTCGCCGGGTGGATTTTTCACGGAAGAGAGATTTTAATGTGACACAGGCATGGACTGAGTCTGTAGGAGAGGCGCTAGGCGCATACAACGGCAGTAGCAGCAGTAGATGCTGCGGTAACAATCAACTGAGCCACTAAACTATTTCACAGCCGGCAATGTGCAGTACCAAGATACAACAGAATGCCGATATATCGACCCTTCCATTCTAAATGCGACGCAAGCAGAGACACGTACACGCTCAGCTAGTAATGTACACGAAACCGTGAACGTTGATCTGAAGAAAAAACAGTCCTGCCCGGGACTTTCTTCTCGCCGCCATTCATTTAGAAGTAGACTGTCTCATTACACTTACTTCCTTAGACTCGCATATGCAGCAGAATTCCCTACAACGCACATTTTAACGACATTAAGGTGGCTCGGTGGTTCAGCGGTTAGGGCGTTGGATACGAGACCGAAAGTTCCACGGTTCAATGCCCAGCCGACGAACTACCAAGTAACAACTCTGGGCAAGTTGTTCACACCTACCTGCCTGTGTAACTGTAGGTGCAAGTGTCTAGTGGTTAGTGTCGACTCGTAACTTTCAGGTTGCGATTCGATTCTCACTGCCGTCATTTGCAAGAAACCTTGAGCAAGTTGCTAACATACTGTGTGCTCAGGCCAACTCAGCCTCCTACCCTCCGTAAGACGAGAAATGAGTAGTAGCTTACGGGCTACGAGGTGAAGGCCTAGCGTGGATGATTGGGGTGATGGTATGTCTGCTAGGTGCAAACCGCGGGTCCAATTGTTCGTTCACGCGGGCAATGGATGGCCGCATAGTGCGCTGCGGTATCATTAGCTCATGCCACGTCTATCACGTATTCATTTTATTCTGCTTCGGTGCCCTACACGTTTCTAATCACCATCGCATGACACTGCTAAGCTTTTACAGAAACTGAATGGAATGCGGCGCCTAGAAGAAGCATGCCCGGCAGACGCTTAGATGCTGAGACTGCAGCAGCAACGGACATTATTACATGATGGATTAATATGAACGTCACCGCACCAACAGACTAACGTCAGTAGAGCATAGTAACTCAATTCTTAATACTAGAGCAGAGTCTATCATATTCCGGATCTTGATCAGAATCCTAGACACACAGTACCATTAAAATCCCATTAATCGCTCTTCCACGCCTCACCCCGTCCAAAAAATTATTAAAATCCGTTCATAACTTGCTGAGATAATGCGCTGACTGCAGAATGTCTTTACATTTATCCGCTAACGCTGTCCAAGTCCTTCCAGGATTCACCAAAAAACCCGAACTGCTACTAATCGACTGGACCACTCTGCAGCCCGATTCCCACAAAAATTACATCAAAATTCATTCATAACTATGTTAGTTTGTTTGTGATGGCATCAACGATGACTCCAACCCAAGCAAAACTTTGCACACATTTTGTAGAGGGCGTCACGAGCCAGATAATAAAGTCCTGCATTCCCTCAAGATTGTATTCCAGTTGCACAGCACGACTGTGGTCTGACAACAGTGTTTTATCAAAAAGAAACACCTGATTCGACTTTGCTGCAATGAATCTATTCTGTTTCGCGGTCAACAGCTGGACACGTGAATGTGAGACCTGCTATCAGTGGACAATAAACAGTCACACGACGCACCCACCACTAATTATATACAGATCTCAAGGAATTATGGCTTTTCGCCCCTTTGCCGGTTCCCCTCCTGGCTGATTCGTCCCTCATCTTGGACGATTCGCCCCCCCCCGTTAAATATACCAGTGATTCGTTATTGAGACTTGTGTTTCTGTTTACAGAAAGGCAACAAGTAAGTTTAGCGTCACGTCACTGATTAACAGTTACTTAAATTGATTAATTAATCGCAATTAGTGGATCAAAGTTCACCAAACTGTTTTCGCCGAATGCGAGAGGAAACGATGTCGGTCAAATAGTTTTCCGATTTTGGATATCCCTATCCGTTCAGGAGATATTCGCGTGCAAACTGGGAAAGGGTCCGAAATCGGGCCAAAATTAGCGTGTTTTTCGCCCCCAAAATTTTTTTGGGAGACAGACCCCCAAATTTTTGGACCGACGTTATAAAATAGAACATGCTTCCGAGCATGACGCAAAATTTCGCGGCGATCGGCCAAGGGACCGGAGATATTT